>Ga0100377_1001515_pt1 | contig 19900 bp, 18 predicted proteins | sample CryGeymeta201501_FD_83664 | JGI IMG/M metagenome (GOLD analysis project Ga0100377, IMG submission 83664) | Groundwater microbial communities from Crystal Geyser aquifers in Utah, USA - Crystal Geyser metaG 2015-01 | ecosystem: Environmental > Aquatic > Deep subsurface > Groundwater | place: USA...
CGCCGGGCTTGACCGTGTGCTTGGTGGTCGCCGTGGCGGCGGCGGGCGCCTTGCTGTCCGCGCCAGCTTGCAGCGTCAGCACCTGACCGACGTAGATGGTAGACGACTTAAGGCCGTTCCAAGCTCGAATCTGATCGGCGCTCACGCCGTAGCGCGCCGCGATCTGCGAGAGCGTGTCGCCGGGTGCGACCTTGTAGGTGGTCGCCCGCGCCGCGGGGGGAGCCCCAGTCGACTCCGCCGGAGGCGGCACCGTGCCGCCCGGGATCGGGATCACGAGCTCCATGCCGACGTAGATGCGGTTCGTGTCCTTGAGCTGCGAGGCGCGGCTGATGTCCTCCACCGTCACGCCGTAGTGCTTCGCGATGCCCGAGAGGGTCTCGCCCTTGGCGACGCGGTGACGCGTGTACGCGAGGCGCTTGTTGACGGGGATCGCGGCGAGGTTCTTGGAGAACTGAGCGCCGCCACCGGACACAATGCGGACCTTACACCCTTCGGGTGGCGTAGCCCAGCGTCGAAGCGCGGGGTTGTACCACTTAAAGTCGTCGAGGCTCATGCCCGCGGCCTTGGCGAGGAGCTCCAGCTCGACGGACCCGTCGACCAGCGCCTCGTCGTAGGTGAACTCGCGCGCGTAGTCGATGCCGGTGAAGCCGTAGCGCTCCGGGTGCTTGCCGATGATGGCCGCCGCGATGATCTTGGGGACGTAGTTCTCGGTCTCTGAGTGCAGCCACTCGCCGCCCGCGATCGTCCAAAAGTCGGTGGAGCCAGACGAGCGCGTGGCGCGGCGAACGCGACCCGGGCCGCCGTTGTACGAGGCCCACGCGAGGAACCAGTCCTCGTCGAACATCTTGTGGAGCTCGGCGAGGTAGCGCGTGGCCGCGACGGTCGCGAGCGCGGGGTCGCGCCGCTCATCGACCCACCAGTCGACGCGCAGATCGTAGAGGCGCCCCGTGGTCGGCATGAACTGCCAGAGCCCCGCCGCCGCCGCGTGACTGTAGGCGTGGGTGTTGTAGCCGCTCTCAATCATCGAGAGATAGACGAGGTCGTGCGGCAGCTTTGCGCGATCGAGCTCGGCGTACATGAGCGGTCGATACCGGGTAGCGCGGGCCAGCCAGCGTGCGTAGTGCTCGCGCCCTGGGCCAGTGAAGTAGCGCACCCACTTCTCCACCGAGGGGTTCACGACGACTGGGATGTCGAACTCAGACGGGTTCACTTGGTCGAGGAAGAGGGGGTCGGACTTCAGCACCCCGGCTGGGTCGCGGTACACATCCTGCGGGATGTCGAGCGCGCCGAGCTCGTTCATGACTGCGGCCTCGGCGACCTCTTCGTCTTGGAGCTCCTCCATCGCCTCCACCGCTTCGGTGGTGGGGACCTCGCCGTCCATGCGGTCGATCCAGCTCCAGAGCCCGTCGGACGGCGGGTCTTCAGCGGGGAGGTCCGCTGACACCGAAGCGGACGCCGCCGGACCGTCGGGCTCGCCGGCGAGCGCGGGCGCGGCGAACAGGGCGAACAGAGCCAAGGTGGATAACGGGCGCACGTGACCTCTCGATGGCGCGAGGGCGCATTGTATTCCGCTGCGCGGCGAAGTACCCACTGGGGACGGAAATCTGTATGCAGCCCGTCCTGTTTCTCAGCGCCGATCCCGGCCCGCCAGCCCGCCTCACCCAGCCGCTCGACGACGCGGAGCTGGCGTGGACGGCGTGCAGCTCCTGGGACGACGTCACTGCGTCGCTCTTGAGCGGCGCTGTTCGCGTGCTCTTCGTGGACGCGCGCTTTCCGGGCACCTCGGGGCCCATGCTCAGCGCGCTCGCCAAGCGGCTGCCGCACGCCCCCTCCCTGCGCGCTGTCGGCGGTACAATCCAGGGAGTCCCGGCTCTAGAAGACGACGCCGAGCTGCTTCGGCTCGCGACGCGCGCCCACCAGCCGGGGCTCACCGTGCGCGAGCGCTACCTGTTGGAGCTGTCGGGCATGGGGCGGGAGGCCGCTCGCCAGCTCCAGTCCATCGTGGCCACCCAAGCGCCGCTGCTGTTTTGGGGCGAGCGCGGCACCGGCAAGGAGTGGGTCGCGCGCGTCGCACATCGGCTCGCTGGGCAGCACGGGCCGTTCGAGATCGTGCGCGCTGGCGCCCCAGCCACCGTGCACCGGGTCCCCGGTGGCGCGCTCTACCTCGACGAGGTCGAACAACACGACCCAAGCGCGGTGGTCGGCGCGCTCGAGCTCGCCCGCGCCTCCGGGTGGCGCGTCTTCGCCGGCACACGGCGCGCACCCGCCGCGGCGCTGACCGCCGAACCGTGGGCCGTCGTCCACCTGCGACCGCTTCGCGAGCGCCCCGGCGACCTTCGCCCGCTCGCGCGCTTGTACCTCGACGCCTACGTCGCCCAGCTCGCGCTTGGCCCCAAGCGCTTCGACGCCGACCTGTGGTCGCACCTCAGCGCGCACAGCTGGCCCGGCAACCAGCGCGAGCTCGAGGCCTTCGTCGTGCGCGCGCTCACGTCCGCACAGCAGCCCACGGTGTCCTGGGGCCGCCTCCCGCCAAGCGTACAAGCGCTGCTCGATCCCGGTCTACAGGCCCAAGCAGCGACCCAAGGCTTCGAACACCTCGTCGAGGACCACCTCAGGCCGCTCGTCGAGCGCTACCACGCAGACGGCGCCCCCCTCGCCTTGCATCGCTTGGTCATCGACGCCACCGAGCGCGCCTTGGTGCGCGTCGCCCTGCAGGTCGCGGGCAACCAAAAGGCCGCTGCGACCCTGCTCGGCGTCGCGCGCAACACCCTGCGCGAGCGCATCGCGCGCCTCGATCCAGAAGGAGAGCCCTCATGAACCGTGTTCGCGGCCTCTACGGCATCGCCGACGCCACCGCCGCCAAGGGTGACCCCGAGCGCCTGGCCGCCGCCTTCCTCGCGGGCGGGTGCCGCCTGCTTCAGCTGCGGTGCAAGGATTGGTCGGTCGACGACATCCTGCCTGTCGCTCGGAGCGTGCGAGCGCGCTGCGCCGCTGTGCGCGCGACCTTCATCGTCAACGACCACGTGGACATCGCGCTGCAGGTCGGCGCGGATGGCGTACACCTCGGCCAGCTCGACCAAGACACCGCGACCGCGCGCGCGCTCCTCGGTCCATTGCGCTTGATCGGGCGCAGCACGGGCGACCCCGACCAGATCGCAAACGCGATCCCAGGCGCCGACTACCTGGCGTTTGGACCTATCTTTGCGACAGAGAACGCGGGCCGTCCCAAGCCCGTGCGCGACCTTGACGCGCTCGCGGTCGCGCGCGTTATCGTGCCCTTGGACCTGCCGCTGGTGGCGATCGGCGGCCTAACCGCTGCCCACCTCCCGCAGCTTCGCGCCATGGGCGTGGACGCGTGGGCGGTCATCGGCGCCGTCGCGGGCGCCGATGACCCGGTGGCCGCGACCCGCGCGCTGTGTTGAGCAGCGCGCGAAGCCCTAGCTAGACGTCGATGCCGTTGGCGCCCATCACGCGCTTCATGCCAAGCTTGGCGACGGGCAGGCTCGTGAGCGCCTTGTAGACTTGAACGAACGCCGCAGGCGGGTTGGCCGGCGCGCGTGTGACCTTTCCGTCGGGAGATACGGTGAAGCCCGCCGCTTGGAAGGCCGCGATGACCTTCTGCTGGTCCGCGCCAAAGGTGAGCCCCTTGGCCTTATCGAGCGCTTGCTGCGCGATGTCGATCGGTCCCATGGCGCCCTCCTACTTGCCGCCCGAGGTGCCGCGGGTGCGGACCTCGTGCCATTCGAGGTTGACGCCGTTCTTGGCGGCGAGGCGGGTCACCTCGTCGCCGACCTGCAGGTTGTGCGCTGCGTCCATGTACATCGCGATCTGCTCCTTCGGGATGACGCAGCCGTGCTGCGGACAGATGCGGTCAATGCCCGGTCCGCCCGCGAGCTGCTCCAGCCGCCGCAGCGCGTACTCAAGCGCCCGCTTGGACCCAAGGTACTGGCCGAGAAAGGTCGTGAGGAACTCGGGGTACTCCGGTCCGGCGTACAGGTTGTCACCGGTGGTGAACCCGCCGAAGGCGTCGGAGGAGAAGACCGTCTTGGTCACGTGGTCATAGGTGACCATCGAGCCGATGAAGTGCGCGTACGGCGTCATGAAGAACGACAGGTGGCGCCCGCGGCCGATGCTGATCGACTCACCGTCCTCGACGGTGGTGATCTCGTGACGGCAACCGTAGTGCTGCACCAAGAGCGCCGCCTCCAGCGGCGCGATGATCTGCACGTCCGGGTGGACCAGAGGCTCCAACAGCGGGAGCGCCGCGCACAGATCGGGGTCCTGATGCTGGACGATCATCTTGGTGATGCGCCGAAGATCCACGATCTTGTGCACCTTGCGCAAGACGGTCGAGTAGAACTCGGGTCGCGCAGAGCCTGGGTCAATGATCGCCGCTTCGTCGTGATCAAGGACGAGGTATGGGACGTTTGCCCAAGCGTTCTTGTTATCCTTCACCCCAAGATGGAACTCTCCCGGTGCCACCTCAATGGGGTTCAGGTCGTCGTACTCGACCACGGTCATGATGGACCTCCTTGTCTCGGTTGGATGAGGATACAGGTCGGCACGCAGGCGCGTCGCCTTGAGGGGAAATGTCCCGTGCGCGGCCCTCGCTCCCCGCTCGCGAACCCCGTCGGAGACACAGCCTGCTTCACACGATATTCATGCACTTCACGCGTGTCCCGACTCGTTCGAGCGCCGCAGCGGATGTTGCTCATGATCACGGCCCCCCACGAGATTCAGGTGTCGATCGTTGTCCCGTGCTTCAACGAAGAGGAGAGCCTCGCCGAGCTCGTGCGTCGTGTCGTGCTCGTTGGCGCGTCACTCAGCGGGCCGTGGGAGCTCATCCTCGTCGACGATGGCTCAACCGACGCTACGTGGTCGTTGATCCTGGAGCACGCCGCCGAGCACACGCCGATTCAGGGCGTGCGTCTCTCGCGAAACTACGGTCATCAGCTCGCGCTCACCGCTGGGCTCTCGGTGGCCCGCGGACGGCGCATCGCGATGATCGACGCGGATCTACAGGATCCGCCAGAGCTCCTGCCCGCGATGCTCGAGCGCATGGACCAGGGGTTTGACGTCGTCTACGGCCGCCGCATCGCCCGCGAGGGCGAGAGCGCCTTCAAGAAGGTCACCGCCAGCGCGTTCTACCTCCTCATTCGCGCCCTGTCGGACGTGGACATCCCCGCCGACACCGGAGACTTTCGCGTCGTCTCCCGCCGCGCGCTCGACGACTTCTTGACGATGGGGGAGCGCTATCGCTTCGTGCGCGGCATGTTCAGCTGGATTGGGTACCGCCAGAGCGCCTTCGAGTACCGGCGTGAGGCGCGCTTCGCTGGCGACACCAAGTACCCGCTGCACAAGATGATTCAGTTCGCGCTCAACGCGTTGACGGGCTTCTCGATCGCGCCCCTCAAGCTAGCCACTAACCTGGCTTATCTTTCGCTGATCCTGTGCTTTGCGATGGCCATCTACATCGCCGTCTCGCTGGTCGCGTTTCAGACCGCTCCGGGATGGGCCAGCGTGTTAGCGGCGATCAGCTTCTTCTCGGGGATGCAGCTGCTGACCCAGGGGATCATGGGCGAATACATCGGCCGCCTCTACATGGAGTCCAAGGGCCGACCGCTGTTCCTCATCCAAGAGCACACGGCGCTTCGAGACCCCGCCAACGCACCTCACTCCACCAGCGAGCCCTTGAACACAGTGGCTGGGAGCTGACCATGTCCTACGTGTACGGCGATGGGTTCTTCAACTACATCGATGAAGGGGCCGCGCGCTCCGCTAGGCTCGTCATCGCGCAAGCGCTCTCCTGGCTAAAGCCGACGTCTGTGCTCGATCTCGGCTGCGGACGAGGCGCGTGGCTCGCCGAGTGGCGCCGCTCGGGCGTCGGCCAGGTGGTCGGCGTGGACGGCGACTACGTGGATCGCGACCGCCTCTACGTCGACGCCTCGGAGTTTCATCCCGCCGACCTGTTGGCGCCGCTGGACCTCAGCGCGCGGTTCGACCTCGTGCAATCGCTGGAGGTCGCGGAGCACCTGCCCGCCGCGTCGGCGGCCGGCTTCGTCGCGAGCCTCTGCCGTCATGGAGACCTGGTCCTGTTCTCCGCGGCGGTCATCGGCCAGGGAGGCGAGAACCACGTGAACGAGCAGCCGCTGGAGTACTGGCGCGCGCTGTTCGCCGCGCAAGGCTACCTGCCCTACGACTGCGTGCGCCCCGCGGTAGCGGAGCACACGGAGATCGAGCCGTGGTACCGCTACAATACGCTCCTGTACGCGAACGCGGACGGGCAGCAACGCCTTCCCCCCAACGTCACGACCGCGCTCGTCGCAGCGGACCAGCCCCTCGCCGTCTTCGCCCCGCTCGGCTGGCGCCTGCGTCTCGCGCTGGTAGGCGCCATGCCGCGTGGTATGGTGGACGGCATCGCCCGTGTACTCGCTCGCGTGAACGTGCAACGGCAGACTTGGCGCGCCGCCCGAGGTCTTGGTGACCAGTCCACCTGAGGCGTCCTCGGCGCCGGACACGGAGCGCCGCACGTCACGGTGGCGCCGACCTCCAAGCGAGACACCGTCCGCGCGGCTCGTGCTGCTGTGTGCGCTGGCCGCGTTCGTCGCCTGTGGCGTCGTCGACGTCGCGCAGTTCCAGGACCCCTTCGTGCGCCACGACGACTTCTGCGTCGCCTTGGGGGACGCCGACGCGTACTACGGCAAGACCTTGTCCGAGGGCCGCTGGTTGAACTGGGTGTGGGCCCTGCGCCCGGGCCCGTTCAACCTCCACGTGCTTTGGTACTCCTACATGGCCGCGTGGGCCCTCTTCTCGGGGGTGGTGGGCGCGAGCCTCGCGCCCAGGGGTCGCGCGCACATCGCCGTGTTCCTCGCGGTCACCATCGCCTTCGCCCCGCAGATGGCCAATATGTCGCGGTGGTTCGGGACGATGGTACCAGGCATCGCCATCATGGCGGCGTACGCGGCGATCGCTGCCTTCGGCTCACCTCGCGCGCGCACCGTCGCGCTCTTCGTTTTCGTTCCGCTCGGCCTGATGACACACGGCGGGAGCCCGCTGATCATGGTCGCCGTCGCGCTCGGGCTCGGCGGGTGGAGCGGCGCCCTCGCGGAGCTCGCTGTGTTCGCGCTCGCGTTCGTGGCGGCCTTCGCCGAGAGCATCGGTCTCATCTACACGTTGAACTACTTCGCGCACGGCCACTTCGGCGTCGCCATCGCCGAGTGGCGCCACCCCAGCCCAGCCGCGAGCCTCGGCGAGGTTCTCCAGCGGATCGCGAGCGTCGGCTCGTGGCTCATCGAGCTGCTGACCGGCATGACGCACCTCCCGGCGACCCACATCGCGCCCGTGGCGCTGGTCGCCGCCGTCGCGCTCGGCGTTCGAGCCCCGAGCGTCGCGCTTCGACTCGCGCTCGCGCTCGCGCTCGGCACCGCAATCAACGGCGCGATCGTCGTGAGCACGGGCATCGCGACGCCCTTCCGTGGCACCTACTTCCTGTGGCCCCTCGCGGTCATCGGCGTGTACCAGCTGGCGCGCGCCACGCCGAGCTTCATCGAGCGCGGGCTCTCCATCGCGCTGCTCTGCTTCTTATTCCTCATCGGCGGCTTCCACCTCTACCTGTTCGACGGCCACTTCAGCGAGTTCCAGGTGGACAGCCGCGCGCTCGCGGACACGGTGAAGCCCGTGTTCACCGCCCCTGACGAGCCGCTCTACGTCCTGGGCGACCCGCGCGAGCTGCCGCACGGCGGCTACGTCGTCTTCTCCTCGCTGGCGCTGCAGTACCGCCTCGCCCTGCTGCTCGACCGCAAGATCGTGGTCTGCTTCAACGCGGCGAACGACTGCGCGTTCCTTGAGCCCCAGCGGACGCAGCTGCCCGCGTACCCCGCCCCCGGCGCCATCATCCACCTGCCCGACAGCGGCGTGGTGGTCCGCCTCGCAGACACGCCAGCGGACGCCGACTCCCGCCTAGACATCGAACCCGGCCTGTTCCGCTAGCTCAGGCGCGCGTCGCCTTCGCGAGCCAGCGATCGAGGGCAGCGGCGAACTTGCGCTTGTCCTTGTCGCCAAAGGCCTTGGGCCCGCCCATGAGCTCGCCCGAGAGCCGCTGCTCCTCGCGAATGTCGCGAATCGCCAGGCGCACGCTGGCGTTGCTCGCGTCGATGATCTCGCCGCGCACGCCGATGCACGTGGCGCCGCGCTCTACCGCCGCCGCAGCGAGCGGCACGTCCTGCGTGATGAGCAGATCGCCGGCCTCAATCTGCTCGACGATGTGCTCGTCCGCGACGTCAAAGCCCTTCGCGACCACGACCGAGCGAATGTAGGCGGAGGTGGGCACAGCCAGCGGCGCGTTCGCGACGAGGATCAGCGGGATCTTCGTCCTGTTCGCGGCGCGGTAGAGCATGTCTTTGACGGCGCGAGGTGCGGCGTCAGCGTCAACCCAGATCTTCATGGCGGGCAACTAGCGCGTCGGCGCGGCTCAGTCGCCGAACACGCCGCGGTCGCGCGCCTCCAAGATGAGGTCGGCGACGCGGGGCGAGCGACGAATGGCGAGCGCGAAGGCGCGGGCGTGCACGGTTCGGATGTTGTCCGAGTCCGCCTCGCTGGCGGCGTCGATCGTCTCGAGCGGCACAAAGAGGTTGGGCTCATAACTGAGCGCGAAGCCCGCGTCTTCCAGCTCGCGCGCGAAGCGCTTGCCGTCAGCGAGCGTGCCCGCGACCAGGTGCAGCGCTTGGTGATCGTAGGCGTTCCCCCACGCGTCTTGGAGCGTGTTGCGCGGCAGATCCGCGAAGATCCAACGCGCGAGCGCGTCTTCGACCTCGCCCGAGGCGCGGTTCAGCACGAGCCGCCGCCGCTCCGCCAAGAACGCGAGGCGCCCCGTCTCCGTTGGCGCGATGACGAGGGTGTTTCCGTGCTGGTGAATATACGCGTCGGCCATGACGTGCTCCTCGGGTCGGGTGGTACACGCAGATCCTAACCGATGACCGCGCGACGTCCGCCGCCCTGCGCTTAGGACGGATCGGTGACGCGCCCGACGAAGAGCACAGCGCCGGTAAGATCGTCGCGCAGCACGAACAAGAAGGGGTGATCCGCGTAGAAGGGCATCGGCGCCGACGTGTCGCCCACGACCACGGCCGTAGCCGCCGCCGCCTCGGTGCCCGCCTCGTCCACCTTCACGAAGGCCTGATGGAAGACGCCCGTGATGGCCAGGCCGTCGTCCGGGGCGATGCCCGTGAAGTCGGCGTCCGAGCTGAACGCCGTCGGCATGCCGAGCGCGTCGAGCATCGGCACCAGGTTCTGCTTGTAGGTCATCTCCAGGCGCGGGAACGCGATCGGCGCCTGCGCCGGGTACAGCGTCGCGATGAACGCGTCGAAGCGGGCGGCGTCGAGGCCAGCTTCCAAGTCGGGCAGCCCGTCCACCGCGTCCGGGAGCAGCACGATCATCGACAGCTCGTCGTCTTGGTAGGGCAAACGCAGCGCGCTCACTCCGTCGAACCAGCCCGCTTGGACGCTGTGTTCTTCGATGCCTTCGAGGTCGAGGTGCATGAGCGGCACGGTCACCGAGGTGCCGTCCAAGCGCGTGAAGCCGCCGTCCGCCGTGTCCGCCGGGTCAAAGGCCGTCGCCCAATCGGCGATGAAGTCGATAGCGTTCGCGAGCACCAAGCGGGTGTCCGAGGTGACAGAGCCCGCGGGCAGCAGGTCCTGAATGCGGTCATTCGTCTGATCGGCGACCCAGGCGTTCACCTCCAGGCGACCGCCGTCGGGATCGGTCAGGAAGTCCCACTCTTGCAGCGGCGCGCCGTAATCGTCGGCGCAGATGCCCAAGAAGTCGGTTTCAAAGGCGTATCCGGTCTGGCCGAACAAGCGGTTCGCGACGTGGAGCGTGTAGCCGCGCCCGAGGTCGCCGTTGAGGTCCCGGGTGAGCGCGCCCAGGCCGCTGTGCCAAGCGGCCGTGTCATCGCCCGTGTGCAGCACAGCGCGCAGCTCGTCCGCGGTGGTGCCCTTGGCGCCCGCCATCGTCATGCTCAGCGCCGACGAGATGCTGAAGGGCGAGAAGAACACGTTACCGTCGCCCGCGTCGACCCGGAGCGCGTCGTACAGGTCCCACGCGAAGGCGTTCTGGCCCGCGACCACGACCGCCATGTCGCCGGTGCCGGTGACGACCACGCGCTCGACGCGGTCAGGGTTTGGCTGCTCCGGCGACGAAGACGGGCAGCCGAGCAAGAGAATGGGGAGCAGCGCGAGCAGACGGTGGGTCATGAGGTCCTCCTGTACGCGGAGGAGTCCTGCAAAGTGCGTGCCGCTCCCCGGCCATGCCCGCTACGGGTTGGACGTGACGGTCACGACGCGACGCTGCACGCCGCGCACCCAGCCGCCCTCGCCAAACGCAGGGTCAAACGTACCATCGCGACGGCGCTGCAGGGTGATGGTCACGTCGCAGCTGTCCTCGGCGTCGGCGTTCGACTTCTGAATGGCGTCCGCCGCGAAGGTGTGCGTGCCGGTGTCGGCGGTGATGGCCTCGTCCACGTCAAACACGCACGGGCCGACGATGGCGACCTGCATGGCGTCGTTGGTGCCCGAGGGCTCCCAGGTGATGGTGAGCTCCGCCGCGCGGCTGAAGTCACCGGGGCTCGCGAAGGCGAAGGGCTCGGGCATGGTCATGACCGAGTCGGGCGCCCCGGCGTCCACGGTGCGGTTGAAGGCGACGTGAAACTCCGAGTCCGCCGCGTCCACCGGGTAGGTGGTGCTGTACGCGTGAATCGCGCCGAGCTGCGTGTGGCCGAGCGTCTTCTGCTCGCCGTCCAGGTCCGCGACCAGCTCATCGCCGGCGGCCAGCTCAACGTAGGTGTTCGAGAGCGCGCCGCCCGCGCGCAGGATGGCGGTGAGCTCGGTGGTGCCCTCGCCCATCGAGACCGCGGTCATGTCGGCGTACATGCCGGACGTGAGCAGGTCGCTCGATGTGACGTCGGTGCAAGCGGTGGACAGGGCGAGCGCGGTGCTCGCGAGGATCAGGGAACGAATTGATGACATGGCTTTCTCCTCCATCGGGTCATACACCCTAGCCGCGTTCTTACGATGCCGCAGCGAGGCTTCTCATTCCTTCTCCCGAGACCGTCTTTCATCGCTTACACGCGCTGACAGGCGCCGTCTGGTTGGACGGTGGCGCGCGGGGCGAACGCTCGCTGATCGCCTTTGAACCAGACGAGATCCTCACGGACGCCGCGCAGTGGCCCACCTGGGGGCGCGGCGACGGGTGGGTGCTCGGCTATATCGGCTACGGCGCCGGCTGGGTGGTCGAGGCCGTGCCGTCGCAGGCCCCCACCACCGAGCCCGACGTGTGGCTCGGCCGCTACCCGGGCGTGCTCATCTACCACCACGCGCCCCAAGCCTGGGAGCTGCGAGGCCCCCCTGCGTGGCGCGAGCGCGCCGCGGCCCTGCTCGCCGAGGCCGCCCCGGAGCCCCCACCACCTGATGTGGCCGCGACGGACGAGCGCTCCGTGGACGCGCGCCGCTATCAGCAAGACGTAGAGCGGATCCTAGCGTGGATCGGCGCGGGCGACTGCTACCAGGTGAACCTGAGCCGCGCCGCGCACGTCGCCGGTGTGCCGAACCCCTGGGCGCTGTATCGACGCCTGCGCGCGCGCTCGGCGCCCGGCTTGGGGGCCTTTCTTCGGCTCGGACCCGAGCTCGCGGTGTTGTCCAACAGCCCCGAGCTCCTGCTCAGCCTTCGCGGCGACCAGCTCGAGTCCGACCCCATCAAGGGCACGCGCCCGCGCTCGCAAGATCCAGCGTTGGACGAGGCACAAGCGAAGGAGCTTGAGGTGTCACCCAAGGAGCGGGCGGAGCTCACGATGATCGTCGACCTGGTGCGCAACGACCTCGGGCGCGTGGCGACGGCGGGCAGCGTGCGGGTCGAGCCGCGCCGCATCACCGCGCACGCGGCGATTCACCACGCCCACCAGCGCGTGTACGCCACCCTCGCCCCTGGGTTGGACGCCTGGGACGCGCTCGCCGCCACCTTCCCCCCCGGGTCGGTCACCGGGGCGCCCAAGGTGCGCGCGTGCAGCCGCATCGCCCAGCTCGAGCACGAGCCCCGCGGCGTGTACTGCGGCGCGATCGGCGTGGTGGAGCCCTCGGGCGACGCGGCGTGGTCCGTCGCGATTCGCACGGCGGTGTGGCACGACGGCGACCTGCGCTACCACGTCGGCGGGGGCATCGTCGCCGACTCCGACCCCCTCGCGGAGTGGGAGGAGACCGAGCACAAAGCGGCCAGCCTGCGCGCAGCCCTCGGCCTCATCGACGCGCGCCGCGACACGAATGTCGTGGTCTCGGGCTCGCCCCCGAGCTGACCCCGCCAAGACCGCCGTTCGACCGACGCGGCACGAAGCTTGAAAGAGATAGAGTGACCCCATCGGAGGTTCTTATGCGAACCAAGATCCCAGTCCTCCTGCTCGCCGCGCTCGCGCTCACGGGCTGCGCCGCAAGCCAGCCCGACTACACCCTCGACCCCTTCCAGGACTGCAGCTCGCTGCGCGACCACATGGTGCGCATGGGCCGGCAGGAGCTCTTGTGGAACGGCGGCGGCGGCCTGCGGGGGGGAGGCTGGGGCATGTCCGAGGACATGGCGCTGTCCGACACCAACCAAGGCGGCATGGCGCCGCCGTCTCCCGACCCGACGTTCTCAGGCACGAACACCCAAGAGGCGAACGTCGACGAGGCGGACCTGGTGAAGACCGACGGCCACACGCTCTACGCGGTGTCGGGCCACGACGTCGTCATCAGCCAGATCTGGCCGACGGAGTCGGCGGCGCAGCTCGCGGTCGTGCCCATCGACGGCGCGCCACAGGGCATCTACCTCGTGGACAACTGGCTCATCACGCTCTCCACGCTCAACTGGCAATCCCCTTCCCCGCGCACCGGCACGACGGCGTGGGAGGAAGGCGGACCGCACGCGGTGCTCACCATCACCGACGTCACCGACCCGGCGCACCCGCTCGTCGTGCGCGAGACCTACCTGCGCGGCGAGCTGAAGCAGAGCCGCCGCATCGACCAGCGCTTGTACCTCGTCACCCACGAGGACCTCAACATCTGGACCGACGGCAGCCGCCGCGAAGCGCGCGCAGCGCTCGACGCGCGACTCGGCAAGGACTGGCTGCCGCAGCGCCTGGACAACGTGTTCGTCGACGGCGCTTGGGGTCAGACCTCTGAGCCCGCCTGCGCCTGTGAGCGCACCTGGGCCGCTGAGCTCGAGGGCGGGACCGCGTTTACGACCGTGCAGGTGCTCGACCTGACCGATCCGCTGGGCGAGCTCGGCGGCGGCGCGGTCGTCGGCCACGGCGACACGGTCTACGCGAGCACCGAGGCCCTCTACGTCGCCTACGGCTCGTGGGGCGAAGGGCCCTTCGGCGGCTGGTCCTCCGAGGACACCACCGTCCTGCACAAGTTCGACATCACCGGAGAGCAGCCCGAATACAGGGCCTCAGCGCAGGTGCCCGGCGCCCTGCCGAGTCAGTTCGGCCTCTCGGAGCACAACGGCGTGCTGCGCGTCGCCACGACCACCTGGGGGAGCGAGGGCATGCCCACCAGCGGCGTCTACACGCTGGAAGAGGACCAGGGGCGCATGGTGCGCCTCGGCGAGCTCGACGGCCTCATGCCCGGCGAGACCCTCACCGCGGCGCGCTTCATCGGCGACCTCGGCTACCTCGTGACCTACGAGGTTCAATGGGGTGACCCGCTGATCACCTTGGATATGTCGGACGCGAACGACCCCCGCTACGGCGGTGAGCTGCACGTGCCGGGCTTCAGCTCCTACCTGCACCCCATGGACGAGGGCCACCTCCTCGCGGTGGGCATGACCGACGAAGCCGGCCGCTGGCAGCTCCAGGCCTCGGTCTTTGACGTGTCGGACCTCAGCGCCCCGACGCTCGTGAGCCGCGCCATGCTGCCCGCGTCCAACAGCGACTCGCTGAACGACCACCACGCGTTCAACTGGTACGAGCCCACCCAGACGCTCACCATCCCCAGCGTGCGCGACAACGGCAGCTCCACCTTGGAGGTCCTGCACGCGGACATCACCAACGTGACGTCGATCGGCCACATCGATCAGCCCGCCGCGTGGACGCAAGACAGCGCTTGGTGCGCCGGGATTCGCCGCTCCATCATCCTGAACGACGAGCTGGTGTGGGCCATCGGCGAAGGCGGCGCGCAGGTCGCGGCCCTCGACGCCCCCGGCACCAACCTGGCGACCGTGCCGTTCACGGGCACGGCGCCTTGCCAAGAGCAGTACTGGTAGCGGCTACTCTTCTTGGTCGTCCGCCGGGTCCACGTCGCTCGCGTCGGGGTCGTTCGGGTCGTTCGGGTCGTTCGGGTCAACGGGCTCGTCGCCCTCGTCGATGGGCTGCGCGGCCATGGCAGGCTTGGCCAACCGCGCGCCGCCGAGCGGAAGTCGGACCGGCGGGCGCTCATCGCCCGCGGCCGCTCCGGCGGCGTTGATCGCGGCGGTGGGTGGGCGGCGGGTCACCGGCGGTGGTGACGAGGCAGCGGGCTCCGAGGCGGGCTCGGCGGCCTTCCTAGCGGGTCGCGGGTTGCTCGCCGAGCGCGCGCGATCGGGGAGGAACCTAGGGTTCGCGAAGGTTCCGGTGACGCGGTAGCGGAAGCTCCCGTCGGGCTGCGCGGCGTCCTTGAGCAGCCCCTTGAACATCTTGAGCTCCTCGCCGAGGCGCAGATCGATCTGCAAGCGCAGGCGGCTGCGGCTGATGTCCTCGAGCAGCGAGATGTCGCCGCTGATGTCGCCTTGCACCAAGTTCGAGTCGAGCTTGCCGCGCTGAACGCGAGCGCGTCCCTCCACCACGTCGAACACCAGGTCGAGCTGGGTGACGTGCATCGCCATGTCGAAGCCGGCGAGCATCGGCTGATCCGGCGCGATGAGCTTGGTGATGTCGAGGTTCTCGCCGAGCAGCGTCACGCGGCCGTTCGCCTTGCGCATGCCCTCGCGGGCGTCGAGCTCGACGTGCAGGTCCAGGTCGCCGGTGCCCTCGAGGCTGACGCCCCCCATCGGCGGCAAGCTGGTGATGGGGAAGTCGGTGGCGTCGATCTGGAGGTCGTCCAGCGCGCGGCCCCCGCGGTCGTTCGTGCCGACCACCGCCTGCACGTCCAAGGCGCCGGCGCCGTAGCTCAAGCGCCCGAAGAGGCGCGGCGCGCCCGAGAGCAGCGAGAGCAGGCCGACGCGCACGCGCCCTGTCTCGGCGGCGAACAAGGTGCTCGCGGCGTCTTCATCGCCCGCGTCCGCTTTGCGCGGGTCTACCGCAGCGATCTGGAGGCCGCGCCCCTGAAGGCCGGCCCACCAGGGTGAGACGCTGTCGAGGCTGAGCGCGTAGGTGCCGTCGGACTGCTGCTGCACCTCCCACGCGAGGCGCTTTACCACGGCGTCCGAGGGGAAGGTCAGCCAGAGACCGACCAGAAAGACGAGGCTAAACCAAGTGTTCGCCACCGCGAACAAGAGCAGCTTGCGCTTCATCCCGCCACCCCAATCGCGAAGGTCCTGGTCTCGAGCGTGACGTTCAACAGGATGTCGCCCGACACGAACTGCCGCGTATAATCCGTTGTGTCCACCCGAATCGGGTAGCCCGAGGTCTCGACGTTGCCGAGGAACGCGTAGGCTTGCTTCACGGTGACACGCCGCAGCACGACCTTGTAGCGCGTCTGCTCGATCCCCTCGATGGTCTCCGTCCCCTGCTTGGACACGGTGAGGGCCTCGGAGATGCCGACGGTGCTCGCCGTCTCCTCCAAGAACGCGCTCGGGGACTTGGCCGCGTGCTGTGTGACGGTGGCCTCGCCGTCCTTCACCTTCTGCAAGGTGTCGGCGTACTCCTGCTGGAGCGCGAGCAAGAGCTCGTACTTCTGCGTCTTCTGCGTGAGCGTGGCCGAGCGGCTGTCCACCCAGCCCTTGAGCGTGAAGAAGAGCAGGCCCATGAACACGAGGCCGAAGAAGGTGAGCAGGCCCGCGAGCAGCTTGCGGTCGCGCGGGGACATGGACTCAAAGGGTCGCGAAAGGGCGCTCATGAGCCCTCCTCCTCGCCGCCGCACTCGGGGCTAATGGGAATGGACACGGAAAAGAGGACCTTATTCCTATTCTTTCCCTTGTCTTTGCTGCTCGCCTGGGAAAAGCAGGGGCGCGCTTTGAGCGCCTCTTCAATCGCAGCTGAGGCGGCGTAGTTGTCGGTCTCCGCCTCGAAGGTGATGTTGCTTGCAGAGCTGCTAAAGCGCTGCACGTCCACGAGCTGCCCCGGCGGCTTTTGAATCGCCTCCGAGACCTCTAAGATGCGCGAGAGATGCGGCGGCTTGTCCGCCGAGCCGAGCATCTCAGCGCGGGTCTTGGCCGCGGTGAGCTTCTCGCGCAGCAGGGGCTCCGCGGTCGTGGTGCTCACGCTGCCGCGCGAGACGCCCTCGACGTGGAGCTCGACGAGGTCGACGATCTGCTGGTCGATGGCGTCGAGCTGCACGCCGAGCGAGTGGTAGGTCCACACGAAGAGCACGAGCGCGACAGCCGTTCCGCAGAACACGAAGGCGCCCATCGCGAGCGCCGCCGTGCGCAGCACGTCACCGCCACCACGAAAGACCAGGTCCCCCCGGCGCAGTTCGATGGCGTCGACGTTGCGAAGCCGAGCCCCGACGCGCGCGCCAGCGTGGGCGAGCGCCATGGCGCCATCGACGTCGTCCGGCATGAGCACCGGAACGCCGAGGTCCTCTTCTAGGTAGTCGCGCAGGCCGAAGAGCTTGGCGCCGCCGCCGACGAGCGTCACGCGCTCGACCGAGATGGCGAGGTCGTCCTCGGCGGCGATGAGCGAGGCCCGCACCTCGGCGAGCCAGCTCGCGACCTGCTGATCGACGGCGGTGCGCGCGGCCGTCGGGAGGGGGTCGAGGCCCGACTCGGTGGCGTCGGCGTCGCGGCGGCCGTGCTTGATGGCCTCGGCTTGGTCGAAGCTGACCCCCATCCCCTCGGCGATGGTCTCGGTGAAGACGCGCCCGCCCAGGTCCACGCTGCGGAGGCGCTGCACCACACCGCCGCTCACGATGCTGACGAGCGTGCGCGCGTGGCCGACGTCGATGATGACCTCGACCGCGCCGTCGGTCGCGAGCGCGGCGAGCACGTCCGCGTCGATGTAGGCCTCTTTGGGGTTCACCGAGCGGCGCTTGAGCTCGTTAAGCCAGTCGCGGAGCGGATCGTGAGGGGCGAGCACCGCGAGGACCGAGCTGGTGGTGGCCGCGGTGGAGGCGCCGCCGATGACGCGCCAGCCGAGGACCATGTCCTCCATATCGAAGGGCACCTCGCCCTCGACCGTGAACGGCAGCGTCTGCTCGATCTGCGCGCGGTCGCGGAAGGGCATGGTGAGGCGGCGCAGCGTGGTCTTGCCGGCGGGCCACAACGCGATGACCTCGTGCGTGGGCGCTTGCCAGCCGGGGTGCGCAGCGAGGAGCCGGTCCAGGGCCGCGAGCTGCGCGAAGCCCTCGCCGAGCTCGGGGTCGCGCTCGTCCTCGCGAACAAGCTCGACCTCCTCCTGCTGCACCTCCCAACGGCGGCCGACGCGGTGGAGCACCACCACTTTGACGGCGTAGGCGCCTAGATCGATGCCGATCACACTCATTGTCCTTCCTCGGGCGTCATTGCATACGCCAATAGACGATCTTGCCAGTTTGGCTGCGTGAAAAGTCGATGACCGCGTCGAGCGTCACGCGCGCGTCGCCCACCTCACCCACCGAGTGGATGCGAAACACCTGGCTCTCGGTGGTGATGGCCTGCTGAAGCTGTGGGCTGACCTCGACGCGAAACGGGTTCGCGGGGTTGGTGAGCACCTGCGTAAAGGCCGCCGCGCTGCCGAACGTGCCGCCCATCACCTTGTGGGTCTCAATCGCACGCATGGCGTTGCCGACGGTGAAGTCATCGTTGGGCACGAGGTAGGTCTTGAGCAGCGCCCACACGACCTCGCACTCGGCGCTGTTCACGTTGACCTTGCCGCCGCCGTAGACGGTGAGCCGGTCAGCGAAGCGCTCCCACACGTCGTCGTCCTGCCAGCCCGCGACGAGCCGCACCTCTTCCATCGAGTCAAAGGGGGCGTTCTTGGAGCGATAGGGGTCATCGAGGCTCTCGTAGAGCGCGTCCTCTTGGCCGCCCTGCCAGATGCGCCGGTCGTCCGTGTCCACCCAGTCGGCCAGGTTGCCGATGAGCTCGCGCCGCTCGAGGTCGCGGTCGTAGAAGAACTGGTCGTTGTCGTTCTCGGTGCTCGCGTCCAAGGGGGCGGAGGAGAGCTGGCCGTCGAGGGTGATGGAGGCGCGCACCGCCGCGCAGTTCTCGCGGCCGGACATGAGGCTCATGAGGCGCTGCGCCGTGGGGTCCTCGTCGAGCTCCGCGAGGGTGGTGGCCTTCAGCCGCGTGATGTTGATGCGGCTGTCCTCGTCCGTCACCTCAACGAAGAAGTCCCCGTCAAAGTCCAAGAAGTTGGCCTCGCGCTTGCTGCCGCCATCGCGGCTCTCGGCGCGCTGCTCCTCGGTGAGGTTGCCCGCGCCGGTGACGCTGGTGACGTCGACCGGGGCGCCGCCCTCGCCCTGCAGGTCGTCGGGGTTGCCGCCGGACACGAGCAGCATGCGCATCATGCCGGTGTTGATGAAGGGCACCATCTGCCAGAGCGAGTCGCCGTTGATGCCGAAGGCCGAGGCGTACTGCTGAATCATCGGGTTCTTACCCAGCATCTTGGATGCCACCAAGATGAGCTGGTACATCTGCATGCCCGACTGCGCGAGGGCCTCCGCCTTCACCTCGTCGCGCTGGTGCGAGGACATGCGCAGGCGCACCGCAGCGCCGAACTGGATGTCCGCCGACAGGATGGTCATGAGCAGCAGCGTGGTCATGACCATGAGCAGCGCCACGCCCGAGCGCGAGCTGCGACCAACGCGGTAGAAGCGGTGGGTGGCGTGACCGCGCGGGCGAACCAGCTCCCGCCACACCTTGCGCACGACGTTCATCACTGCACCTCGCGCTTAAGTGGGTCGGCGTACTGGAGCGTCACCGTGGTGAGGAACGGGATGTCGATGGTGCGGTCCTCGTCCTCCGGATCGCGGCCGATGAGCACCAAGCCGATCTCGACCGCGCGAGGCAAGCGGTTGGCGGTGTCCGGCTTGGAGGTGTTCCAGTCGTCGCGCCACTCGTTGGTCTGGTTGTCCAAGAAGCGCAGGTTGAAGGAGCGCACGTTGTGAGCGATGGGGTAGACGACACCGCCCTCATCGAGCTTGCCGTCGATGCGCGGCGCCTCGCGGTGGTAGAGCGTGTAGCCCTGCCCGCCGCGCTCTGCCTCGGCCCAGACGGTGATCTCGGTCTGGTCCGACTCGTGGCTGTTGCGGTACATGCGCTGGTGCGAGAAGGACGCGAAGACGAGCGAGTCCGGGTCACTGTCGTTGGAGATGAACTCGGTGCGATAGCGCTCGCGGTCGCCTTGGGTGTTGGTCAAGAAGGCGAGCTGCACCTCGCGCCGCAGGCGGCCCATGGTGACGCGGGCGGCGCGGGTGGTCTCGTCGCGCTCGGCGAGCAGGTCCTTCATCTCGATCGCGTTCGACAGCGCCGTCATACCGGCGATACCGAGAAAGAGGATGATGACGATAGCGACCATCACCTCGAACAGGGTCATGCCTCTGCGTCCGCGCATCATCACAGCTCCGGGGGCTGCGTGAGCACGCCCGTCGGGTTGGTGACATGCCCGGTGATGAGCACGTTATCGCCTCGCTCAGCGGCCGCGTCGTGGTCGTCACCCCACCAGACCTCGACCTCGACGTGGCGGATGTACTTGGCGAGGTAGTCGCCGATCTGGTCGTTGGAGATGCCGAGATCGTTGAGGTTCGGCGTGCCGCCCCCGGCTGC
>Ga0100377_1001517_pt1 | contig 19885 bp, 17 predicted proteins | sample CryGeymeta201501_FD_83664 | JGI IMG/M metagenome (GOLD analysis project Ga0100377, IMG submission 83664) | Groundwater microbial communities from Crystal Geyser aquifers in Utah, USA - Crystal Geyser metaG 2015-01 | ecosystem: Environmental > Aquatic > Deep subsurface > Groundwater | place: USA...
GATAATTTGCAATATTACCCTAAAGGATTTTCTAAAAAAAAAGAAGCATCTCTGATAGTGATAGAAGAACCAATGATTATAAATCCTTATGTAATAACAACTACTGAGGACGGAAAAGTGGATAGTGTGAATGGGAGGGAAGTAAAAATCAGAAAAGCTTTACATTTTAATAGTAATGAAATTACTTTTACGGTTTGGGATAACCAATCTTTTGATGGAGATATTATTTCTTTGTTTCTGAATGAAAAATGTGTGTTGGATAACTACTTGCTTACCAAAGAAAAACACAGCTTTACGATACAATTAGAGGTTGCTGAAAAACATCAACTTACTTTGTACGCTCATAATGTTGGTAAAATACCACCCAACACCGTCTCTTTGTTGGTAAGTGATGGAACTACTAAAAAACGGATGACACTTTCTTCTTACCTCACCAGTTGCAGTGCAGTGGATATAGTGATAGAGGATTAAAAAGAAGTTTTTTAATGGAATATAGTTATATTTGAATTGTTTTTAAAAGAATGCATAGCTTAATGAATGTAAAAATTATTAATATCTCAATTATAGTATTAAGTATTTTTTTACTGATATACGCCACTCTTACAGTAATGTATGATATTCAATATTTTATGAGAAACAGTAACCCATTATTACCAAGTTATTTTTCGATTTACATGAATGGTTATTTGATTAATTTATCTTGTTTTATTTTAGGAGGGTTAGTTCCTTCAACTTATTTGCTGATTAAAAAAAAGTACTTATTATCAATTTTAATAATGCTCATATTTATTGTTTCAGGATTTCTATTAAGAAGTTATTTAGTAATTTATGAGCTTTTTTATTTTCTAACAGAATAAATTTTCAAATGAAATTTATATACTTTATAACTTTATTTTACTTTTTGAATAGTTGCGTCAGTCATAAAAGGCATTATGAATTATCCACTTTTTCACTTAACGGTAAAGAACATAATCAACTTATTTTTGATCGAGTTCCAGATTATGGTTATAGTGGTAAAGATGGATGTATAATTGAAAGACAATTTTCACTCTTTATGTCTTTAGATAGTACTTTTTTATCAGGAGAAATAGTTGATACAGAAACTAAAAAACCAGTTGGATTTTCAATGGTGAGATGTTTTTCAAATGGGAAAAATTTTACCTATATCATTTCTGATGAAAATGGCTTTTTTGAATGTGATTTAATAGAACAACCTGACATTATTGAGGTTAAGACTGTTGGTTATAGAACATTGATAATTGATTTAAACTTAAAGTTAAGTGCAAAAAAACAAAAATGCGACTTATTGTATGAAGTTATCTCATCTAATGAGTTTAAAGAACAATTTAGGTTTGTAGAATCTGCGGTAGAAGATTTAATAATAATTGATACATCAAAAACTTTTGTTTGTGATACATCACAATTATTTAATCAGAAATATTACACCAGTAGTTTTCTTCCTGAAGATATTAGTTTGGAAAAGAAAACTAACAAGAAGCACCAAAACAAAATAGTTGTTTATAAATTTTACAAAGAGAAAGGTAAATACTTTATTAGCTTTTGGCATCCTTTTACAAATGGAAATGCTGTTTTTAGTTACAAAAAACTGAAAAAAAGAAATGAAATTAAAACTGAACTTTTTGGGGTATTCTAAAAAAAATACTAACAGGTTTCTAAAACCTGTCAGGATTAAAAGTAGTTTTTTTAAAGAATATGGATTACAACCTAATATTAATAAGATTTAATTCTTCCCAAAACGGTATTTAGTGCGGCTATTAATTTATCTGAAGCAGCATCAACAGCTTGATCAATACTACCTGCGTCAGATGTAACAGCAATAGGTTTAAGTTTTTCAACACGAGCTTCCAACATACATCTTTTGTCTTTCTTTCCACTTTTTTGTCCGTTTTCATCAGAAAGATGTACTTCTAATCGGGTAATTTTATCGTTAAATTTACTCAGAGCATTAGTTAGCTTTTCACTAATGGTTTCTTTAAGTTTATCTGTTCCAGCAATATTGTTGTCTGTGTTGAATTGAATTTGCATACTGATTTTTTAAGTGGTTAAATATAACTACAAAGTAACGAAATTTTCAATTAGGAAATACAGTTTAATTTAACTTGAAATTTCAAGATTTATAGGAGTTTTTTTTATAGTTTTTCTAAAAAAGTTTGGGTAATAAATTTTATATATATACATTTAGCTCCTAATTAAATTTTCATTTAGATAAAAGCAATATGTAAGTTGCTTAAAAAATTATTATATAAATATGAAAAAAATAATCTCATTCGTTTGCCTGTTTACATCTCTTAGTTTATTTGCTCAAGAAAAGTTAAATTACATTGATTTTGATGATGTTAAAACAGAATTTAATAATCAATTAAAAGAAAAAAACTACGAAAAAGTGTTAGAAGCGTTGAATAAAATCAACAAAAATGACTCTGCTTATTACGCTGGTTTAGTTTCAAAAGTGTATTATTTAAAAGAGTTAGAAAAGTACGAAGAGGCAATAAAAGTAGCCGATGAAGGATTAGCTCATGAAAATGTTGACTCTAAAAGCACTTTTTTAAATCAACAAGCACTTTCCTACATTGCCTTAAAAGATTATAAAAATGCAATGAAAGTTTTAGATGATGGACTGAAAGAATTTCCGATGTATTATCTTTTTTATGTAAATAAAGGAGTTGCTTATGAAGGACTTAAAGAATATGCCAAGGCAGCATCAATGTATCAACAGGCAATAATAATCAATCCTTATTATGCAAATGCTCATTTTAGATTAGGATATATTTGTTATCAATATCAAAAAACAACACTCGCATTGATGTGTTTTAATACTTATATGTTGTTAAACCCAGATGGAAGCAACTCTCTTACTATGCTCGAAGCATTTAACAAAACAGTTTCAGCAAAATATACGGAAGAAAAACTGCCTGGCAAAAATGTGTTGGGAGATAACGATGCTTTTGAAGAAATTGATTTAATAATTAACAATCAAGCTGCATTAAACAAAAAATATAAAACAGGTAATAAAATTGATTATTCATTAGCCAAACAAAACCATGCTTTGTTAGCACTTTTAAAAGATTATACTCCTGAAAATGATAACTTTTGGGATACGAGATATGTCCCTTTATATAAGTGGATACAAGAGAATAATCAGTATGACAATTTTATTTATACGATTTCTTTTTCGGTAGAAAATGCAAGTTATAAGGCAATTGTTGCTAAAAAAACTCAAAATATTAAATCCTTTTTAATCGAATTTTATACGAAATGGATAGACATTATTAGTAAAAACAAAGAAGAATTTGAAGGTAAAAATCAAATCGTAAAATATGCATATTATAACTCTCTATTAGATGCTAAAGGGCTAACGAAAAACGATAAGAAAATAGGAAATTGGTATGTCTATGATAAAAATGGTAAGCTATCATCAAAAGTTAAATTTAATGATGAAGGAGAAAAAGATGGTTTATGGATTTATTATGATAATAAGGGAAATGTAACTTCCGAAGAAAATTATAAAAATGGTAAATTAGATGGTGTTTTTACTTCCTATCATGAAAATAATAAAAAGCAATTAATAGCTAATTATTCAGAAGGAAAAGTAACTGGTACCTATAAAAAGTTTAATAAACCAGGTGCGTTGATTGAACAAGGAACTTTAAATGATGGTAAATTGGATGGCGACTATTTAACATTCTATAGATTAGGAGAAAATTTCCCTGACTACAACAAAGTGCCTTATAAAATGGGTGTTGTTGAAGGTTTATTAAGTGAGTTTTGGGAAAATGGACAGTTATACACTAGCATAATGTTTAAGGATGATAAAAGACAAGGAGAGCAAATAAAATATTATGATGATGGAAAAATTATGTCAAAAACAAACTATGTAAATAATTTAGAAACAGGAGCTTTTGTTTCTTATCATCGAAATGGGACTATAAAAGAAGAAGGTAAAATTGAAAATGGTTTAAATGAAGGTGAATGGAAAACCTATTATGATAATGGAAAAATGGAAACTGTTTTTAATTATATAAAAGGAAAATTTGATGGTGCTTATAAAAAGTTTGATAGAGAAGATAAGTTAATTTCCGAATTTATTTATAAAAAAGGAGATATCATTGCATACAAGTATTATAATCAAGACGGTAGTGTGCTGAAAGAAGCCAAAAAACAAAAAGGAGAATTTTATTATGAAGGATATAACCGACTTGGATACAAGATAGCAGAAGGTTTGTATGATGTGAATGGTGGAAAAAAAGGAGAATGGAAATTTTATAACGAAAATGGTAACTTAAGCAGTAAATCAACTTACGAGGATGGAAAAGTGATTGGCGAAGCTGTTGATTATTTTGGAAATGGTAATTTAAAAAAGAAGTCATTTTATGAAAATGATACCATAAAAGGTTACTATGTTTCATATTATGTTACTGGAAATATATACCAACAAGGAACTTACAAAAATGGAGAACTTAATGGAGTTTGGTTAAGTTATTATAAAGATACAACCATTAGTGTGAAAAACTTTTACCATAAAGGAAAGCTTCATGGAGAACAAGAATACTATGCTGCTAACGGAAAGTTAAGTTACATTTCCACTTATGAGTATGATGTTTTGAAATCACAACGGTTTTTTAACAGTAAAGGTGAAGAAAAATATAAAATTGATTATACAGTATTCGATGATGAACCCTATCAACTGGTTTCTTATAACTACAACAAAACAGTAGAAAATTCAGTTACCTATTTGTATAATGTTAAACATGGAAAATTTACTTCTCATAATTACGAAGGAAAACTAGTAATAACAGGAAACTATTTTAATGGAGATGAAGATGGTGAATGGATTTACTATCACGACAATGGAAAAATAAAAAAGAAAGGCTCTTATGCGAAAGGAAAAAAACATGGGCTTTGGGAAGAGTTTCATGAAAATGGAAAATTGAGTGATAAAGAAATTTACTATTACGGAAAATTGAATGGAATTTCTGAAGATTATAATGATAAAGGAATTCTTACAAACACCTATAATTACGTTGATGGAATGTTACAAGGACCAAGAACATTTTATAGTGAAGATGGAAAAATTCAACTTTTCCGATATTATAAAGATGATATTTTAATTGGCTACAGCTATTTAGGGAAAGATGGAAAAGAAATTCCTATGATAGAAATTAAAAATGAAACAGGAAAAATAGTAACCTATTTCGATAATGGTAAAGTATCAAGAGAAATGGAATATATAAATGGAAATCTTATAAATGCATATAAAGAATATTATTACACTGGGCAGTTGGCTGAAGAACAATCTTTTGTAGATGGATTTAAAAATGGAAAATACACTATTTATTATCCAAATGGAAAAGTTAAAGCAATTCATAACTACAATATGGGAGATTTACATGGCGTGTCAAAATTGTTTTATGAAGACGGTACTTTAAAAGAAGAAATTACCTACATTAACAACGACCAAAATGGCGAAAACAAATATTATAATAAATTAGGAAAATTAACTTCCATAGAAGTTTATTTTGATGATGAAATTGAAACCAAAACTATTTACTAAAAAACCAAACTTTGTGAAAAAAACGATAGCTTTATTACTGTTTTCAGTGTCAATTAGCATTAATTTAATAGCTCAATTCTCTCCAGAATATGAGCTGTTTAAAGAAAAGTACCCTAATTCGCAGGCTGTTATGCTAAACAAAGAAACTACCTATTACATTCAGTTAATAAAAGATGAAATAGACATTAAAGTAGAATCAGTTGAAGAGTTACTATACATTGGTCCTACAGCTAAATTTTCATCCAAGGAATCAGTTCAACATTCTACTTTTTTTAATTTATTAAGTATAAACGCATCAACTTTTGTTTACAATAATGGGAAATATATAGAAAACAAGGTTAAAGAGTTTAAAGAATCGGATGAACTCTCAGGTAGTATTTTTCATGATGATACCAAAACAACTAGTTTTATTTATCCCTACATGAAAGAAGGTGTTAAAACCAAACTAGCAAAAGTTGAAAAAATAACCAATCCACGTTTTTTAATGTCGCACTTTTTAGGAGATTATTCGCCCGTAATACATAATAAACTTACAATTGTTGTGGATAAGGCTATAAAATTAAATTTTAAAACATTTAATTTTAATGATTTACCTATTACCTATTCTGAAACAGAAAAAAAAGGAACTACTATTTATTCATGGGAAGTAAACAATCTCGATAAATTTGAGTCAGAAAAAAAATCAACTAGCGTAAGATCTCGCTTGCCTCATATAATACCTTATATTACTGAATATACAACCAAAAAAGGAGAAACTATAAAGCTTCTCAACGATGTTTCTGGATTGTATAATTGGTACTATTCTTTAGTGAGTGGTTTAAATACAGATAACAATAATTCTGAACTAAAATTAATTGTTGATTCACTCACTAAAGATAAAATTTCTGAAACAGAAAAAGTGAAAGCTATCTATTATTGGACACAACAAAACATAAAATATGTTGCTTTTGAATATGCATTAGGAGGTTTTATCCCAAGAGAAGCAACCGATATTTTTAATAAAAAATATGGCGATTGTAAAGATAATTCTAATATTTTATTTGAGATGCTTAAAATAGCTAACATCAGTGGACATTTAACATGGATAGGAACAAGGAGTCTTCCCTATAAATATACGGAAGTTCCCACCCCATTATCAGACAATCACATGATACTTACTTACATAAATGAAAAAGACACGTTGTTTTTAGATGCTACAGGAAGGTATTATAAATTGGGAATACCTTCATCTTTCATTCAAGGAAAAGAAGCATTAGTGGGCATAGGTGAAAATAATTTTAAAATCATTACTGTGCCAATTATGCCACCAGAAGCAACTATCGCAAAAGATTCGGTTTATCTTTATTTAGATAATAAAACTGTAAAAGGAAAAGGGAATCTCTATCTCACTGGATACAATAAAATAGATTTATATAATTATTTTGAACGTATAAAAACACCTAAAGAAATAACCGAATTTTTTAATACGAATCTCCGAAAAGGCAGCAATAAGTTCTTAGTAGAAAACTATGTAGAAAAAAACAAATACGATTATGATGAACCCTATGAAGTTGATTATGATTTTAGTATCGATGATTATATAACTTCATCGGAAAAAGAAATATACATCAATATGAACCTGAGCAAAAAAATTCTTGAATACAAACTAAAAGAAGATAGAAAAAATGATTTTGAAGTAGAATTTAAAAACATAAACCAATCTATCAATGTACTTGAAATTCCTAACGGTTATGAAATAAGTTATTTGCCCGAAAATTTTGAACAAAAAAATGAATTTTACTCCGCCACGATTAACTACGAGCAGAAAGATAATCAAATCATTTATAACAATCAAATTGTTTTAAATTTCATTGTTTTAAAACAAGAAAATCACGCTTCTTTTAATGAATTTTTAAAACAATTATCAAAAGCGTTCAAAGAAAGTGTAGTCTTAAAAAAAATTTCTAATTAATATATATAGTTATGCAAAAAATTATTTCCACCTTATTTTTAACACTGTTAACAGTATTTGTTTTTGCTCAAGAACCTTTTTACAAATCATATACTTGGGATGAAAATCCAATAAAAGATATAACAACAAACAGCGATGAAGAAATTATTTGTTTTAAGGACAAAATTGTAACAGAATTTATTTATGATAGTGAAAATAAGCTCACCGAATATTTTTTAATACATAAAATATATTGGCTTAATTCAGATGATATCATTGAAAGTTACAACAAAGTGTATTTGCCCTATTCCTCTCAATCTAAATTAGTAGTAAATAAAGCACGAGTAATTTCAAAAGATGGAAAAATAATTGAGTTAGACGATTCTAAAATTCTCACAGCCAAAGATGAGGAAACAAAAAGAGAATATAAATACTATGCTTTTGAAGGGCTCGAAAAAGGTAGCTTTATTGAATATTATTATGTGCTAAATCGTAGTCCAGATTTTGACGGTAAACGATTGAACTTTCAAACCAATCACAACAAATACAACATCGATTTTGAGTTATTCGCTCCAAAAAATTTATGGTTTAAGTTTAAAAGTTATAATCAACTTAACGAAGTAATTTATGATTCTACATTTACTGAAAAAATTAGGTGGAATCTACATATGGACAGTTTGCCTTTGTTAGAAAATGAATCACAATCTCCTTATGATGCTTTGGTTGGATATTTAGTTTATAATTTGTATTACAATTCAACAACTAAAACCTACGATATTTCTTCTTATAAAAATATATCTCAAAATATGTATGATTTTTATTATGCATCCATAGAGAGTAAATCTGCCAAAAACATTAATAAAATTATTGGTGAGTTAAAACTTAAAAATGAAAAAGATGAAACAAATAAAATCAGAAAAATAGAAGATTTTATTAAAGAAAATTACCATGTTGTTAATGGTGGTGGACCTGAATTTAGAGAGTTAAGTTTCGTTTTAGATAAAAAGATTGGTTCAAATCAAGGTATTATGCGTTTATATATTGCCATTTTTGAAGCGTTAGAAATTCAACATGAAATTGTAATTACTTGTGATAGAAGTGATAATAAATTCGATAAAGATTTTGAATCCTATAATTTTTTAGACGAATATTTACTCTATTTTCCTAAAATCAAAAAATATATTTCTCCATTTGAAATAACTTCTCGTTTAGGATTTCCAGAACCTTTGTTAACGAATAACTATGGACTTTTTATCAAACAAATTCAAATGGGCGAATTTAAAACAGGAGTTGGAAAAATTAAATTTATCGAACCAGTAAGTCATACAGAAACATACAGTAAAATATTTACCACAGTTACCTTTGATAAAGATGATTTAACAAAAACAACTTTAGATATGGTATTAGAAACAGGTGGTTATTATTCAATGAATTACCAAACAATAATCCACTTATTAAAAGAGCAAGACAAGGAAGACTTGATAAATGAACAAATTAAATTTATAAGCCAAGAAATGACCATTGTTTCTAAAAAACTAGAAAATGACAACCCTAAGAGTTTTGGATACAAACCTTATAAAATAACAGCACAAGTTACTTCAGAAGATTTTGTTGAAAAAGCAGGTGATAAATATCTTTTTAAAGTTGGAGAACTTATTGGTCCACAACAAGAAATGTATCAGGATAATGATAGGAAATTAGTTCTTGAGAATGACTTTAAGAGAAGTTATCATAGAGAACTAACTGTTTCAATTCCTGATGGATATACCATTACTAATTTAGAAAAAATAAACATTCAAAATGTGTATAAAGAAGATGGTGAAATATTTTTTGAGTTTCATTCACATTATAAAATGGATGGAAATACACTTACTATTATATGCGATGAATATTATACTGTAGTGGAAATACCATCAACTATTTTTGAAGAATACAGAAAGGTAATTAATAGTGCAGCCGACTTTAATAAACTCACACTTGTTTTAGCAAAATAACATTTAATATACTCAAATCACTTAGCTTTTCGGGGAATTTGAGTAAGCTATTTTTGTTGGTATCAAGGCTAAATTTTCAAGCATAGCCGTAGCTATGGTTTAAAATTTTAACGCAGATAACGGCAAAAAGAGTAGGTCAAAAATTCTGAAAGCTAAGTAATTTGAGTATAGTGTTAATAGAAAATGTAATTATCTCAAAATAGTAAGTTTCACTCTTTTTACCCTTCTTTTATCAGAAGCTTCAACAGTGAAATGAATGTTTTTATAGGCTATTTTTTCATTTTTTTGAGGGATTTTTTCGGCTATTTCAATTACTAATCCAGCTAATGTTTCAGCGTCAATTTTTTCATTGCTAAAGAAAGTATCATTATCAATGTTAATTATTTTAAACACATCATTTAAAGGAGTTTTACCATCAAAAATAAAGTTGTTTTCATCTAATTTTGAGTATGTAATGTCTTCATCATCAAACTCATCGCTAATTTCACCAACAATTTCTTCTAAAATATCTTCTAAAGAAACAATTCCAGATGTGCCACCATATTCATCAACCACAATAGCAAGGTGCATTTTCATTTCTTGAAATTCACCTAACAAGTCATCTAATTTTTTATTTTCAGGAACAAAAAATGGAGGTCTTACTAGCTTTATCCATTCAAAATTGTCATTTTCTTTGATGTGAGCCAATAAATCTTTAATATAAATAATACCAATTATGGTGTCAAATGAGTTTTCATATACCGGTATTCGGGAATATCCAGAATCTATAATGGCATTAATTACAGTACTGTAAGGAAGGTTTTTATCTAGTGCAACAACATCAACTCTTGCAGTCATAATTTGCTTAACACTTGTTTCCCCAAATTTCACTATCCCTTTTAAAATACGATGTTCATCTTGGTTTTCTGGAATGTCGGAAGTTAAGTCTAACGCATGAGAAAGATCTTCAACCGTAACATTTAAACCTCTTTGTTTGATATGTTTATCTATTATGCCAGAAAATTTAATTAACAAGTAACTTAATGGAAAAACAAAAAAAGAAAAAATATTTAGAGGAAAGCTCATTATTTTAGCTAGCTTGTGTGCATTTTTAGTAGCATAAATTTTTGGAATCACTTCTCCAAACAAGAGAATAATAAAGGTTATTCCTATTACTTGAGTAATGAAGGTTAGTAATGGATGAAGCAAAGAAAAATTAATAAGATTGCTTGCAAAATGAGTTGTAATAATAATTAGAGCTATATTAATTAAGTTATTTGAAATTAATATAGTTGCTAATAGTTGCTTTTGATTTCCCAATAGCTTACTAACCAATTGATTGGTTTTTGAATTGGAGTGATTAATTTTGTTTAATTCTGATGGAGTTAGCGAAAAGAAAGCAATTTCAGAACCTGATATAAGTCCAGAAAATACAAGAAGAATAAGAATAACTAACAACTCAATTAAAATTGTTGCATTAATTGAATTGAATAAATTTAATAAGATACTACCCATTTGCAGGGCCGGTAGAGGATCGTCCAAGGTGTAAGTAAAATTTAAAAGTTAAAATGGTAAATCATCAGCTTGCGTATCTTCTTTTTCAATTTCAGGAGAAGAAGATGCTGAAGGTTGATTTTGTTGGGAAGAAGAAGTACTTGATGCATTGTCATCTTTTCTCCCGAGCATTTGCATTGTTTCGCCCACAATATCAGTTGTATATCGGTCAACACCATCTTTATCTTGCCATTTTCGGGTTCTTAATTTCCCTTCAATATAAACCTGATTACCTTTTTTGAGGTATTTTTCAGCAACTTCGGCCAAACCTCTCCAAAAAACTACATTGTGCCATTCGGTAATTGTTTTTCTTTCATTGGTGTTTTTATCTGTATAACTTTCTGAAGTAGCCAGCGAGAAATTAGCTACGGCAGTTCCTCCTTCTAAATACCTAATTTCTGGGTCTTTACCTAAATTACCTATCAAAATAACTTTATTAATTCCAGCCATAATTTCTTTTTTTTAAAATTTATTCAAATGTAAGAATTTTTTTAATTTATTTTTTTTCTAATTCCTTAAATGACGTTATATAATTTTCTATAAGTACTGGAACAGGATAATTTTCTATATCATCTAAGTTAATTTCGGTATAATCGTTTTTGATTTTTGAAATAGCTGATGTATGAACTAACCAAAAAATAGCTATAATTTTTTGATGACTTAAAACGTGTTTAATAGGAGAAGAAATTTTTATAAAAGAGAGGGTTTGAAGTTGATTTTTGAATTTATAAAAATCAGTATGAAGTATAAGTGTTTCAATGTTTTCAATAGGCTCATCTGTTTCTACAAGAGGAAAGTCATACAAGTTTTTCCAAATGTCATTTTCAATTCGTTTATGTAAAAGTGTTGAGTTTCTTTCTGAAATAAAAACTAAATAATTAAAATATCGAATACGTTGCTTGATTTTATTTTGCTTAATTGGAAAGAGAGTAACCATATTATTTATAGAAGCATAGCAGCTTTGATTAAAAATACAGCTTTTGCAAGATGGATTTTTAGGAATACATTGCAAAGCACCAAATTCCATAATTGCCTGATTGAAAAGCAAAGCACGTTTTCTATCTATTAATTCATGAGCTAATGAGTAAATGGCTTTTTTTCCTTCATTGCTATCAATTGGAGTTTCAATACCAAAAATTCGAGTGAGTACTCTGAATACGTTTCCATCCACAACAGGAAAAGGTTGATTATAGGCAAAAGAAGAAATTGCCGCAGCAGTGTATTCGCCAACACCTTTTAATTTTAAAATTTCGTTATAATCTGTTGGAAAAAATCCATTCAAATTATAAGCAATATGTTTGGCAGTAAAATGTAAGTTTCTAGCTCTAGAGTAATAGCCTAATCCTTGCCAAAGCTTCAACACTTCTTCTTCAGATGCATTAGCCAAATCAATTAGAGTTGGGAATTGATTAATGAATTTAGTATAATAACTCCAACCTTGATTAACTCTAGTTTGTTGAAGTATTATTTCTGAAAGCCAAATTTTATAAGGGTTTTTTGTATTTCTCCATGGTAAATCTCGTTTGTTTTGCTTGTACCATTCAATTAATTGCTTGGAAAAATTCATTATTTTTAAATTTGGTCTATATTTTAGCCAAAATTAGGGAAAAGAAATGAAGATTAAAGTGCACTAACTTAGTGATGCAACTAATTATGAAAGGTTAAATTGTTCATTAGTCGATAGTTTCACTCAATTTAGCTAAAATCTTTTAACTCCTTGTTTTAAATTGAGTTAAACTCCTATATTTGCAATCGAAATCAAATTATTTATAAATAAGTTAAAATATTCAAAAAAATGACAAAAGCAGATATCGTATTAAAAATTTCCGAAAAAACAGGAATCGAAAAATTAACAGTTCAAACTACAGTTGAAGAATTTATGAAAACTGTCAGAAAATCTTTAGAAGAAGGTGATAATGTTTATTTAAGAGGTTTTGGAAGCTTCGTAGTAAAAAGAAGAGCTGAAAAAACAGGTAGAAATATTTCTAAAAATACAACTATTATTATTCCTGCTCATAACATACCATCTTTTAAACCTGCTAAATCTTTTGTAGAGAAAGTGAAAAAAAATGTGAAATAATCTTTTTTTAGTATATCTTTGCCACAGAATTAAAATATATCAACATATAAATATAAGAGATTATGCCAAGCGGTAAAAAAAGAAAAAGACATAAAATGGCTACGCACAAGCGTAAGAAAAGACTAAGAAAAAATAGACACAAGAAAAAATAGGTAACATTATTTATTTCTCAACTTGTGTGTTCTCACCTTTATTTTATTCTGAATAGAAAACAACAAAACTAGTATCCAAATGGTTACTAGTTTTGTTGTTATTTTAATTTATTATAATAAGGGTTAGATTGTTTTTTATTAAACATTTTTTCACAAGCAGTTACTTCAGTAAAAAAAATTAAATGAGTGTAGAATTAGTTATCAATTCTTTACCTAATGAGGTTGTTATAGCCATTCTTCAAGATAGTAAATTAGTAGAATTACACAGGGAGAAAACCAATAATAATTTTTCAGTAGGAGATATTTATCTTGGCAGAGTTAAAAAAATTATGCCAGGATTAAATGCAACTTTCGTTGACGTAGGCTACGAAAAGGATGCCTTTTTGCACTATTTAGATCTTGGAGCAAAGTTTAATTCGTTTGCAAAATTCACCAAAGGAGTATTAAACAAACAAATAAATTCCTCACAACTTGATTTTCAATTTGAACCTGAAATTGAAAAAACAGGTAAAATTGAAAAAACGCTTAAATCAACAGATCAAATATTGGTTCAAATAGCAAAAGAACCTATTTCTACCAAAGGTCCTCGATTAAGCTCCGAAATTTCATTAGCTGGACGATACATAGTATTGGTTCCTTTTTCGCACAAAGTTTCCGTTTCTCAAAAAATAAAAGACGAAGAAGAAAGAGAGCGACTCATTCGTTTGATTAAAAGCATTAAACCTAAAGGTTTTGGTGTAATAATAAGAACTGTTGCAAAAAACAAAAAAGTTGCTGATTTGCATGCGGATATGAATGAGTTAGAGCAACGATGGGAAAATTGCTACAATGCTCTTAAGGATGCGAAAGCACCCAAAAAGATTTTAGGCGAAATTGATAGAACGTCTTCTTTATTAAGAGATTTGTTAAGTAAGGATTTTAGCAATATTCATATTAATGACGAAACACTTTATAATGAAATTAAATCCTATTTGATAACCATTGCTCCCGACAAAGAAAAAATCATTAAACATTATACTGGGAAAACACACATTTTTGAGCATTTCGGAATAGAACGTCAAATAAAATCGCTTTTCGGAAAAAATGTTACTTTAAAAACAGGTGTTTACTTAATTATTGAACATACCGAAGCATTACATGTAATTGATGTAAATAGCGGACAACGAGGTAAGAAAAAAGATAAAACACAAGAAGAAAATGCCTTAGAGGTAAACATTGAAGCAGCTGAAGAAATTGCACGCCAATTGCGTTTGAGAGATATGGGAGGAATTGTTGTTGTTGATTTTATTGATATGAGAGAGGCTGCAAACAGAAAATTACTTTTTGAAAAAATGCAAGAATTTATGATGCACGATCGAGCAAAACATAACATCTTGCCTCCTAGTAAATTCGGGCTTATTCAAATTACTCGTCAGCGAGTTCGTCCAGAAATGGAAATTAAAACTGCCGAAAAATGTCCTTGTTGTGGTGGAAATGGAGAAGTCCACTCTACTGTTTTATTAGTTGATGAAGTAGAAAATAATTTAAGATACATTGCACAACAATTAAACATAAAAAAAATTACCATAAACACACATCCCTTTGTTGAATCTTTTATCAATAAACGAGTTGGATTACTTTCTTCTTTGAGAAAACAATGGCAAACTAAATATAAAGCAACTATTGATGTATCTCCATCTTCTGCTTATAGTTTTTTAGAATATCACTTTTTTGATGAGAAGGGAGAAGAAATTCACAAATAATTTCTAAGATAAAATTTTGCTTTATTCATTAAAATGCAAATGCGTAAAATCTTTAATAATAGTTTCTATAAAAGCAATACTTTTTAAATCAGTTTTAATGTTTAAAGTAGTTTTGGTTTTATCAGCCAATTGATTGATAACATCAAATTTTTCCTCTTTTAGTGCATAGTTAAAAATTTCGGAAATAATAGTAATATCTTTTTCTGAGAGGTTTTCTGCTTCTCGAAAAACTACATTGTAATCGGTAGCTACTTTTTTATAAATAGTGTCTTGTAACACAATTTTATTTCCAATTTTAATTACAGCTGTTTTTGCAGCAATATCTCCCAAACGCTGCCCCTTTCCATTGATTAAAATGGTGAATAAACCAACTAAACCCCAAAAGAAAACAACCCCTTCAATTAATCTGAAAATCCATCGAAGTAAATAACTACCTAAGTTGGGTTGTGAACCATCTATTTTAACTACTTTAATTTTTAGGATGTATTTTCCAAAACTTTGACCATTAAAAAAAAGTTCGCAATACAAATCATAAAAAAAAATAGGTAAAAATAACAGCATAGATAGGTATGCATTATTTTCTAATCCACCTATTTCGCTAATTATATAACCTATAATTATAAAATAAACAAGAAACAATAAATAATCTAAAAGAGCAGCCAATATTCTATCACCAATGCTTGCAATGGTATAATCAATAGTAACATTTTGTGTGGTTGAAATTCTTATTTTATCCATCGTTGGTAAAAATACGATAGAAATTTTAATCTATTATAATGAATTAGGATTTTGTAACTTTGACGAAAAAAAATATGGCAAATTTCAAAGAGCTTCTTCCCAGTATCAACACTTTTATTTTTGATGTAGATGGTGTTTTAACGGATGGGTCTGTGTTGTTGCTATCTAATGGAGAGCAAGCACGAATAATGAATAATAAAGATGGTTTTGCCTTGCAACACGCTGTTAAAAAAGGATATACAATTTGTGTTATTTCAGGTGGTAGTTCGGAAGCTGTTCGAATTAAATTAAATGGATTGGGAATAACCGATGTTTTTTTAAAAGCACAAGATAAGGTGGCTATTTTTAATGCTTATATTACTCAAAAAAATATTAAAAAAGAACAAATCTTATACATGGGAGATGATATTCCTGATTATGAAGTTATGAAATTGTGCGGTGTTGCAACTTGCCCTAAAAATGCAGCAATTGAAATAAAAGGAATTGCTCATTATATTTCAGATAAAAATGGGGGAGAAGGCTGCGTTAGAGATATTGTTGAACAAGTATTACGATGTAATGGTGATTGGATATAAAAAGTAGAAAATGCAACACAACCAACTTTCCGATACCATTTGTGCCATTGCAACTCCACCCGGAATTGGAGCAATTGCTGTTATTCGTTTGTCTGGAAAAGATGCAATTACTATTGCTAATAAAATTTTTTATGGTACGGATTTATTACAACAATCTTCTCATACCATACATTTTGGAACAATTAGAAATAATAATAAAATTATTGACGAAGTGTTGGTTAGTATTTTTAAAGAAAAAAAATCATACACAGGCGAAAATACAGTTGAAATCTCAACACATGGTTCACCTTACATTCAACAACAAGTGTTGCAATTAGTATTAAAAAATGGAGCAAAACAAGCTGGTCCTGGTGAATTTACCTTTAGAGCATTTATGAATGGTAAAATGGATTTGTCGCAAGCAGAAGCTGTTGCAGATGTTATTGCTTCAACTTCAGAAGCTTCTCACCAGTTAGCTATTCAGCAAATGCGGGGAGGATTTAGTTTAGAGATTAATCAATTAAGAGAAGAGTTAATTCATTTTGCATCTTTAATTGAGTTGGAGTTAGATTTTGGTGAAGAAGATATAGAATTTGCCAATAGAACTGATTTAAAAACATTGGTGATGAACTTACAAAATAAATTACATCGTTTGATTGCTTCTTTTAATTATGGAAATGTAGTCAAAACGGGTGTTCCTGTAGCTATTATAGGAGAACCAAATGTAGGAAAATCTACTTTACTTAATGTGCTGTTAAATGAAGAAAGGGCGATTGTTTCTTCTATTGCTGGAACTACGCGCGATACCATTGAAGATGAAATTAGTATTAAAGGTATTAATTTTCGATTTGTTGATACGGCAGGAATTCGTGATACTAAAGATGAAATTGAAAGTATAGGAATTAAAAAATCGTATGAAAAAATTGATCAAGCATCAGTTGTATTGCTTTTGGTTGATGCTGTTGCTATTTCAGAAGAACAGCTCCAACAACAAGTCAAAATGATTGAACAGCGGATACACCAAAAAAATAAATTGTTGTTGATTATTGCCAATAAGGTGGATAAAGGAAATGAAAAAGAAATAAAACAAAAATTTAATTCCTTTAATAATGTACTATTTATCTCGGCTAAAGACCATCACAATATAGAACAGGTAACTGAAAAGCTTTTTGAACACGTTCATTCAGGATTGATAGCAAGTAATGATACAGTAGTTACCAACGCTCGTCATTTTGAGGCACTAACACAAGCCAATGCTGCATTAATCAATGTGCTCGAAGGTTTAGACAATAACATCACTGGAGATTTCCTTGCAATGGATATCCGACAAGCACTGTATCACTTAGGACTGATATCTGGAATAATTTCCAATGAAGATCTTTTAGATAACATTTTTAGTAAATTCTGTATTGGCAAATAAAATTAACTTTGATTCCATGCAAACGAAAGTATTGTTAATTACCCCACCGTTTACTCAGCTCAATACTTCGTATCCTGCAACTACTTACTTAAAAGGATTTTTAGATAGTAAAAATATTGCAACGAATCAATGTGATTTAAGCATAGAGCTTTTTACTAAAATTTTTACGAAAGACTTCATTGCTCTTGTTTTTAAAGAAGCAAAAAAAAATTGTGAAAAAATTGAGTATCCATTAGTCTATAAGCTACAAGAAGATTACATATTAAAAGTAGATAGAGTTATTCAATTTCTTCAACAACATGAAGTAACAGCTGCTTATCAAATGTTGCAGCATGGATTTTTACCAAAAGCCCACCGAAGCATAAATTTAAATGAAGAAGAATTTGAGTATGGCTTCGGAAATTTAGGAATTATTGATAAAGCCAAGCATTTGGCAACGCTTTTTATTGAAGAATTAGGAGATTTTATTAGAGCCAATGTAGATGAATTTTTTTCTTTTACACGCTATGCCGAGCAAATAGCTACTGCAGCTAGTAGTTTTGACGAGATTGACAACTATCTTTCTTTCGAAACTACCATCATAGAAGATCAATTGTTGCTTTTAATGGCAAGTAAACTAGAACAATATCAGCCAGATTTGGTTTGTTTCACTATTCCTTTTCCAGGAAATTTGTTTGCAGCTTTGCGTTGTGCAAAGTTTATAAAAAAACATTTCAAAAAAACAAAAATTGCCTTTGGAGGCGGATACTGTAATACTGAATTGTTGTTGCTTTCAGACCCTCGAATTTTTAATTACCTTGATTTTATTACCTTAAATGATGGCGAAGGTCCTTTGCTAAAGTTATGTGAATTTATTGAAAAGAAAATAGAGAAAAATGAATTAGAAAGAACCTATTTGCTCGAAAACGGAAAAGTAGTATATCAAAATAAAACGCCAAATACCATTTTTCACCACAGTAATTTGCCAGCACCAACCTACAGAGATTTGCCTCTTCATCAATACATTTCATTTTTGGATGTAATGAATCCTATGCACCGATTGTGGACTGATGGAAAGTGGAATAAATTAACTGTTGCTCACGGCTGTTATTGGAAACAATGCACTTTTTGCGATGTAAATTTAGATTACATAGCCAATTACCAAAATACTACTGCAGAAGATTTGGTTGATAAAATAGAAAAAATAATAGCAGAAACAGGTACGTATGGTTTTCATTTTGTGGATGAAGCTGCTCCGCCAAAAATATTAAGAGCCTTGGCTGAAGAATTATTAAAAAGAAAAATTTTCATTACTTGGTGGACTAACATTCGTTTTGAAAAAACTTTTACACCTGAGTTATGTGCATTGTTGGCAAAATCTGGTTGCATTGCTGTAACTGGTGGTTTGGAGGTAGCCTCTGATAGATTATTGGAAAAAATGAAAAAAGGGGTCGATATTGCTCAAGTTGCTAGGGTAACCAATTCTTTTTCAGAAAGTAATATTATGGTTCATGCCTATTTAATGTATGGATTTCCAACAGAAACAGACCAAGAAACTGTTGATTCATTAGAAATAGTTAGACAGTTGTTTGAAAACAATTGCATACAATCTGCATTTTGGCACTTGTTTACTACAACCGCTCACAGTCCTATTGGGAAAAACCCTGATGATTTTGGAATTAAAATTGTTGGACCCAAATTTAAAGGTTTCGCACAAAATGATTTGTATCACATAGATTCTCTTGGAGCTGACCACAAGCAATATGCAGAAGGATTAAATCTTGCACTACATAATTATTTGAATGGTTTAGGGTTTGATGTTGATTTACAAGATTGGTTTGATTTTAAAATTACACCAACCAAATTACCTAAAAAATTAATTGCTTCTTTTTTGAAGATTTCCCCCCAAAAAATATAAAAAAATAGCATTGCTAACCGAATAAGTAACATGATATGGCTAAAGCCCTTTTGTTGTTTTGTTTTAATAACCTAGCCAAAAAAGAGTCGATTATAAAAATAATGTTGGCCATTTTTACTTCTAAAGCTACTCGGAAAGAATATTTCGCTTACTTAGGGTTTGCTGAAAAACTTAAATTACAATATAAGATAAAATGTGATTTTTAATTTAATGATGCCAGTTTAGTATTTATTGGAGTTATAAAATGTTTTAAATTCATTAATAAACGTAAAA
>Ga0100377_1001518_pt1 | contig 19884 bp, 19 predicted proteins | sample CryGeymeta201501_FD_83664 | JGI IMG/M metagenome (GOLD analysis project Ga0100377, IMG submission 83664) | Groundwater microbial communities from Crystal Geyser aquifers in Utah, USA - Crystal Geyser metaG 2015-01 | ecosystem: Environmental > Aquatic > Deep subsurface > Groundwater | place: USA...
ATTGCTCGTTTCTGCTTCTTCTGGTTTAACAAATGTAAAGCTATTTTAGGATTAATTTAAAAGTGTAAATTTGTAACAGTATTATTAATCAAATAGTGTAAACTTTTTTCAGGACGAGACAGATGGTATAAAGAAACCACAAGCGGGACGCGGCAGCGGGGGAAGCACAGACGGACGCTTTTTATATTTTGTTAGCTTAGGCTAAAATGTTTATGAACTTGTAGCTACAAACTGAATTAACTTTTTAGGGATATTTTTCAGGATTTTGCGAAGTATTAAATAGAGCAAGAACTTTAACGATACGCTGTTTTTCAAGCACTTCAAAAAACAAGAGGTAGGGAAAATGTTTAAGAGGTAAAGCCTTATACTGTTTGCTACGCACTTGATAAAAGGGATTTAATTTTAAAGCATCATAAACCCGCTCAATATCATCGTATAAACTAACAAAAACCTTATCATTGTCTGTTACCGATAGATAATACTTGAAAACTTTATCAATATCAGTTTGAGCATCAGGTTCAACCACTACACTTTATAAGCCATGTTTTTTCTTTAATAATTTAAGAGAATCACCAGCCGATAAGTATTTTTCTAAAGAGGTTTTGCTTCTTTTATCCAGTAGTTGAACTTGCTTATCAGATAAAACAAATTCATCCTGTTCCTGAATTAAAGACACCAGTTTTTTTTGTTGAGTTTTAGGTAGCTGTTTAATCAAATCAATGATTTGATTAAAAGAAAGCGGAATATTTATATGAGCAGAAGTAGACATAATTAAGAAGCTAATTGTTGAATTTAAATTTTATTAACAACACAAATATACTACAAACACACGATTTAATTACTCATTTTAATACAAAAAACTTAATGGACACACGCTTTGCAGTTTTTTGCGAAGGCAATGGGGGCGGTGTAAATTTGAACTAAATTATTTGTCCAATCGAAATTAAACCTATCTAATCACTATGTTTTGACTATAAATCTGATTTTCGGAAGTTGCAGTAATAAAATAATCTCCCTTAGGAACGTCATTTTCTATCGGAACTGCCACTAATGCTTCATCTTCAATGTTAATAATTACTTTTGAATAGAATTCGTTTCCTTTACTATCTCTAATTACGATGAGGATTTCTTTCTCGAAAACGTCTTCAAAAGCAATATTAATAACAGCATTTTCTTCCGAAACTACTGGGTAAAGATTAATTCCAGCAGTATTGTATTCAGATGTATAATATTTTACAGGAACAATGTTGGAAAACAATTCTTTACCATCTTTGTCTTTTTGTACTAAACGATAGTAAGATAGATTTTCGAAAGGTTTAAAATCCATGTGAACGAATTCCATTTCATGGCTTTTGTGCTCTGCACCATAAACAGATGCAACTAGTTGCCAGTTGTTTTTGTCGATACTTTTTTCAATAATATATTGAGCAGTAGAGCTATTTGGAGTAGTTTCCCATTTTAATTGAACTGCATTTTGAGCTAAGTTGACATTGGCTTCAAAATTTACAATTTTTGATTTTTCCGTTTCTTGCGATTTATTCAACGATTCTTGTAACGAATCATCGTTTTTTTGAGCTGATAAATTTAAACAAGTTAAAATAGCGATAAAAAGTGCAGTAGTTTTCATAAGTATATTTTAATATTTTATTAAATCGGTCATCCCGAGTACTCGGGATAAAATATTCATTGATGTTGATGAGCATTTCCTCATGGCTTATTTCATGTTAAATTTTTAAAAGTTAATCTAAAGTTAGTTAAATAATTAAAACATCCTACAAGACGCTAACTTAGCGAGTTAGCTTTTGGTGTTAATAAGTACGAATTTCCTACTATTTACAGTAGTTTGGGAGGTGCTGAATTGTGGATAAAATGTTAATTATTTTTTAGGGACAAACAGCAGGATAGTTGTAATTAAGTCACCATTTTGATATTCGAGTGCAAATTTATCTTTTTCGAGCACCTTAACTTTTGCCCAATTAATTTTAGTTTTAGAAAGTACTTTATTAACAGAAATGGAAATCTTTTCGTCTTTAGCTGACCAGTTTCCTTCTACCCAATTTCCTTCAATAGTACCTATAAATTTTCCATCGGCAGTAAAATCAAGATAATCGTTTTGTTGATTTTCGGTTAAATCATATTCTTGACCAAAAGATTCTACTTTATCCAGTTTCCAATGTTGGGTGAGGAGTTCTTTTTTAGTTTGACTAAAACCTAAAAAGCTACTGAATACTAGAAATATAAGAATATATTTTTTCATGACTGTTAATTTATTGGGAACTAAAGTAATAAAGTTATTCAATAGCGTCCTAAATGATTTTTAAAAAAGCATCAGAGTATTTGATTTTATTAGTTTTTAGCTGTTTTATTAGTGTTAGGAATTGTTGTGGGGTTTAAATTATCTTGTTCTTTTTCTTGATAAAAAGAGCCAAAAATCAAGAACAAACGCCAAATTCTTTGTAATCTTTACCCACTTGCCACCGCATTTCTTAGTCCGATTACAAAGGATTTCGCACCGTTTGTTCAAAAGCCCACGCTCGGGTATTGGGACATGGTTATTAGGCTTTATGCACTAATGGTAATACGTTTCGGAAAAAGGGCTAAATTCTTTTTCCCGAATAACGGCTCTAATCAAATTCCCATTGATGTCGAAATCAAAATATAACATACTTCTAATTTCGGGGTTGATGGTATTTGGAAAATTAAAATATGCCCTGATATGGTAAACCACATATTGGTTTTGTTGCAATTTTTGAATGGCTTTATTAATTAATTCTTTATCCTTTTTTACGCATAATAAAGAATCAACTGAATCCCAATTTTCGCCTTTTTTAGGTTCAAAATTTAGTTGAGACAACTTGATGTCATTAGGAATATTTAAATCATCGGAATTTGCTAAAATCCAAGAATTTGCAATGGTTTTAGCTTTTTTCTGAACTATTTTTTTTTGTTTTTTAATAAAATGGAGTTCCTCGTCGCACAAATATTGACCTTGTGTAGTGATTCCAAAAAAAATTGAAATTAGCAAACAGTAGTATTTCAAATAGTTACCCATTATCAAACGGTAATTAGATAAAATACGTAAAATTACTTACTGAAGTTGCTTGTAAGATTTGTTATTATTTACTTAATTACACTCAACGTGGCAAATAGAACAGGTAATGCCATCAGCAATGGCTTTTTCTTCTGCTTGTTGTTTGGCATCACTCCCACAATATTCGCCCATTAACGTTTTTTGTTTAACGGTAACGCCATCCGCTTCAAATTCTACCACAGCACATTCGCCACATTTTTTAGTGCAACTAAAAAAGCAAAAAGAAATAAAAAAAACGAATAGACTGATTTTCATTTTACTAAGTTACCAAAAAAGTGGGCAATTTACTGCTTAATTATTTTTTTGGAAATAACTTCTCTAGCTGTTGCTAAAGTTAAAAAATACAAGCCATTTGGGTAAGCTAAATTAAGGTTAATGTAAGTAGTAGAAACATAATTTTGTGTTAATACTACTTGCCCTAAACTATTCGTTAACGTTGCTTTTACACCTTGTTTAACTTCTCCTAAATCAATGGTAATGTTTCCTGTTGTTGGATTGGGGTAAAGGGATAAGTTGGATAAACTGTTTTCTTCTATTCCTACAGAGCATGGGTTATTACACCATGTGCTAAAAGATGAAGCTGGGTCTATGTTTGTCCAATTAGTTGTTGAATAAGCAACATTATCAACTTCAATACAGGTTAAAAGTGGGTTACCAATTGCAACAAATAATAAGAAGTTAGTATTGTTTCCATTCTTTACATTTAAACAGGTTAGTTCATTATTATAATAGCACTCTAAAATAGTTAAAGAAGTGTTCTGCGTAACATCTAAACCTGTTAATAGATTGTTAGTACAACCTAAATCAGTTAAAGCCGTATTCTGAGTAACATCTAAGCTTGTTAAGTTATTTATAGAACACTCTAAAATTGATAAAGCAGTATTCTGCGTAAGATCTAAACTTGTTAATTGATTATAAAAGCAATTCAAATGTGTTAAAACTGTATTCTGTGTAACATCTAAACTTGTTAAGTTATTTTCATAACAATCCAAATAAGTTAAAGAAGTGTTCTGCGTAATATCTAAACTTGTTAATGAGTTGCCATCGCACCGTAACTTACTTAAAGTATTATTCTGTGTAACATCTAAACTTGTTAATTGATTTTGATAACACTGAAAATCAGTTAAAATAATATTTTGGGTAACATCTAAACTTGTTAGATAGTTTTGAGCACAAATCAAACTAGTTAAAGCAGTATTTTGAGTAACATCTATGTTTGTGATTTGATTATAACGACAATTAAAATAAATTAAAGCAATAAAAGCTTCTATTCCTGTTAAATCACTAATATTTTTAAAAGAAACATCCAAAGAAGTTAGGGTGTCGATATTAGCAGTAAGTACCTGTCCATCTATAGTCGCATCCAACCCTAAGTTTATCAACGCTTGTTCAAAATTAGCATCTGGTATTGCAGTTGTTTGGGCAATAGTTAAGTTAGAAAATGTAAAAACTAATAAAAAAGATAGAATTGTTTTCATTATTTTAGGCTTTAATAATGAATAAATATAACTACTATTTTTAACTTTTGGATAGATAACTACTAAAGAATTTTATCAGTTAGCCAATTTATCAAAAAAATGAGAGGGAAAAAAGTGGGCAAGCTACTTACATCGCACCGCTACAACCGCTTATCCTTGCTCTGTTCCCAGCCTGGGGAAGTTTAGCAGGAGCTGGTCGTATAAGACTTGCCCAATGCAAAAGTAGAGATTAGTTTTAATTTATAGGCAAACCTTAATAAAAAAATATTCTTTTATTATCTTTGGGCGGTAATGAACTCAAATTTAGACATATCAATTGTTATTCCCTTATTTAACGAAGAGGAGTCGCTGAAAGAACTAACCGATTGGATAAGCAAAGTGATGCAAGAAAATAATTTTTCGTACGAAATTATTTATGTCGATGATGGAAGTACCGACAATTCGTGGAAAGTTATTGAGGAATTACAACATCAAAATACCCACCTTAGAGGGATTAAATTTAGAAGAAATTATGGCAAATCGGCTGGTTTAAATATTGGCTTTGCTGCGGCAAATGGCAATGTGGTGTTTACCATGGATGCCGATTTACAAGATAGTCCTGATGAATTGCCAGAAATGTATCGCATGATAGTAAACGAAGGTTGGGATTTGGTTTCTGGTTGGAAAAAGAAACGTTACGACCCCATTACTAAAACATTACCTACTAAATTATTTAATGCTGCAACACGAAGAATGTCGGGAATAAAAAACTTACATGATTTTAACTGTGGTTTAAAAGCTTATCGCAAAGAGGTGATAAAAACAGTTGAGGTGTATGGTGAAATGCACCGTTATATTCCTGTTTTAGCAAAGTGGGCTGGGTTTACAAAAATAACCGAAAAAGTGGTTGCCCATCAAGAACGAAAATACGGAGTTACCAAGTTTGGGTTAGAACGTTTTATCAATGGTTTTTTAGATTTATTATCCATCACTTTTATCTCCAAATTCGGAAAACGTCCGATGCATTTGTTTGGTTCGTTAGGAACTTTAATGTTTGGTGTTGGATTTTTAAGTGCAGCTTACATCGGAATTGCTAAAATAGTTTATTTAAGCAAAGGAATTAAAGCAATTTTAGTTACCGATAATCCATATTTTTATATCTCCTTAACCGCAATGATATTGGGTTCTTTGTTGTTTGTTGCAGGGTTTTTAGGAGAACTAATTTCACGAACTTCAAGCGTTAGAAATCAGTATAACATTGAGAAAGAAATTTAGTTTTTTGCTCCCCAAATCGCTTTAGCATAATTCATCCAACTCATTTCTTTGGTTGTTTCCTCAATGTTTGACTTATTAATAGGATGTTCTATTTGTTTTAACATTGCGGCAGTCATATCATCAATATTATCTGCTTCTGCTAAATAACCATTAAAACCATCTTTTATTGTTTCAGGGAAATGACCCACTTTAGTTGCAAGTATAGGGATTTTAAAATTATATGAAATAGACTCAACACCTGATGGAGTTGCGGTTTCATAAAAGAGTAAAATGGCATCAGCTACCTGAAAATAGTTGTGAACATCTTCATTAGGAACAAAATCATTGATAACAGTTACTTTATCTTTAATATTCATTTTTTCCACTAAACTTAATGGATTGTAATCTTGCTCGTTGTCGGTTTTTTTAAGGAAGATTGATTTTGCTGCACTAAATAACATTTTTTTTAATTGGGTGGAAAATTTAGTATTGTCTAACGTTTGCCAAAAAGATTCACCAACAATTAATAGCGAAACATCGTCTCTCGTTTCAGCTAATTTAGCAAAAGCAGGAATTACATGATGCAGCCCTTTATATTTTCGGATAAATCCGAAAAACAGAAAAACATATTTATTAAGGTTTAAGGCTTCTTTTTGAGCGAATACATCAAAATTAGCATCAGGTTTAAACATATCATAAACGGGATGATATAATTTAATAATCTCTTTGGAAGAACCAGTTGAATGCTGATTTTTAGATTCAATGTTGAAAGCCTGATTAGGGAAAAGGGTTTTTAATTCATCTGCTGTTTGGAGGGAGTGAACGATATACTTATCTGCTTTTCCAATTCCGTATTTGGTAAAAGAATTATCTAATTTGCTACCTTCTTTTTGGATAACGAAGTGTAAATCAAAAATAATTTCAATACCTGTTGTTTTTTTTAGTTTTCGCACTATTTTACCGAGAGGAATACCTTGTATAGCGATAGACCATTGGAAAACAACCATTTTTGGGTCAATTTCTTTAATCAGTTTTATGGTTTCATACCAAGTAGAAATTCTATTGTAATTGGTAACATAATGTACCTTAATAGAAGTGCCTTCCAATTGATCAACTTTGCTTTTTCTATCTATAAAATCTCTAGGGATAATGGCTGGATATTGTTGAGTCCAGGAAACAATATGAACTTCTGTACCATTTTCTTTATCAAAAGCTTTGGCAAGAGAAGTATTATAATTTGCTATACCACCTTTAAATAGTGGTCCTGGACCAAATAAAACAATCTTTGTCATGCTCGATTAGTTACCTTTCTCAACATTTTTTAGAGCCGCATCATAAACTCTTTTCATCCCTTCTTTTATCGAAATTTTTGGTTCCCAACCCAAATTTTCTTTTACCCAAGTCATATCAGAATAACGAGCATGAACTCCTACAGGTTTGTCGAGTAGTTGTTTAACGGTAGGTTGATATCCAGCAAATTCAGAAAATACTTCAATTAATTCTAAAAATGAAGTCAATTTTCCATGACCAATATTTATCGCCATTCCATCACCAATTTTATCCATGGCAAGCAAAGTAACATCTAACACATCATCAATATGCACAAAATCTCTACCTTGTTTTCCAGTTCCCCAAACTTCAAAAGGATCTTCTTTTAAGGCTGCTCTTCTGGCAATTGCAGGAGTAGGGTAGGTTAAGTCCTGATCTTCACCATAACCTGAAAAAGGTCGAATGCAAGTAATATGAATGCCATAGTGAGAAGCTGCAATCTTTGCTAAGAATTCTCCTGTAAGCTTTGTCCATCCATACGTCATGTCTGGTTGCCCCATATCATTAAAATCAATGTCACTTTCTTTAAGAGCAATGGCTCCAGACTCCGTTTGTAAGTTAATTGGATATGCGGCACTAGAACTAGGATATAAAACTCTTGCTGGTTTTTGACGGGTTATCCAGTAAAAAAATTCAGCATCAATAGACAAATCTCTTGCTACCATTAAAGGGTCTCCATCTATTTTTGCTCTACCACCCACAATTGCAGCAAAGTGAAATACATCAGAAAAATTTTCAATAGCTAAGCCATAGTTGGTTTTAATGTAGGAAGCATCTTTTGCCATTTCCATAACGAATTCACGGAAATCTGTTTCTATATATTGGAGTCTTTTTTCAGAACCATAAAATTGAACGCCATTTTTTTCTTCAACTAACGGTTGGTTTATCCATGTTGTTGGATGTGTGCCTACTGATAAATCATCTATAAATAGAATGTTGTCTTTTGTTGTGTTAAACAACCGTTTAACCATGTTTCTGCCAACAAAACCACAACCTCCTGATACCAAATGAATCTTCATGTTTTTAGTGTTTATTTTTACCTTCGGCTAAATTATCATACTTTTTTTAAAACCTATACTATTTGAATACAAAGTTTGTAAAAAAAGCCTAACGAATAGTTCAGTGTATTAAAAATGAAATTACCCTTGATAAAAGGAAAAATTGGTGGTGTTGTATAAAACACACCCCTAACCCCTCTCAAGAGGGGAATATCCCTTTGCTTTTATTTTTTAAAAATAAAATAGACCGCCAAAATAAGCAAGGTGAAACCTACGAAATGGTTCCATTTAAAAGTTTCAGTTTTAAAAACCAGTAGGGTAAAAATTACAAAAACTACCAATGTAATTACTTCTTGAATTACCTTTAATTCTACTAAACTAAAGGGACCGCCATTATTTTTAAAGCCAATCCGGTTAGCAGGAACTTGAAAACAATATTCAAAAAATGCCAACCCCCAACTCATTAAAATAATGGCAACCAAACCCAATTTGTTAAACCATTTCCATTCTGCAAATTTTAAATGACCGTACCAAGCCATTGTCATAAAGGTATTGGATAAAACGAGTAAGCCTATTGTTAATATTGGTTTCATAAAATATAGTCAAGATAAAGCGTAACCAAAAATAACAAAAAAGTCCTAACGGTAAGCGTCAGGACTTTGTAAATCGCACTTCTCTTTTAATTAATTTTCGTCAGGTAAAAAAGAATATCTCTTTGCATAATCTAACATTTGTTCAGTAAAATCTTTAGGATATTCAACTTTGATGTCGGTTATTTCTCCCTTAGCATTAGTTATAGGAACTAATTTAGGGTTAATAAAACCACCATAAGGAGCGATATTCAATTTAGCAACTCTTGCTAATACTTCTTTGTGTAATGCTTGGTCAACTTGAACTCCATAATTTTCTACTAATACTTTTCCCGCTTTGTAATCTCCTTCTGATTTTATTTTTTGGATAATCATTAATAATTCACCAAAAATGCTTCTTAATTTTTCGTAATCTTTTACTACAAAATAAGTTTTACCATCTTTCACCATTTTCTCAATTACGTTATCTTTTTGTCCTTTTTCAAAAGCCCAAGCAGCAACTAGTTGCCTGTTTCTCATGTGGGCTTCTTCTATAATTGCACCTGGTTCCAAACGGATTAATTGAGTCATCATACCATTTCGGATGTAATCATCATAAGCAGCTTTACCAGCTTCTAAAGAAGGTAATAATTTCATTTCAACTAATTTGTTATCCATCAAATAATATAAACCAACTAAATCAGCTCTTGCTTCTTCCAAAGTAGAAGAATAGTTTTTTAATGCTTCAGTACTTACTCCTTTGTTAATTTTTCCAGAAGCATGTCCGATAACTTCATGTAAAGCAGTGTGCATTTTATCAGCCACATCATTAAATTTTTCATTACGAGCAATTTCTTCTTCATTGTAAGAAAATTCTTTTAATAGTTCACCTCCACCTGCTTTACTGTAAGCATCAATAATATTTCCTAAACTTACCGATTTTGAACCATGCTTGGTTCTTATCCAGTCTGCGTTAGGTAAATTTACTCCAATTGGGGTTGAAGGAGAAGAATCACCAGATTCACCAGCAACTTCAACAACTTTATAAGTTATACCAACCACTTTCTCTTTTTTATGTTCAGGTAAAATGGTTGAATTATCTTCAAACCATTGTGCATTTTCAGCAACAACAGCCATTTTTTCAGAAGCATCAAAATCATTAATTTGAACAACTGTTTCAAAAGAACCTTTGTATCCAAGTGGGTCGTTATAAACTTCAATAAAAGAATTAATGTAATCAATATCTCCTGCTGTGGCAGCACACCATGCTACGTTGTATTTATCCCAAGTTGTTAAATCGCCTGTTTCATAATAGTCAATTAATAATTTTAAAGCATTTCCTTGAGCTTCGTTCTCTGCTACTTTAACAGCTTTTTCTAACCATTTAATAATTTCATCTATGGCTTGACTATACATTCCGCCAGATTTCCAAACTTTTTCTTCTAATCCATTCGCACCTCTAACTAATTGTGAATTTAAACCGAAAGAAAGTGGTTCGTTGTTGCTTTTTTCTACTTTAGAAGTATAAAAATCAGATGCTTCTTTTTCAGTTACATCAGGTCCGTAAAAGTTGCTTGCAGATGCTAATAGCAAATCGTTATTAGCGTCAAGGCTAACTTTTTTATTGTCGATTTCTGGATTAAAAATAACTTCAACAATTTCTGGAGCTAATTCAGTCTTGGTATCTTTTATTAAAGTAGCAAAGTAATCTTTAGAAAAATTGGGTATAAATTTATCCATCGAATAGTGGTGGTGAATTCCATTAGCAAACCAAACTCTTTTGGTGTAAATCATAAAGTTTTTCCAATCTTCAACTTCTTTGTCGCCACTATAGTTTTGTACGATATTTTCTAAAGCTTTTCTTATTCTTAAGTTGTAGCGATAATTTTGATCCCAAATAATATCTCTTCCAGCATATCCAGCTTGCGTTAAATAATAAGCTAATTTTTTTTGTTGAAGACTTAATTTGTCCCAACTGTTTATTCGGTAACGTCCAATTTTAATATCAGCAAATTGTTCCGTTTTCCAAACAAAGTTAGAATCGTTTTCTTCAACTACTGATGTTGTAGTTTTATCTTTATTACTATCATCTTTGCATGAAAATAATAATGTGCTTGTAGCAACAACTAGCATTAAATACTTTGTAATTTTCATAAGTTTTAATTTAGGAGAGCAAAAGAAATTAATTAATTTGGTTTATACAATATAAATTAGACTTGTACGATACTATTGTAGTTTAACATAGCTTATTAATCGATGTTTTTTTAAGAAAAAGATTAAATAAAATAGATATATTCAACGTTAATACTTTGCATTTTAAAGTTGAAGTACAATAATTGTTCAAACTAATGTAGTTAATTACTAATTTTGTGGTTCTTATGAAAAATTTATTTGTAATACTATTTACTTGTTTTACTTTATTTAGCTTCTCTCAAGATGAAAATCTGACTGATGCACAAGGTAAAAAACAAGGATTATGGAAAAAATATCATGACAACGGAATGATACGTTATAAAGGAAATTTTAAAGACGATCAGCCTATTGGAGAATTTATTTATTTCTACGATACAGGGAAATTGCAAGTAAAGATGACTCATTTTGGAGCTGTATCTTATGCCAATGTTTATTATGAAACAGGAGAGTTAAAAGCTGCTGGAAAATATGAAAATCAATTAAAAGATAGTGTTTGGTCTTATTACAGCACCGATGGTTTTAAAATGGCTGATGAGTTTTATATCAATGGAAAAAGAGAAGGTTCTTGGAAAGTTTATTACAGTAATGGTCAGGTTACTGAAGAAAAAGAATATACCAATGATTTTGAAAATGGGATTTGGAAACAATATTTTATCGATGGGAAAGAAAAATTAGCTGCTACTTATGTGAATGGAGAGCTAGAAGGCAGAGCTACTTATTACGATAGCAATGGTAAAAAGGTAGTTTCTGGTACATTTATTCGTGGTGCAAGGGATGGTTTTTGGACTTTTTACGCACAAGACGGAACAACAGTAAGAAAAAAAGAAGAATATAAAAATGGAGTTAGAGTTGATGCGAATAAAGATGATAACATTATCGACATGGAAGGAATAAAATATATTCCCGAAAATGAGGCGTTCCCAGAAGAACTCGTAAACCCCAAGTATTAAAAATTTGTTGTGATTAAAAAAGAAAAAGTATTAGTTGCCATGAGTGGTGGTATAGATAGTTCTGTAGCTGCAATGCTGTTGCATGAACAGGGCTATGAAGTGGTTGGCATTACCATGAAAACTTGGGATTATGAATCTTCAGGAGGAACTAGAAAAACTACTGGTTGTTGTAGCTTAGATGATATCAATGATGCCAGATTGTTGGCTGTAGAATTGGGTTTTCATCATATTATTTTAGACATTAGAAAGGAATTTGGTGACCACATTATCGATAATTTTGTAGATGAATACTTAGCAGGAAGAACTCCAAACCCTTGTGTGCTTTGTAATACACACATAAAATGGGAAGCACTACTTAAAAGAGCCGACCAATTGGGTTGTGAGTTTATAGCAACTGGACATTATGCTCAAGTGAGAAAAGAAAATAATCGCTATGTTATCTCAAAAGGCTTAGATAGAAATAAAGACCAGTCCTATGTGCTTTGGGGACTAAGTCAAGAAAGCTTAGCACGTACACTTTTTCCATTAGGAGGTTTTTCCAAGCCAGAAATTAGAAAAATGGCATTAGATAGAGGTTATGAAGATTTAGCCAAAAAAGGCGAAAGTTTTGAAATTTGTTTTGTTCCTGATAATGATTACCGTGGCTTTTTAAAACGGAGAGTAGAAGGATTGGAAGAGAAGGTTGCTGGTGGCGATTTTGTGGATGTTGAGGGCAATGTTATCGGTCAGCACGATGGTTATCCTTTTTATACCATTGGTCAACGAAAAGGATTAGTTGTCGCTTTTGGCGATCCTCGTTATGTAGTTAAAATAGATGCAGCAACCAATAGCGTAGTTTTAGGTACTAAAGAAGATTTGAATACCAAAGAAGTGTTTGTTAGAAACGCAAATATCGTTAAATATGAAAAGTTGCCTCCTGAAATGGAAGCAGTTAGCAAAATTCGTTATAAGGATAAAGGTGCCAATAGTACTATTTCTACTACTCCTGATGGTAGAATAAAAATAGAATTTTATGAAGAAGTACAAGGTGTAGCACCCGGACAATCTGCTGTTTTTTACGAAGGAAATGATTTGATTGGTGGAGGTTTCATAGATAAAGTATAATTGGATACACTATTTTTCGTAATTTTAACGTATGAGAAATTCATTGTACATATTTTTTCTTATCAGTATCTTTATTTTTTCTTGTTCAAAAAAAGAAGAAGTTATTCCACCTGATTTAGGGTATGATTATGCGGGTTTGGAAGTAGGAAGATACATAATTTATGATGTGGATTCTTTTTATTACGATGATTTTACGGATACAATTGATACCTCTTATTTTAAAATCAAGGAAGTGGTAGATTCAAAATTTACAGATTTAGAAGGTGATGAAGCTTTTAAAATTATTCGTTATCGTAAAGAAAATGATACTACGGCTTGGGAATTAATTGATGTTTGGAATAGCAAAATAACCACCACCAATTTTCAGAAAGTGGAAGAAAATGTTCGTTTTGTGAAATTGATATTTCCTGTTAAAAAAAATAAAACGTGGAATGGAAATTCGATGAACAATTTGGCTAGTATGGAATATAAATATACCGTTATAGACAATGCGGAGGTTATTGGTGGAAATACTTTAAATTCGGTCTTAACAGTTTTACAATATGAATTTTCTCCATTAATTGAAGAAAATTTTTTTCAAGAAAAATACGCTAAAGGTGTTGGAATGGTGTATAAAAAAAGTGTGGAAATCAAAAATGTTTATGATTCTTCTTCATTTGTATGGGAAAGAAGTTTAGGCTACGACGTTACCATGACATTATCATCCTATGGCAATTAAAAAACTACTTTTTATTGTTTTATTAGTTGGTATATCTCCTTCCATTTTTTCTCAGCAACGTTATGCGGTTACTTTTAGCGATAAAAATAATTCTTCTTTTTCCATTAATAATCCACTACAATTTTTATCACAAAAAGCTATTGATAGGAGGGCAAAAAGTGGAATAACTATTAAAGCAGAAGACCTTCCAGTAAATCAAAATTACATCGATAGTGTTGTTGCAAAAGGAGCAATATTTTACAATAAATCAAAATGGATGAATTTGATAGTTGTAAAAGTGAATGATACAGCAATTATTCCTTCCATTTTAAATTTGTCTTTTGTATCGGAAGTAACATTGATAAAGTTAAACGATACTTTAAATAAATCTCAAAAATCTCAAGATAAATTAAATTTTGAAGTTACCACTGACTTGGATTATGGTTTTGCAGCCGACCAAATTAACATTATGGAAGGTGAATTTTTACATAATTTGGGTTATCAAGGGGATGGAATGGTTATCGCTGTTTTGGATGCTGGTTTTACCAATGTAAATACCATCAGTGCTTTTAATCATTTGTGGAGCGAAAATAGAATTTTAGGCTATTGGGATTTCGTGAACAATAACGATAGTGTTTTTGATAAAAATTCGCATGGAACGGCGGTGCTTTCTACTATGGCTGGAATAAAATCGGGAGAAATTATCGGAACAGCTCCTAAAGCAAGTTACTGGCTACTCAGAAGTGAAGATGCTCCCACAGAAACAATTAGCGAGGAATACAATTGGCTCGCTGCAGCTGAATTTGCAGATAGTGTAGGTACTGATGTAATTAACTCCTCATTGGGTTATACCACTTTTGATAATCCTTTAGAAGACCATACGTATGCCGATATGGATGGAAACACAACCATTATTACCAAAGCAGCAGATTTGGCTTTTAGTAAAGGAATGTTGGTGGTGAATAGTGCGGGAAATTCTGGCAACAGTTCGTGGTTTTATATTGGTGCTCCAGCAGATGGAAAAAATGTTTTAAGCGTTGGTGCTGTTGATCATGATGGTAGTTGTGCTTCGTTCAGTTCTAGAGGACCAACAGCAGATGGACGAGTAAAACCTAATGTTACAACCATTGGCAGAAATTCTGCAATTGTTAATACAGATGGAAATGTTGTTTATGGTAGTGGCACTTCTTTTTCCTCACCAGAAATGGCAGGAATGGCTGCTTCACTTTGGCAAGCTTTTCCAACTATGACAAATGCTGAAATAAAAGATGCTATTGAAATAAGTGCCAGTCAATATTTTCATCCTGATGATAAATTGGGTTACGGTATCCCAAATTTTAGAGTAGCATATTTGCTTTTAGCTAGCTTACCTGATGATAAAAATCAGAATCAACTGTTAAATGTTTTTCCTCAACCTTTCAACACCGAATTTAATATCTTATATTATTCTGCCAAAAAACAAACAATCAACATTAGAATAGTTGATGTTGTAGGTAAAATAGTTTACAGTTACTTTTGGGATGTAAACGAAGAACAAATAGAGTCCATAAACTTAACAGGAGTTTTTTCAACAGCAGGAGTTTACACCCTACAACTAATCGATGGGAACGATAAAATTTCTCAAAAAATTATTAAGCAATAACAATTTGCTTATTGTTGATAACCGCATAAACTTTACCTGTTAATTCTCTACCAATAAAAGGCGTATTTTTTGATTTTGAAACGATATGCTCTTTTTGCAAACTCCATTTTATGGTTGGACTAAACAAAGTGAGGTTAGCAACTTCACCTTCTTTAATTTCTGGTTGTGGAAGTTGCAAAATTGTTCTTGGTGCTGTTGTTATTTTTGTGATAAATTCATCAAGTGTTAATTTTCCAGCTAAAGTAGTATTTGCAATTGCAAATGAAGTTTGTAAGTTAATCATTCCGAAAGCTGCATTATCAAATTCACATTGTTTGGTTTCAATATCTTCTGGAGTGTGGTCGGAACATATCGCATCAATAGTACCTTCTTTTAATCCATTAATTAACGCTTTGATGTCTTCTTTTGTTCTTAAAGGCGGTGTTACTTTGCAATTACTATCAAAATGTTGTAATTCGGTTTCGTCCAACAACAAGTGGTAAGAATTAACATCGGCAGTAATTTTTAATCCTTTTTTCTTAGCTGCTGCAATCATTTTAACAGATTGTTTGCTGCTAATGTTGGATAAATGAATTCTTGCACCACAATATTCGGCTAAGTAAATATCTCTATTCACCATCAATTCTTCAGCCAAGGCTGGAATTCCTTTCAATCCTAATTCGGTGCTAATTACTCCTTCATTAATTTGTCCGTGATTACTCAATTCTCTGTCGTTTGGAAAATCCATGATTAATCCATTAAACGACTGACTATAAAGCAAAGCTCTGCTCAATAAACTTGAACTACTAATGCTGTGTTTGTTATCTGTAAAGGCAACTGCTCCTGCCAAACTCATATCGTACATTTCAGCAATTTCTTTTCCTTCTAAATGGTGTGATAAAGCACCAGCAGGAAATGTATCTACAATATTCCCTTTGGTTTTATTAATGATGTATTCTATTCCACTTTTACAATCGGTTGCAGGATGTGTGTCTGGCATCACCAAAACTCCTGTAAAACCACCTTTGGCTGCTGCTTTTAATCCAGAGTTCAAATCTTCTTTGTATTCATGTCCGGGGTCGCAGAAATTGGCTCTTAAGTCGAACCAACCAGAAGAAACATGCAAAGCTGCAAAACTTAATTCTTGGTAATTTTTTGGTGCTTTTAGGCTTTTACCAATTTGCTGGATTATCCCTTTTTCAATTAGAATATCGACTGTTTTTCCGTTGTGATGAGAGCGGTTGTCGATTATTTTTGCAGATTTAATTAAAATGTTCATGTTATTTAAAGAGTTTAATTAATGCTATTTCGACTGCTAAAAATAGTAAGGCTAAAATAATACAATATTTCCAATATTTTTTTCCAATATTCAAATTACTTAATGCTGATTTTATGCTGCTATTGGAGGTTTCCACTATTTGAGCATTTAAAGCATTGGTTTGAATAATTTCTTCTATTTCTGTGGAAGTTAAATAAGTTAATTCAGATTCTAAACGATTGTAATTGTAGGCAAGTCCGATTTTGGTTACCTCATTTTCTAATATATAATTTCCCGCTTTTTCTATTCCCGAATTAATAAAAATAGTGGTGTTACTGTTCGTATTTCTTACTCTCGGAATAATATCAATTTCCTTATTTTTGATGTGGTAAACCTTATCGTTTTCACTTCTATTTAAATCAATGGTCGAATTATCGCCAATAATATGAAATAAAGGATAATTTTTTTGACTTAATAACGCAATGTTGTATAAAGTGGGAACAAATAAAGCGTGGTTACTAAAGTTACTACTTTCTTTAGCTAAACTCACCATGCTTAAATAAACTGTTCCTTTTCCAACTTTGTATTCGATTAAAAATGGGTTGCCATCTTTTAAGGTGAGCATATTATTTTTAAAAGCAGTAGTTGAGGTAGAAATTAAATAATGAGAAGACACTAATGGTAAATTGATGTCGCTTGCTGGCTTTCCTTCAAACACATTGGCATAAATAGGGTGGTTGAGGTTAATTTCTTTTACCTTATTTTTTGCGGTATCTTGCGAGGTATAATAATTTACGTTTAACAAACTTAAAAACTCCCGATAACTGTTGTAATCTATTTTGTTGGAAGGGAACACCAATAAATTTCCACCATTGTCTAAAAAGCTTTTTATTGAGTTGGATAACCCAGAATTAATAACATCCAAATTATTCATCACCACTAAGTTGCTATTTTTAATAAAGGAATAATTAAGCTGATTAACATTATAATACGAATAATTAAATACACTATCTGTGCTAAAAATTGAACTAAGGGTTGTATTATTTTCTTCGTTCCCAATTCCTAAAATAGTGATGTTGTCAGAAATAGTATAAGAAAAGTAAAAAATATCATCAGTAATCACGGGACTGTCTCTCAGTTCAACTCTACCTTGCTGTATTCCACTGGATTTATTTCTATAATTTAAGATTAATGTTGTTTCGTCGTTGGCTTTTACCGAAAAACTTGCTGGAGCTACATTTTGGTCGTTAATGTATAATTGAACGGGAACATTTTCGATGTCGTTGTTGGAATTATTTTTTATTCGAATATTCAATTCTTCATTTTGAAAAAGAATGTGCGTAGGAGAGCTAAACCAACAACTATCAATATATAAGTTATAAACTTCGGTAGCTTTTAAAGGGATTAAATAGGTGTTAATGAGCGTATCTGGTTCAATATTTTTAAGATCAGTAGTCGATTTTTGAAAATCGGAGAGCATGTAAAAAGATTTATTTTCTATCTCAGAAGAGTTGATGGCATCTCTATTTCTTGAATAAACAGTAGAGCTGTTTTTGCTGTTCGATGAAATGGAAAGTGCTTCAATTTTGTCAATTATTTCTTCGGCATTCATTAAGCGTTGGTCACCAGCATTAAAATTATTGGTAATCAATATAAATTTATCGGTAGCTCGGTAGGAGTTAACAATTTCTACAGCTTTTGCTTTTGCTTCATCTAATAAGGAACCAGTTTCTCCAGTACTTTCCATGCTAAAAGAATTATCGATATAAATACCAGTAACATTGTTTTGGCTTTCAATATTAGCATCAGCAGATGGAATAAAAGGTTGAGCAAATGCAAATACTAAAAAGAGGAGGACTAAAATTCTGCTCAACAAAATAAGCAAATGTTTTAATTTAGATTTTGCTTGAGTTTCTTGCTGAACTTCTTTCAAAAACTCAACATTCGAAAAATAAATCTTTTTAAATTTCCTAAAATTAAATAAATGGATAACTATTGGAATCGCAATTGCAAATAGCGCGTAGAGGAACTCTGGATATGCAAATTTCATTAAAGCCCAAAAGTAGGAAAATTAACTTACATTTAGTAAAAATTCAATTACACATAATTAACTAACTTTACATTTTAATAACCAACAATGATAAAGGCACTTTATTTAACTATTTTTTTACTGTTGGGAGTAACAATCCAAACCTTTGCACAATCGTTTCGAGTAGAAAGTTTGTTTGGACCAGGGCTAACTGTTGGTGTCGATTATCTTTTTCCTTCAGCAACAGATGATTCTACCAACTTTACACTCACCAAATATAAAGTGCAATTTGTGAAGCCGCTAAGAACAAAGTTAGGGGTGGATTTAAAAGACTTTGATATTAAAAAAGCAGATGCTAAAGCAAGCCAAATTTTTTTAGCCACCAAATTTAGCGTTGCCCAGCCTAATATGTCCCATAACAATTATTTCGAAAATATTTATAAAGGAGAACTGGAGGTAACAGGCATTACTGCAAGTATTAGAAACGGAATTTGGGTATATGCAGCCAATTTATACGCCGAAGAAAGTGCCTTGTCTGTTCAGCAAAGTTTTACCCCAAATTTGAGAGTTTATACCGCTTATGTTAGTGTTAAAAATTTTAAATTCATCTACTTCTATGGTATTGGTATGGTTATTAATCAAGGTAAAATTTATCCACTTCCCATAGGTGGTTTTAGAAAAAAAATTAATAATAAATTAAGTGGAGAACTGATTATACCTGCACACATTAAGTTAGCCTACAAGCTCAACAAAAAAATGAGTTGCGATTTAGCTGGTTATTATAGTGGAATTAATGCCATTTATAGAGAAGGTTCGGCTTTTCAAAAAAATGATAAGACGTTAAATTTAAGAATGTTAAAAACATACTTGGCATTGAACACCAATATCGCAAAACATTATAAATTAAAAACAGAGGTTGGTATTGCCTACTCGCAAGAAATAGATGCTTTATCTAGCGATTTTTCTCAGGATATGTCCACCGCTCCTTATATTAGCCTATCCTTCAATTATGATTTTGGGAACTCTATATTTTGTAATTTTGTAAATCGTACCGAATAGGTAATGTGTAGATGTGAAGATGTGTATGATAAGTTGGAAAGGTTTTAATCATCACTAAATTCAATTGGTGTCGTCATTCCGTGCTTGACACGGAATCTTATCATTTACAAGAAAGTAATTTTTACCGCTGTGCCATTAAGTTTTTGTAATTCCAGGCTTAATGGACATTTTTTAGGCTAAAATCTTTGAAAAGGCTTATCATTGTTGGCTTAAAATTAAATCAAAGGTTATGAATAAAAAAAATGCTTTTACTGTAGCAAAGGATTTACCAAGAA
>Ga0100377_1001521_pt1 | contig 19880 bp, 12 predicted proteins | sample CryGeymeta201501_FD_83664 | JGI IMG/M metagenome (GOLD analysis project Ga0100377, IMG submission 83664) | Groundwater microbial communities from Crystal Geyser aquifers in Utah, USA - Crystal Geyser metaG 2015-01 | ecosystem: Environmental > Aquatic > Deep subsurface > Groundwater | place: USA...
CCCAAGACGCCCAGCCGCCGCCGCCCCATAGCTCGCGAGGAGCGCGCTCCAGACGGGCTAAAGGCGGGCAGCGGTCCTTTACATCGAGGCGTTGCCGTGCCATGAAATGCCCACACTTGCCCCCGAGGCACGCATGTTGAGCGACGCAATCTTCCTGGCGCTGACCTTCGACGACGTGCTGCTCCTGCCCCTGGCGAGCGACGTCCTGCCTCATGAGGTGGTTCTCTCGACCCGGCTGACTCGCGACGTCTCCATGCCCGTGCCGTTGCTCTCGTCGGCCATGGACACCGTGACCGAAGGGATGATGGCGGTGGCCATGGCCGAGGCGGGGGGGCTGGGCGTGATTCATCGCAACCTATCGCCCGAGGCGCAAGCCGCCGCCGTGACTGGAGTGAAGTCGTGCCTCGTCAGGCAGGACGGCGCCTTCCTCGACGCCGAGGGGCGCCTGCGCGTCGCCGCCGCCGTTGGAACGACCGACCTGACCTCGAGTTGCGCGTCCCTGCCTTGCTCGCCGCGGGATGTGACTTCTTCGTGCTGGACACGGCGCACGGGCATTCGAGCAAAGTTCTGCGGCGGGTCGACAAGCTCAAGGCCACACACCCAGGTGTCCAGGTCATCGCCGGCAACATCGCGACGGGTGAGGCAGCGAAGGCGTTGATCGACGCCGGCGCCGATGCGCTCAAGGTCGGCGTGGGCCCTGGCAGCATCTGTACCACACGTGTGGTCGCTGGTGTCGGCGTACCGCAGCTGACCGCCATCGCCGAATGCGTCAAGGCCGCCGAGGCGTTTGGCATTCCGGTCATCGCCGATGGCGGCGTGCGCAGCACTGGAGACATCGCCAAAGCCATCGGCGCGGGCGCTTCGACCGTGATGCTCGGACGGCTCCTTTCGGGCTGCGAAGAGGCGCCTGGGCAGCGCATCGAGATCGATGGCCGGCCCTTCAAGGTCTATCGCGGGATGGGTTCTCTGGGAGCGATGATGGAGGGCAGCAGCGACCGCTACTTCCAAGCCGGGGAGAGTCGAGACAAGCTGGTGCCGGAGGGCGTCGAGGGCAGGGTTCCCTGGGCAGGGCACCTTTCGGGGGTGCTGTATCAACTGCTGGGCGGCTTGCGCGCCGCCATGGGCTACACCGGCTCCGCCACCATCGAGGACCTCCGGCAGCGCGCGCAGTTCGTGCGCATTTCGCCGGCTGGCCTCACCGAGAGCCATGTACACGACATTATTCGTTGAGGAAAAGCCGATGAACGACCTGAAGAGCGGGATTCTCGTGGTCGACTTCGGCTCGCAGACGACTCTGCTGATCGCGCGACGGCTGCGCGAGTTGGGCGTCTACAGCGAGGTCTGGAGTTGTGCCGACGCGCGCCTCCAGCAACCGCCTCTGTGTTTGGGGGTCGTGCTCAGCGGTGGACCGGCCAGCGTCTCCGCAGGGCACGCACCGACGCTGCCCGAAGCCCTCCTGGCCGCCGACATCCCCATCTTGGGGATCTGCTACGGCATGCAGTTGCTGATCGAGCGCTTCGGCGGCCGCGTCGAGCCCGGTAAGGTCGCCGAGTACGGCCGCACCGAGCTCCGCAAGTGCGCTGAGAGCGTGCTCCTCACCGAACTCTCGAGCGACGCTCCGGGGGTCGTCTGGATGAGCCACGGCGACACGCTGACCCAAATGCCCGAGGAGTTTGTGCTCACAGGGCGCACGACCTCGGGTGTGGCAGCGGTCATTGAGCACCCTGCTCGCCGGCTCTATGGCGTGCAGTTTCACCCTGAAGTCTCGCACACCGAGAACGGGAGCGCGTTTCTGAACCGCTTCGCCAAAGACCTCTGCGGCGCCCCAGGCGATTGGAGCATGGGGGCGCTCAAGGACGAGCTCGTCCACACAATCGCCAGTAGGGTGGGGCCCGAGGAGCGAGTCGTCTGCGGGCTCTCGGGTGGGGTGGACTCCTCGGTCACTGCGGCCCTGATCGCCGAAGCCATCGGCCCGCGCTTGCTCTGCGTGATGGTCGACAACGGATTGCTGCGCGCGGGCGAAGTGGCAGAGGTGGTCGAGTTCTTCGGCGCTCACTTCAGCGCAGAGCTCAAGGTGATCGACGCAAGTCAGGAGTTTCTCGCACGACTGGCGGGCGTGACCGAGCCCGAACAGAAGCGCAAACACATCGGCGCCGCCTTTATCGACGCGTTCGTCACAGCGGTCGAAGGCGTCGAAGGGGTGCGCTTCTTTGGCGCAAGGCACGCTATACCCCGACGTCATCGAGTCGGTCTCGGCCGGTGGACCGTCGGCGGTGATCAAGAGCCACCACAACGTCGGGGGTTTGCCCGACCTGCTCCCCTTCGAGCTGCTCGAGCCCCTGCGCACGCTCTTCAAGGATGAGGTTCGGGAGCTCGGCCGAGCGCTAGGGCTGCCGGCCACGATCCTGGGCCGTCATCCATTCCCCGGCCCGGGGCTGGCGATTCGGGTGCTCGGTGAGGTCACGAAAGAGCGCGTCGAGGTCGCCCGAAAGGCAGGCGCCATCTTTATCGGCGCCCTGCGCGACGAGGGCCACTACGACCAGGTCTGGCAAGCGTTCGTCGCGCAGCTGCCCATCAAGACGGTTGGCGTCATGGGCGACGCGCGAACCTACGAAAACGTGGCAGCGTTGCGCGCCGTGAGCAGCGTGGACGGGATGACGGCCTCTCGGTCGGCCCTGCCGCTGGAGTTTCTCGGCCGCGTCGCCGACCGGATCATCAACGAGGTCAAGGGCATCAACCGCGTCGTATACGACATCACCAACAAGCCACCAGGCACCATCGAGTGGGAATGAAGAATCGTGCGGGGGCACCTGCTGTCGAAGCGTGGCGCGGAGAACAAGGGCCTTCGCAACCAACCTTGCGGTGAACGTGGACTGCGGCCAGACTGGCCACAGTCAGAACGAAGCCGAGCTCGAGGATCGCCGAGCAGACGATCGATTTTCGCACTGCAACTCATCGAAATGAGGCGAAAACCGTCGCGGGGAAGCGAGGCAAGAGAATCCAAATCGCTGATGTGCGGCCGAAAGGCCGACGAGCTGAGGAGACCGCGAACCATGAGACGACATGACCCTCTGGACCCTATATCCACCGACAGAAAGGCTCTCTTTGCCGTGCTGCTCATCGGTGCTTTGCTCATTCCCTCGCTGGCGTTCGCCGAGAAGAGCGGCATCTACGTGGTGACTCACATCACCCCGGAGACCACAGCCAATATGGCTGGCGCACAACATGCGATGGCCTTCGTCTACACCGCGAAGGGGATGAAGATCGCCAGCGGCAAGGGCGCTGGCGGCTGGCTTCCCGGTGAAGAGATCGCACTGGAGCCAGGAGAATACTGGGTCGGTATCGGGCAGTCCGAGAGCGTGAGCAACCTCCACCACTACACCGTGTCAGAAGGCGCCATGACGGTCGTCGAGACGGGCTGGGTGTCGCTGGCGACTCTGCCGCTGGCTGAGCAGCCCAAGACCGACTGTGCCCAGTGGACCGCAACCCTGCGCGCCTACTTGTTGGTCGACGGGAAGAAGGAAGCCATCATCGACAACTCCAACCGCAAGACGAACGAATACGGGACCTTGCAGCTGCACCCAGGCCAGTATCTGATCGAGTTCAACCGGCTCACCACCACGGTGACCGTCGAGGCAGGGAAGGACTACCGGATCCCCACTGGCTACGTGGGGCCGACCTTCAACAAGGACGCCTACCTGCTCAGAAATAAAGGGGATGAGCCACAGCAGAGCGGCTTGCCTGTCTGCAGCGATGGCGCCATCCACGTCCCCGCAGGGGATTACTTCCTGCGAGAGCTGATCGTGCGCAACGACGGTGCCGACGTCGATACCCTAATCGATCCGGTCACTGTCGTCGCCGAAGGCAACCAAGGCTACAGCTCCCTCAAGAGTGATGGCCCATCGCACCCAAAGCCCGCGGACTCGTCCGATGGCCAAGCAATCACCACCGAGCAGATCAAGGGCCTCACGGATTGGGGCAAGAAGCAGGGCGAATTTGACGATCTCAACATGTTCGGCGACCCTCTCTGAGAGCCGTCGACCGTGGGGATGCGATCTGGGCTTGATTTGCTTGCCGCACCGAAACATTTCACCGACCCCCGTTTGACCCACAGAGATTCACTCGCTCGAGCTCGAACCCCGCCATGACCACACCACGAGTCCTCCAAATGCTCGCCCTCATCGGGCTTCTCGTCTCGCCTCTTTCGGCGGCCGCGCAGGGGGTCTTGCTCAGCGTCACCCACCTCGATGGCGACCAAGAGCACTTCTGGTGGGCCGAGCCGAACACGCCGCGCTGGACCGAAAGCGACGAGGCCCTCAAAACCATCCTCAGTGACATTGGTGTGCCCGTTGTCGACCCATCGACCATGCCCGATCCGCCCCAAATCAGTCGTCTGGTCTATGGACATGGGCGCCTGTCGACGACCAACGCCATCAACCTGGCCGTTCTCTTTGGCGCCAAGCGTCTCATCACGGGCGTGACGGTCGTGGAGCCCGTCGGTCCGTCTCCGATCTTCGGCTATCCCGGGTTCAAGGTCAGCCTCGATTTGCACGTCTTCACGACGAACACTACTGTCGAGTTGTTGCCCGTCGCCATCGAAGAGGTCGCGTTCGCTGAGGACGCCAACGAAGCCCGACGCCGAGCCACCGAGCGAGCCTTCGCGCGCGCTCGCCTGATGCTCGCGCACCTCCCTGCTTTGCAGGAAGCCGAAGTCGGCGTGCCGAGCGCAGAGCCGGTCTTGGTGGTCACGGGCCTTGAAGACGCGGCCCCGCTCGTCGAGCTGAAGCGACAGCTCAAGACCTTCGAGGGCGTCACCGATGTGATGGAGGTGTGGGCCGCAGAGGGCGTCGTCGCCGTGGAGATCAATCCAGGAGCGCTCGATGACCCCACGTTGATCCTCAACGCCATCGATCACCTCTTGCGCCAGGATCTCCCCGGCTTCTCGCTGCAAGAGGTCTCCCGAGACGCTCAATGTGTCGAGGTCATCGCACTGCCGAAGCTGCAGAAGCGCGAGACGACAGGCGCCGGCGCTCCTTGAGTCGACGAGGCGCCGCGCTGCTGTTTGTAGCGCTATTGTTGACCCCGACGGGGCTGTATGCACAGGCGCCGACGAGCTCTGGCGAGACCTGGGAGGCTGCGATTGAGCTGGGAGCTGACTGGGTCAGTGAGCCGCGACCTCGAGGCGTTGAGCCGCGACCTCGAGGCGTTGAGCCGCGACCTCGATGCGTTGAGCCGCGACCGTGTCAAGACACCGATCTTGACTTCCTCCTCGCGTTGGATGCGCCAGCGTTGCTCGGCGAATGGGTCAGACTGCGCAGCGCGTTGGCCTTACGCCACGACATCGCCGAGGAAGGCAGCAGCCCGCTGCTCGAGGAGGCATACCCCGGACAGCTCGGCACCGAAGGGAAGTACCGTTATGACCTCGAGGCCCTCTCGCTGCGCTTCGGTCCGTCGGACAGTTTCCGCGTCCGCGCCGGTCGGCAACAGACCTTCCGGGGGGCGATTTCGGATGGGGTTTCACTGCGGACCGGCACTCTTGTCTCGGGCACTGAGCTCTGGGCGGAGGCTGGCCAATGGGCGGATCTCTACGAAAGAGCCAGCTGCACCCAATGCTGGACTGCAGGTGCGTCCCTGACGCAGACCTGGAGCGGCGGGGTGGCGACGGTCGATTTCGTAGAGCTGCTCGACCCCGCCGGGCGGCTCGCCGCAAGTCAAAGCTTCGGGTCAGAGCACGCCGGCCTGACTGTCGAGGCCCAGGCCGAATCTTGGTTCGACCCGGACGCCCCTATGCGGGCGCTGATGGTTCGCGGTCGAGCCTGGTGGGAATGGGCACAATGGGAGCTCTCTGCGTCTCGCAGAGCGGCGATGGACCTCACGCACCCTCTCGTCCATCCCGGTCACGCGAGCGTCGTAGCGCCCATCCGAGGGCTGGAGTGGCCGGGATTCGTGGAGCTTTGCAGTGCGCTCTTTGCGGTCTTCGAAGGTCAGCGCTCCGCTGAGCTCTCGAGCGATGGCCCTTCTGTGGCCTGGATCGTCGCGGACTTGAAGTGGCGTGAGCTGGAGAAGCCATCGTTCGACCTGTGGTGGCTCGACGAAGAGGCCATGACGCTGACGGTGGAGACCGTGCTGCGCTCGCGCTGGGTCGCGGCGCAGCTGAGCGTGGGGCGCATCGAGCCTCTGGGACGGGGGAGCGGACGCGGGGCTTGGCAGAGCGCGACCTCCCTGAAAGGTCGACTCGGCGAGGGCGTCGAGCTCTCTGGTGGACTCTTCTTCGGGCCTCCCCAGACCATGGAGTTGGCTTGGGAGCACCTGGCGAGCAAAGGGGCGAATGCGCAGTTGACTTGGGGGATGGCGTTGGAGGGGCTCGGCGAAGGAAGCGTGGGGGCGTCCTACCAGGTCTCGCAAGTCGTGTGGCCAGGAGCTGAACAGGGAAACGCGACTCTGCACCAAGTGGCACTGACTTGGACACTGCGCAGCGGCACCTTGGCTAAACGGCGTTGAATAATCCCCGCAGTCTGGAGGTTTGCCACCTCGAAGAGCCGTAGCGTCGGCGAAGCAAGGGCGGCGCGGCGCGTTGACAATCGTGGTGACATCGGTAGCTTGGAGCTTGGTGCGGTTGGGGATCGCGGGACCATCGACTTGGCGAGGGGTCGTTCCTGTTGCCTGTGACCTGGTGCTCGTGGTTTTGGGGCAGCGCGTCGCCAACCCACACAGCTTCTGCAGTTTAGGAGTCCGCGGCGAGAGATGAGAAAGCGAACCCTCCTGACTATCCTGCTCGGCGCTCTGATGTTGATGATCGCGGCGCTGATCATGCTCGTCATCATCATCGTGCGTGCCCGTGGCCTCGATGTCGACACGAACTTGGTCACCGCGGAAGAAGCGAAGGTCGTGAAGTCCGTTCGCGTCGATCCGTTTGTGGGTCGGGAGAACGACGCCATCGCGATGGTTCAACGGCACGAAGTGTTAGACCCCAACTACATCAAACAGATCGTCGACATCCGCAAGCGCGAGGCCGAGAAGGCCGCGGAAGCGGCAGAGCCGGCGAAGGACAAGAAAGACAAGAAAGGGAAAGAGAGAGGGAAAGAGAAGAAACCAGCTGACGGTGGCGCGCCCGCCGACCCCGTACTCGAGTTGACCGAGGACATGGTGGTGAAGACCAAGGTCACCATCTTGTCTCTCGTCGAGAAGAACTACCTCGAAGACCGTTTCAAGATGTCCTTCCTCGAGCGTGGAAGCTGGCGTTCGATGCAGCTCGAGACCGATATGGGCGACGTCGTCAACGACGACCCTTACTACGAGGTCTACCTCGAGTACCACGACGAGGACGTCATCGTTGGACCCGTCTGGGTGGCCAACGTGCAGACAGGCGACGTCGTGCCCCGTAACGAGTTCGCGGAGATCTTCGAGCTCGACCCGGACAACGCGGCCAACGCCGAGGATTTCTTGAGCCGACCTGCGCGCGTTGTGAAGGCCATCACCAACCACCAGTTCCCCTCGGGCATCGAGTTGGGTGGCGTGCTGCTGCGTCACTTCGTCAACCGCCCGAAAGAAGGCCGCGATTTGGACCGTGATCGCATCATCGGCTGGACGGTCAGCCACGAGTTTCGCGACGCCTACAACGCCTATTTTCAGTGGATCGAGGGCGGGAAGAACCACGTCGCGCGCTTCCGCTTCGACTGGAAGTCACAACGACTGGAGCCTCGTGGCCTTGTCGCCATCGACCTGATGGCCGAAGGCGAAGCGTTGGAGAAAGCCAATCCCGTCTCGATTTGGCCTCAGACCTACGACAACAACCCCAACATCCCACGTGAGGCACGCTGGCTTGGCGACACCGCAAAGGGCTGCAAGACCAAAGAAATCCAGCCCATCTGCAACGCGTTTGCGATGGTACTCGAGCAGCAAGACTTCATCGAAGCCGTGCAGTGGCTCCTCACAGAGAACGAGCAGACCGCCGAGAAGTTTATCGGCTGTCGTGATCGTGGAGAGTGTCGGTGGTTTCCCGAGGCCGAAAGTGAAACGGCGGACATCATCAAGATCCAGTACATCTACGTCATTGGTGGACAGATAGAGACCATCAAGTTCGAGGTCGACCCGGCGAACGAGAAGATCATCCCGGTCAACGACATCAGCCGCTGGGCATTCTGGTCGGTAACTCCCAGAACCTGACAAGTCTTTGAGCCCGCTGAGCCTCGCCTCGCGGTCGGTGACCCGAGTCGGCTCGCGTTCGCTCGCCTCGGGCTTGCGAACCCGCCGCGTTCGCGATACGGAACACACTTCCGCCAAACACCTGTAACGAGGTCCCTGCGACCATGAGTGGCGCCCCACAGATTGGCTCTGGAAATGGCCCCTGGCCGCGTGCGCCGATCCCCAAGCTGCCGCACGTGGAGGACCCGCGTTTCGATGCGCGCACCCTCGGCACCGAGAACAGCACTCTACCTGCACTCTTCGTGTTCGCCGACGTGCTCGAGGAGATCTGCTATCGCGCGGTTTACGAGCCTGAGATCGCGGCCGCCTGCATTCTCGTTGGGGGTTGGTTCGTCGGGCCCAAAGGACCGTATGTGGAGGTCGACGGATTTCGGGACTTTCTGCACGCAAGCGACCCCATGAGGCTGCTCAATGTGCTGCGCAGCCAGCCCAGCCTGCTCGAGGAAGAGGACGCGGCGATCGTGGGCTGCGCGCAGATTCAGCCGGGATGCGGCGGGCGCATGTCCGCCAGCCACCTCATTCTCCAGAACACTTTCTTCAACGGCACCCACCAAGTCCTGCTCCTCATCGATCCGAAAGATGAGAGCGTGGCCTTCTACCAGCGCGATGCGGCGGGGCTCTTTCACAACGTCGCGTTCACGCTGTTGAACGACATCAAGGAAGACGAGACCCACGTCGAGACCGAGCCGCACGTCGCTGCGAACGCAGCTCAAGAGGCAGGCATCGAGCCCGAAGCCATTGCGGTTGCGGTAGACGATGTCGACCAAACAAATGATTCATGCCCGTCGTCGGCCCCCAAGCCGGGTGACGCGCAGCCGCCCTCGAAACAGAGAGAACCAAAACTCGCGCGCGAGGAACCGCGCGACGCACAGGAGGTAGAGATGACCGAGATCGTCGAAGTCACAGGTCGTGAAATCTTGGATTCCCGTGGCAACCCCACTGTCGAAGTCGAGGTGGTCCTGTCCGGCGGCATCGTCGGCCGCGCCGCCGTCCCCAGCGGCGCGTCCACCGGCGAGCACGAGGCCCTCGAGATGCGCGACAAGGACCCCAAACGCTTCCGGGGCAAGGGCGTGCAGAAGGCCATCAAGAACGTTCGCGAGGTCATTGGACCAGAGGTCGTCGGACTCGACGCCCTTGACCAAGCCTCGATCGATGACGCCATGATTAAGCTCGATGGCACCCAGAACAAAGAGATGCTCGGCGCCAACGCCATCCTCGGCGTCTCAATGGCCTGCGCCAAGGCTGTCGCCGAGACCCTGCAGCTGCCGCTGTATCGCTACCTCGGCGGCGTGAGCGCGCGCATTTTGCCCGTGCCGATGTTCAACGTCATCAACGGCGGTTGCCACGCCGACAACGCCTTGGACATCCAAGAGTTCATGATCGCCCCAGTGGGCGCGGCGACCTTCGCTGAAGGTCTGCGCGCCGCCGCCGAGATCTTCCACCACCTCAAGGACGCGCTGCACGACAAGAAGCTCACCACCTCGGTGGGCGACGAGGGCGGATTCGCTCCCAACGTCGGCAGCTCGGCCGAGGCCTTCGACCTGATCATGACCGCCATCGAGCGTGCGGGATATAAGCCCGGCGAGGACATCTTCTTCGGCGTGGACTGCGCGGCCAGCGAGTTCTTTGACAGCAAGAGCGGCAAGTACAAGCTCGCTGGCGAAGGCCTCGAGCTGAGCTCCGCAGAGCTCGTCGACTACTACGTCAAGCTTTTTTCCAAGTACCCCATGATCGCCGTCGAAGATCCCATGCACGAGGACGACTGGACCGGCTGGAAGTTGTTTAATGAGACCTTTGGCACCAAGATCCACGTCATCGGCGACGATCTCTTCGTCACCAATGTCGAGCGGCTCAAGAAGGGCATCGCCGAGCACGCCGCCAACGCCATCCTCATCAAGCTCAACCAGATCGGCTCGCTGACCGAGACCTTCGACGCCATCAACATGGCGCACCGCTCATCGTTCGCGACGTGCATGAGTCACCGCTCTGGTGAGACCGAGGACACCTTCATCGCCGACCTCGCCGTCGCGGCCAGCAGCAAGATGATCAAGTCGGGCAGCCTGTCGCGTTCTGAGCGCATCGCGAAGTACAACCAGCTCCTGCGCATCGAGGAAGAGCTCGGTCACACGGCCATCTACCAAGGTCGCAACGCGCTCAAGGGGTAAGCTCGACATTCGGTGGCGTCGTCGAGCGGCGAGGTCACTCGCGCTTGAAGTCCGCGGCCAAAGCGGCCGGCACCAGAAACGCGAAAGGGGTTACCTTGGGGAGCCCCTTTCGCGTTTCCGCGAGCTGCCTAAGAGCTTCCCTACAAAATATCGACATCCAGTTTTTGCGTCGATTTCCCGGAGCTCAATCGAGCATTTGCGTTGCAGCAGAGTTTGAACTGGTCGGTGATTCGCATCCGCGGCGGCCGAAATGGGCGCAATGCGGAAGATTTTCGATAGGTTTCCACCGCTGGACAAACTTCGGTGCCCCTGAAGTGCAATAATGGAACTCCCAATGAGGCGGCAAGCCTCCGATCGCTGGCCAGACTGCACCCAAAGAAAAATGCAAAAGGGGGTCCGGGGGACAAAGTCCCCCGGCGGGTCAGGGCTTCAGCCCTGCCTCCGCAAAAGAGCACCCAAATGATTTGTAGGGAAGCTCCTAAGTCCTAGAAGGGCGGGCAGAGGTTCGGGGTCGGGGCCGGGTTGAACTCCCAGGTCCCATCGCCCAACCGACGAATCGAGTTCGTGGCGGGAGCGTTCCCGACGTCGACGTTGCCCGCGGTTCCCGTCTCGTCGACCAGACCGCCGCTGTTGGTGGTCCCGTAGATGACGGCGTCGATGGGCACAGAGGCGTCCGTAATGGCGCTCGCCGCGTTGTGGAAGAGGCCGACCGCATCGGCGACGGCGCCGGAGTTCTGGATGTCGGGGTCGAAGTCCTGAGCCAAGTTGTAGACTGGGCTGCCATTGGACGCGTCGGAGGCGACGCCGCCTGCGACGAAGCAGCCACCAGGGGCGACGGTGCCGCTGAGCGCGTACTTGCCGACGGAGTAACCGGCGCCAGCGTAGCCGATGGAATAGCCGCTGAGATCGATGGCGGCGCTGGTGCCGTTGTAGAGCTTCACCCACTCGAAGCCATCGTCGGCCCCTGTGCCGTTGTAGAAGACCTCGGTGATGATGAGCCCGGTCTGCGGGGTCTCGACCACATCGACCGTGGCGAAGGCGCTGGAGGCGCCGATGGAGGCGGTGACGGTCTCACCGGCGACAGCCGCGGCGCCGGCCGTGACGGTAAAGGTCCCCGTGACTTGACCCTGGGGCACGGTCATGGGGCTGACGACGGAGATGGCGGCCGAGCTGGCGACCAAGGTGACTTGCTCGTTGGCGCCTGCAGGTAGGTTCAGCTCGACGGTGAGATCGACCGTGCCGGAGATGCGAACCGTCGCTGGGTCTGGCGTGACGGCGACGACCTGGCGAACCTCGGCGGCGCCGTAGACCCGCACGAGGGCGTCCTCAGAGCGCCCGTCCAAGGTCGCGGTGACGACGGCGGGTGTCGTGTTGGCGGCGACGCCGGTGAGGGTCAGATTGGCCGAGGCTTGGCCAGCGAGCACGGTCACGGTGGCTGGGCCGGTGAGCACAGCAGGCGTGGGATAGGTCAGGGCAATCACGGTGTCGCTGATGACCGCGGCGCTCATGCGCACCTGCAGCTCAGGAGTGGGAACGCCAGTGGTTCCTGCTTCGAGGAAGGTGCCTTGCGAGTCGAAGGCGAGCAGCACTGGGGGGCCCATGTCGCTGGGGCCGCGGGGCTCGAGTTTGCTGAAGTCGTTGGACCACCGCAGGACGCCGGTGATCGCCTCGTAGGTGTCGTTGAGCTGCGGCATTGGCGTGACGGTGTAGAAAAAGTTGTCGACGCGCAGCCCATTGTTCACGACGAAGGCGTCCGTCGGAGCGGTCTCACCTGGGCCTGGAGCGGGTTGGACGGCCGAGACGGTGACGTTGCTGACCGTGATGAGGACGCCCTCGTAGGCGGCTTGCATATTGCCCCCAGCGACGATGTTCGCCGGCACAGCGGCGGTCGGAGCGGGCAGAGCGTTGTTGGACGAGTTGATGGTGACGGAAGAACTGGACAGTTGGAGCTGACCGTACCACTCGGCCACGGCTCCCTGGAGGGTGAGTCGGTCGCCCTGAGCGGGGAAGGGAGTCAGGCCTCGAGCAAAGACGTAGAGCCCACTGTACTCCGCGCTGACGTAGCCTGCGTCATCGGGGTGCACCTGCACGAAGAAGCCTTCTCCTGCGGCAGAGCCCGTCACGACCACGTCTTGCAAGAGGACACTCGTACCGACAGCGGTCACTCCCTGCTTGATGTCATAGATGGTGGTCAGGCACGCACCGTTGCCGGGGTTTGCATAGTTCGGACAGGAGTCACATAGGTCGCCAGTTCCGTCGTCATCGGCGTCGGCCTGATCCGTGTTGGCCACATTCGGGCAATTGTCCTGGAAGTTTTCGATGGTGTCTTTGTCTCGGTCGGTCGGGTCCGGGAGCTCGCAGCCGCCTTCGTTGAGGGGGCACACGTCGCACACGTCTCCGAAACCGTCATTGTCGGTGTCGGGTTGCGCAGTTCCATCCATCACGCGGACTGGATTGAAGATCGTCGGGCAGTTGTCATCCACGTCGTCGATGCCGTCGCCGTCCTGGTCGGTGGCGGAGGTCATGCCGACGTAATCGCCGGGACGAAAGGGGACGCAAGACGGCTCATTGAGCGGGTCGTCGCAGAAGTAGAGCTCGTAGGAGTTGGTGTTCACGGCGCCGCGAATGGCTGCCATGGTGATGCCCGCGTCGGCCTGAGCGCAGACGAGCTTCTCGCGGCCACAGACGGTTTCCGTCTCGCAAGTCGAAGCCTGAGCGCCCATCAATCCACTCATGATCGCGGTGTCACCGAGCAGTGGGGTGCCGCCTCGCATGACCAACGCGACTGTTTCTGGCGACGCCTCGGTGATGGCTCGGTATTCGGCCCGATCCGTCCCATCGAAGATGGCGATGTCGGCGATGTAACCGACGGCGAGCAGGCCGATCTGGGTCTCGGCGCCCATGGCCACGGCCGAGTTGTAGGTGGACATCAGCCAAAGATCTTGGTCGGTGAAGACGTTGCCAAAGTAATTGCGGTTGAGCTCGTCGGCGCACCGCAGCTCGCGCGGCACGTTCATCGAGCCGGAAGTGGACCAGTCAGTGCCCAGCGCGATGTTCACGCCGAGGTGCTTGTAGGTCGTGACCGAAGCTGTGTTGCCATAGAGGTCGACGTTGGAGCGAGGGGACCAGATCAGCTTGGCGCCGCGATTGGCGACGAGCTGGATGTCGGCGGCCGACAAGCCTATGCCGTGAACGATGGTCGTGTTCTCGGCGATGAGGTCCCGCGAACCTGTTTCCCCACCCGAAGTGCAACCGAACTCGTTGTGGGTCTCGTTGTCGATGCCTTCGGAGATGTGCGGCATGTAGATGTTGGCGCCCAGCTCGCTCTCTGAGTCGATCGAGGGGTAGGCGCAGCCTTGCGCGAGCATGGTGCCGTCGACGTCTCCGAGCGGGAACGTCTGGTATTTGACGTCGATGCCCGCCAGTCCCTCGGTGTAGGCGCCGTTGTCGAGGTTGCGCAGCAGACCGCTGGTGTTGGCCGTGCCGATCGCCCCCGTCACACTGGTGGCTCCACCGAAGAGCATCCGCAGCTCGCCGTAGAGCACGCCTTCTCGGGTCTTGTCGACGCCTGGATAGTTGCCGACCTTGGTGTGCTGACGCAGACCTCGTCGCCAATCGTTACGGTGATCGAAGCGCTCGTCGCCATGCCCCTGCGGACGGCCGACTGCGTAGGTGATGTGGTCGTGCGGGTTGATGAGTCCGGGGGAGATGACGCCCTTGGCGCAGCTCAGGACCGACGCCGTCGAGGCGCCCGTTGCGCTGTCGCAGTCGCAACCGACGCAGGTGATCTTGGCGTTCTGACTGGTCCGGTCGATGAGGACCGCACCGTTTTCGTAGATCGTGGTCCCGGCGAGCACTTGTCCCTCGATGAGGAGCATGGAGTCTCCAGCCGTGTAGCTGCAGAGTCCTGTGGCCGGCGCCACCAGTGTCTTGGGACAGGTCACGCGCTCTGGTTCCACAATCGTGGTGCCGTCGTTTATGCCGTCGCCTTGTGTCGTGGCATCCGTATCGCCGAGGTCGGAGAGCTCAGAGGTGTCGTCGAGCTGGAGGTCGCCGTCGACCAAGACGTCGCCGGTGGGGTTGCTCTTGTCGTCGTCATCACAGGCGCTGATGACAGAGAGCGCCGCCAAGATGGCGAGGAACCCGAGCGCGCGCACAAAAACCTTCATTTCGACCCCTGTAGCGTCGGCCTGGGCGGCACACTCTTCCCGCTTGTTCACCGATACACAGGGCATCGACTGGCGGAGCTCGAGGAATGACGTGCCAGTACGGACTCGTTGCGCCGGATGACCACGAGGACGTACAAAAAGAACCAGGCGCCTTATTGAGAACTCTCTCGGGCTCGGCATAGACAGCGCCTTCGACTCGGCGGTCACGGTCACTGGGTTGGTGAGCCGAGTCAGTCGATTCTCGAAAGCTGTTTTGCGTGGACCCTACTCACGAGACCACTCGGAGTTCCTGAACGCTATCAATGGGCTTCGTGGCAGTCAACTCGAGACTGCGTCTCTGCTCCCTTTGCGAGTTCCGCGAGGGTGCGCCTGGGGCCGGTGAGAGCCACTCCCAAGCGCACCCTGGGGGTCGGAAATATTTCGCTCGCAGCGTGCACTCGCCACGGCGATGTGGTCGAGACCGACTCAGAAGGGGAGGTGCTCCATGCTCGAGGTGACTTGTTCCTCGGCGAGCTGCCCTTCGGCCACATCGGCGTCAACGGGCTTCGGGCTCAGGAAGGAGACGCTGTTCGCCAAGACGTCGGTGAAGTAGCGCACGGCGTTGTCTTTCTCGTAGCGATTGTAGGAGATCCGTCCCTCCAAGTAGCAGTTGCTGCCTTTGCTCAGGTACTTCGCGCAAGCCTCCGCCGTGCGGCCGAACACCGTGACGCGATGCCAGTCGGTCTTCTTGCGCTCGCCGTAGCCAGTGTTCGTCGCGAGCGGGAACTTCACGACGATCTGGCCGTTTTGTGCGGTCCTCACCTCGGGATCAGAACCGAGACGACCCACGAGAATGACTTTGTTGATGGTTCCGTTGCTCATGAAGGTCTCCTTTGGGCGTAGGGTCGCAAACAACGACCCACGAAGGCCACGTCGCCCGCTCCTGCGAGTGAGGAACGGCCTAGTGGTCGGTGTGGAATCGCAGACCCACAGGGGCTGCGCGATGGGCTCGAAAGCCTGGGTTCGCCCCAGTTATCGGCAGCGCGCCGGCAAACGGTGCAGCTTTCTTCGGGAAAAATGAAATCGTTAATGATTTCATGATAATGGCTGCGGAGACGACGGTCTCGAGGCGACGAGACGCTCAGAGGCGAGCAAGAAATAGGGCCTCACTACCAGAGGGCCGGGAACACCGAAGGTTAGGCCGCAACGAGGCTTGGGGACGAGGAAAGCCTAGTAGTTTGGCTGCTCTCGGAAGCTCGCATCGATGGTGTTCCCGACGTAGAGGGTCGGGTTGTTTTCGTAGATTCTTTGGAACAACCCGGCGAACCCCAGCACCTTCTTGGTGTAGTTGCGGGCCTGGTCGAACGGAATCGTCTCGACGAACTCGTCCATCTCGAGGGCGTGTCCTCGCATGGCCAACCAGCGCGCGACGTTGTGGGGCCCGCCGTTGTAGCCGGCGATGGCGAAGAGCTCCTGCCCTTGGAACTTCTTCACCAGCTCGGAGAAGTACCAGGTGCCGAATCGAATGGAGACGCGCTCATCGAGGAGATCGTGCGGCCCATAGTTGTCGACGCCGAGGCTGGTCGCGACCTTGATTCCGGTCTTCGGGATGACTTGCAGCAGGCCGCGGGCGTCGGCGACCGAGACAGAATCTGGGTTGTAGGAGCTCTCGACGGTCATCAGCGCCCACATCAGGTACGGATTCAGGCCCCGCTCAGCGGCGTCGTTCTGCACGAGTCGCGGGAAAGCTCGTGGGAAGGCCTCCATCCATTCGGCGCGGTGTTCCGGATCCATGGGGTCGTAGAGCTGGAAGCGGGTCTCTTGGCGCAGCCGACGCACGAGGTGGTAGTCGCCAGCCTCTTTCATGGCGCCGGTGAGCGATCGCTCGAGGTCTTCCCGGACTTCGACGATGGCGCGCTGGCGCGCCGCGAGGGCGTCACGACCGGTCTTTGTCTCGGGGATGGGGAACTGCAGGCGCGTCGAGTTCAAGCCCCAATACCCGGCCTTCTCCCCTTCGCGGCGATTGTCGATGTAGTGGCGGTCGATCTTGAACCCGAGCTTCCAAGGCTTGCCGAGAGGCGGCTTGCGGCCACCGGCCCCGAGCTTGCGCAGCCCTCGGAACTCCAAGGCCACATCGCGCATCTCGTGGCGCGCTTCGGTCTCGAAGCCGATGTCATAAAGGAAAGAGACGCGCTCTAGCCGCGGAAAGAGCTCGCCATAGAGCGCCGCGCACTTCGCCAGCGCGCCCTCGACGGACTCACCGGCGGAATAGGCTGGCTTGATCTCAGTGTCCGCCGACACCTCTGTGCGTTCCCCGGAGTTCACGAAGCGGTTCTCCTTGAACGGCAGCTCGGACCAATAGATTTGGGCTCGCCCGGTCGGGACATCGAAGGTCTTTGGGGTGTCGTTGTCCTCGATCGCGGTGATCGTCAGGGGTGTGCTTCGTCTCGCCGCGACCTCGACCTCCATGGGGGTGACGAACTTCGAATGGCCACTCGGGCCATAGTGGGCGAAATCGTCGAGGATGGGCACCACGAGCCGCTGCGTCGCCGAAGCGTCCGCTCCCAGCCCTGTGCTTCCCTCTGAGCTCGAGCGCCTCACCTCGTCGGTGGCGAAGAAGACGCCGGCGGCCTGCTCTGGCTTCGAGCTCTCGGCCACCCGTTCGACGTGCGTCTCTTGGGCGTGGGTGATCTCGGCGAGTCGGTTGGTGGATTGGTAGCCGTAGTACTCCATGGGGAACTTGTCGGCGATGGCTGCGAAGATGTCCTTGGCGTCGTCGAGCTTGCCGGCCTTGGTGAGGGCTCGAGCCTTCCAGTAGTCGTATTTCGCGCGGGTGCGTCCGGCGGCCCTGCGGGAGAGCTCGTCGAAGTTACGAATGGCGGTCGTGGTTCGACCGGCCTTGTAGAGCAGGAAGGTGTAATCCCAGGTCTTAGTCTCGCTGCCTTTCAGCACCTTTTCCCAGTACCGAACTGCCTTATCGTAGTCGCCGACGGACTCGTAGTAGTCGGCCAGGTTTCGGTTTCGTGCCCCCTCCGAGAGGTTCTTGTCGCGCTCGTTGACGCTGGCGAGGGCCTGCTCGAACCGGCCGCTGTAGGAGTAACAGCGCTTGATGAGCGTGTAGACGTAAGAGCGCTCGGTCCCACTGCCGTGGCCTTCGTCGTTCAAGCGGGCGAGGCCTTCAAGGAGCTCCAGGGCTTCATCGTAGCGGCTGGCGCCGTAGAAGTTCAGCGCGAGCTGCATACGGAGCTGATTCTCTCGGACCGTGTAGCCCTTGTCGGTCTTGGCGCCCGCCAAGAGCTCCCGCAACGCGGCGTCGGCGATGTCCCAGTGCTTGTTGGTGCGCAGATCGCGGGCACGCTCGTAGCGTTCGTCGAAGGTGTGAACGGGCAGGGCGACGCCCTCGGCGGCCAGGTCGGCGAGGTGTTTCTCGGAGGCGATGGCGGCGTGTTTCCAAGGATAGACAAAGACGATGTGGTCGAAATCTCGTCCCGCGGCCTCCTTCTTCCCCAACTGCAGATAGGCTTCGCCGCGAGACAGGAAGAGCCGCTCGCGCAGTGGGTATTCGGGGTAGGTGTCCAGGACTTCGCTGATGGCGTCGATGCTCTTTTCGAAGTCCTTGTTTTCAAAGAGCGTCACCGCCCGGTCGACCACGGCTTGGTGGTAGAGCTTGCTGTAACGGTCGTCGATGATGCGTTGCAGGGGCGCGAGGGCATCGGCGTTTCGTCCGGCGGCTCGCAAGCTCTCGGCGCGCTGTGCGTCGACGAAGTCGGCCATAAAGTGATCGGCCTCGAACGTCTCTAGGGCCTCGATGGCGCCTGTGTAATCGCCGAGCTCGTGTCGTACCCGGGCGAGCAAGAATCGCCGTTGGTCGGCATCCTCTGTGTTCTCACACTGAAGGCTCGCTGTGAGGCGGGTCTGAACGGCCTCCAAGGCGCCGCTGAGGTATTCGGCGCGAGCTCTGCGCAGGCTTTGGCGGCTGCAGTCGACCGCCACAGCGGCGGGCGGCGCGCTCAACGACGAGGCGACGTCGGCCAAGACCACGGCTGGCAGCACGTAGAGCAGGTAGCCGTCTGGCGGCTCGGCGTCGAGCTTTGGGCTGGGCTCGACCGTGGCTCCCGCTTTAGGACTGGGCTCGAGGAGGTTGTCCGCGATCACCGAATCGCCGCCACCCAGGGCTCCAACCAGCACCAATCCAACACAGGCAACCGCGAGTATCAGCAGGTCGAGCCGTCGGGTCTTTTGGAGGGGTTGGGGCATAGGGATGTCGGACAGGTGATGCAGCGTCGAGCTTCCATGAGGCAGCGTGGTCGTGCCGCCAAGCAGAGAGCAAACACCGCCTCGAGCTTCGAGGATTCCACGGTGCCGGAAATTCCCGGACCGAGTCACGCAGGAGACAACGATACAGGAGCCCGAGCGATCCACAAAAAAAGCCCCGGCGAGTCAGCAGTAGACTTGCCCGGGGCTCTTTTCGTGAGTGGGTTTCTTCATCTGGCCGCCGACCGCTAGGCATCTCAGGTCCGCGTGGCTAGCCGCTGAGCGAGAACACTTGTCTCGGTAACCTATCGCCGATAGGGAGGTTCAGTCGTCGCCCTCGATGTGCGCCAAGGCCAGCCGCATGGTCTCGTCGAGCGCGGTCATCAGCTCGGTGTCTCGATTGCGGCGCGCGAAGTCCTTGCCACGGTCCAAGATGTTGAGGGACAGCTCTGGATGTCCCATGGCCAGCAGGTCGTCGGCCAGCTCGAGGTGCAGCTCGCCGTGGTCGCTGGCTTTGGCCATCAGCGCATCCAGGATGGACTTGCCTTCATGGATTTCGCCGGACTCAATCATGAGCAAGCCATTGACTCGCTGGTAGATCTCCTCCTCCTCTGGGAACTGTTTGCGGAACTTCTTCAGGAGGCTGAAGGCCTCTTCGAAGTCGCCGGCGTCGGCCAGATCGCTGATGAGCTCGAGGTAGATGTCCTCGTACATCAAGCCGTCGTGCTTGCGACGAGACTTCAAGATGGAGCGGCAGGCTTCCTGGAACGCGTCTCGCAGTCCTTGGATGGCGAAGGCCTGGGCGGCAGCCCAGCGATCGAGAACGTTGAGGCGCTTGTAGTTGAGGGCCTCGAGCTCAGCCTTGGTCATGCTGAGCACCTGTTCGTGGCTCAGCCGCTCTTCTTCGGTGAGGGTCGTCCAGTCGAAGTCCTCGTGATAGCCGGCCTGTTCTTGCCAGAAGGGGGCATCGTCCTCGACGTCTTCTTCGGCTGCCCGGAGGAGCTCGTCGTCGTCGTCGTCGTCGTCTTCCGACTCTTCGGACTCGTCCTCGTCTTCCTCCTCGTCTTCTTCCGGTTCTACTTCCTTCTCAACGACGACCTCAGGTTCC
>Ga0100377_1001525_pt1 | contig 19857 bp, 10 predicted proteins | sample CryGeymeta201501_FD_83664 | JGI IMG/M metagenome (GOLD analysis project Ga0100377, IMG submission 83664) | Groundwater microbial communities from Crystal Geyser aquifers in Utah, USA - Crystal Geyser metaG 2015-01 | ecosystem: Environmental > Aquatic > Deep subsurface > Groundwater | place: USA...
CAAGCATACGGAGCTCAAGGTGGCGATGACACTCCAGTAGCAGGAGGACAAGGTGGTTATGCAACAGGTGATTTGGCTGTAACACCTGGTCAAGTATTAAATATTTATGTGGGAGGAAAAGGAACGGATGGGCCTGGTTCAGGGCAAAACTGTGCTTTACCAGGAGGTTTTAATGGAGGTGGAAACACAGGTGCTACATGCTGCAGTAATGCTGGTGGTGGTGCTGGAGCTGGCGGTGGTGCTTCTGATGTTAGATTAGCTGGAAACACCCTAAATGACAGAGTAATAGTTGCAGCTGGTGGTGGCGGTGCTGGTGATGGACAAGTTGGCGCTGTTGGTGGTGGATTAATTGGTGCTAATGGAGGCACATATAATGGTGTTACCTCTACTGGTGGAACGCAAACTGCTGGTGGTTTAGCTGGTGGCACATTCTTTCCAAACCACACATGCTCACCTGCAACAGATGGAACTTTTGGTCAGGGTGGTGAAGGCGATGGCAATGATGGTGGTGGCGGTGGCGGTGGCTGGTACGGTGGTGGCGGTGGAGCCAACAACTCTCACGGTGCTGGAGGTTCATCATACATTGGAGGTGTAACTAATAGTAGCACTACTTTTGGAGGTAGAATGGGTAATGGTGAAATTATTATTTCTTATCTTGGAGCTGCAGTAAGCACATCCCAAACTTTAGGTTTAGGAACTGGTGTTGCTTATCCTATAGGTGTTACAACAAATACTTATGTAGCTACAAATAACTTTGGCTCTGCAACATGTTCATTTAATGTTACTGTGGTTGATGTGGAAGCTCCAATAATTTCATGCCCAAGCGATACAACCGTATGTGATACAACTGCTACAATAATAAACAATATTGCTCCTATGGCTTCTGATAATTGCTCTGGAGAAACTGTAACTTACACATTAAGTGGAGCTACTACAGGTACAGGTACAGGTGATGCAAGTGGAACAACTTTTAATAATGGTATAACTACTGTTAAATATATTGTTGCTGATGCTGTTGGAAATCTTGATAGTTGTTCTTTTAATGTAGAAATATTAACTTGTGTAGGAATAAAAGAAGTTTATCCTTTACAAGGAATTGAAGTATTTCCTAATCCAGTGAAGGATTTTATTCAGGTTTCTTTTGAAGAGAACTACACTTCTTTAAATTTAACTTTAACTTCTGTTGAGGGAAAAATCATTTATCAAAAAAACAATGTTACCAGCAAAAAAGTTACTATAGATGTAGCTGGTTTTGATAATGGAATTTACTTTTTACAAGTAACAAACGGATTTAAATCTAATAACTACAAAATAGTTAAAAAATAAACTTAAACAACATAAACCAAAAAGCCCTCTCATGTTTTTATGAGAGGGCTTTTTATTTTATTTAAATCATACCTTTTATCCAAACAACTTAGAAAAAATTGCTTCCATTTTATCTACAAAAATCACTTCAATCTTGTACATACTCACATCCAATCCTTTTCTATTATATTTGGAAATAAAAATTTTTTCAAACCCTAACTTATCGGCTTCCATAATGCGTTGATCTACCCTACTTACTGGACGAATTTCTCCAGAAAGACCAACCTCAGCAGCAAAGCAAAACAGCGAAGGAATGGCAATATTTTCGCTAGAAGATAAAACTGCACTAACTACTGCTAAATCAACTGCTGGATCGTCAATTTTCAACCCTCCAGCAACATTAATAAACACATCTTTAGCTCCTAATTTAAATCCACATCTTTTTTCCAATACTGCCAACAACATATTCAATCGTTTATTATCAAAACCTGTTGAGGATCGTTGAGGAGTTCCATAAGCAGCAGTACTTACCAATGCCTGAATTTCAATCAACAAAGGTCTGTTTCCTTCCATAGTTGCTGCTACTGCTGCCCCACTAAACTGCTCATCTTTGTTACTTAATAAAATTTCTGATGGATTTTCTACTTCTCGTAACCCAGCACCTTGCATTTCGTAAATTCCCAACTCATTGGTTGAGCCAAACCTGTTTTTAACTGAACGCAACAAACGATAGATATGATTTCTATCTCCTTCAAATTGCAACACCACATCCACCATGTGTTCCAATATTTTTGGACCTGCAATTGTACCATCTTTAGTAATATGACCTACTAAAAAAACAGGCGTATTGGTTTCTTTGGCATAACGCATTAATTCAGAAGTACATTCACGTACTTGAGAAATACTGCCTGGCGATGAATCTATGGTTGATGTATGTAGTGTTTGTATGGAATCTATCACTAATATATCGGGCAAAATTTCATTAATATGATGAAAAATATGTTGGGTAGAAGTTTCTGTAAGCACATAACAATCGGGATTTTTATTGCCTATTCTATCTGCTCGCATTTTAAGTTGCTGTCCACTTTCTTCACCAGAAACATACAGAATTTTCTTTCCTTTTAGTCGTAAAGACATTTGCAACATTAAGGTTGATTTTCCTATGCCTGGGTCTCCTCCAAAAAGCACTAAAGAACCAGGGACAAGTCCACCACCAAGCACTCTATTCAACTCTGTTCCTGGAAGTTTAATTCTTGGAATTTCAGCTAACTCAATGCTGTCAACAGGGAGTGGTTTGTTGTTTTTTTTGATAGAAAATGAACCTTTCACCTCGTTGGGATGAGGTTTACTGACTACCTCTTCAACAATGGTATTCCATTCATTACAAGCATTACATTTTCCTGTCCATTTTGGATATTGAGTTCCACAACTTTGGCAGAAAAAGGCTGTTTTTACTTTTGTTTTTGCCATGATTAAGTTGATAGTCTCTAAAAAAATAATCAGTTTAAGGCGGATTGCTTTTTTAGCATTTATAAAATTATGTTACAAGTTTTTAAGATTCAAACTAATAAAATCGTAAATCGTAAATCGTAAATCGTAATTTATATCACATTAGATGACCTTCTAGCTAATTTCTTTTGTAATGATTTATTGATGTCGTCTATTTCTCCTTTTGGAATTGCATTAATCAATGTTTTCGTATAATCAGTTTTTGGGTTGGCATAAATTTCGTCAGCCAATCCCATTTCTTTAATCTGACCTTCTTGCATTACCAACATCTTATCACTCATAAATTTAACTACTGATAAATCGTGTGAAATAAAGATATAGGTAAATTTAAATTCTTCTTTTAATTCATTCAATAAGTTTAATACTTGAGCCTGAACAGAAACATCAAGAGCAGAAACAGATTCATCGCAAATAATAAATTTTGGATTTAAGGCTAATGAACGAGCAATGCAAATTCGTTGACGTTGTCCACCTGAAAATTCATGCGGATAGCGATAAAAGTGTTGTTCGGGCAAATCTACTCTTCTAAGTAACTCCATAACACGAGCTTTTCTTTCTTTATCTGAATGAAAAACTTTATGAACACGCATGGGTTCCATTATGGCTTCTCCAATAGTAATTCTAGGGTTAAGCGATGAATAAGGATCTTGAAAAATAATTTGCATTTCTTTGCGATATTCTCGCATTTCCTTTACACTCAAATGGGTAATGTCTTTTCCTTCAAAAATAATTTGTCCATCGGTTGGCTCAACCAATTTCAGAATTGTTCTTCCTAAGGTTGTTTTTCCGCAGCCCGACTCTCCAACTAATCCAAGCGTTTCTCCTGGATAAACATCAAAAGATACGTCATCTACGGCTTTCACATATTCTTTGGCATTGCCAAACACACCTTTACTTATTGGGAAATACGTTTTCAGGTTTCTGATTTGTAAAATAGGATCTTGTTTATATAATTTATCATGTTTTTTAGCTGTTTCTTCATCACTTATAACCAAGCTATCTGTTACTTCTGCCACTGATTTATGTGTTTCACGCATTGCTCCGTTTTCGTCAATAATCATAAAATCAGAAACAGTTGGCAACCAATGCAAACGTCTGTTTAATGGTGGACGACAGGCTAGTAATCCTTTTGTATAAGGATGTTGAGGATTCATAAAAATATCTGTTACACTTCCTTGTTCAACAATTTTTCCTTTGTACATTACCACTACTTTATCGGCTAATTCAGCTATCACACCCAAATCGTGTGTAATGAACATAATTCCCATATCGTGTTCTTGTTGCAACTGCATCATCAACTCCAATATGGTTCGCTGAACAGTAACATCTAGTGCTGTTGTTGGTTCATCGGCAATTAAAATTGAAGGATTGCACGACATAGCCATAGCAATCATTACACGTTGTTTTTGACCTCCAGAAATTTGATGCGGATAGGTATCAAACATTATATCTGGGCGAGGTAATTCTACTTTTGTAAATAATTCTATGGTTTTTAATCTTGCTTCTTTTTTACTTAGTTTTTGGTGTAAAATAATAGCTTCTGCAACTTGATCCCCACAAGTATATACTGGGTTTAAGGAAGTCATTGGTTCTTGAAATATCATGGCTATTTCGTTTCCTCTGTAGCTTCGCATTTCTTTTTCAGAAATATTTGTTAAATCTACTATTCCATTTTTTCCATGAAACAAGATTTCTCCTCTTGTTATTTCTCCTGGAGGATTAGGTATTAAACGCATTACTGAAAGTGATGTAACTGATTTTCCTGATCCAGATTCTCCAACAATTCCAATAGTTTCTCCCCTATTTAGCGTGAAAGAAACATTATTTACTGCTATGGTTTTTTCTCCATCTGATCTAAATTCTGTTACTAAATTTTTTACTTCTAAAAGCGTTCTATTTTCCATGGTTACGTAAAAATTTATACTAAAACTTAATATTGTATGTTACATACAACTCCTAAAAGGCAATAAAAATACATTTTTTTATGTGAATTATGCAAGTATTCGAATAACATCTCTTAAGATTTTAGACTACTTACACTATTTTAAAGATAAATTTATGAATATGAGTAGATTGATTTATATTTTAAAGTGGTTTTATAAATTAAAAATCTATATCTCGCACAATAATTGTTAAACAACCATATCCACATTTTTCACTATCCTCTTTAATGGCAACTTCCACCTTATGTTTATTCACATTTGATGTTGTTTCCCATGTTATGAAACCATCTTCTTCCTTTTTATTATTTCCAAGTTTGTCATTGAAATAATCCACATATTCTTGCATCAATTTTTTAGCATCATCCACTACATCAAAGTAGGCTGCTACTTCTATTTCATATAAAACTTCTTCAGTAAAATCATAGGTAACCGTATAGCTATTTCCCATGCTAATTTCATAATCATAATGCAGGTATTGAGGCATATCATCCAATAAAAAATCAGGGCTTTCTAACAACCTAACGGCATCAATTTTAGTTCCTAACTCAACGCCTCTAAAATGTCCTTTTTCTGATTTAATGATTTCATTAAAAAGTGGGCTTTTCTTTTTGGATGTACATCCAAAAATCAATAAAAGCAATGCGACTGGAATAATTTTCTTCATCTTAATTATCAGTTATAATTATATTTTCATCTTTTATGAGGTTTTCATTTCTATACCGCAAAAACAATTGTGTTAGAGCAACTACATCTTTTTGACAATAAACAGCAATACGTTTTAAATCTTTGTCTTCCCAATATACTTGATTTACCATACTTCCATCTATGTCATCTTTAGGTGTTGGAATATCAAAAATAGCGGTAAGCAACCCCAATGATGTATAATGTTTATAATCGCCAAATTTCCATAACTGAAGTGTATCTAAATGAGGTGTTTCCCATGGTTTTTTTCCTACTAAATCTAAAATAGATGGCAATTTTAATCCATTTACTAACCCTCTTCGGGCAATGTAAGGAAAGTCAAATTCTTTTCCATTGTGTGCACAAAGCAAATGATAGGGCTTGTTGAAATGTTTGTTGAGCATCTTAAAAAAAGCCTCTAAAAGCACTTTTTCATCATCATTATAAAATGACTTTAAGCGTAATTTTGTTTCTGAATTTTCGTGTGTAATTACTCCAACTGAAATACAAACAATTTTACCAAATTCAGCATAAATACCTGCTCGGTTGTATATTTCTTCCGGAGTTTCATTATTTGTAGCTAAAGATGTGGCTTTCTTTTCCCAGTGCGTTTTTAGTTTTTCATCAAGCAATTCAAATTTTGGCTGTTGAGATACAGTTTCAATATCTAAAAAAAGAATTTTTTCAAGTTTAAGGTTATCTAACATATATAGGTTGAAATACTTAACAAATGTAGAGATAAATATGCTTTTAAGTTTAGTTAATGTATAAAAAATCTAAAAAACTATAAAAATCTTGATACAAATCAATTTATAGAAACCACCTTAATAGTTAGTCAATCTTTTTTTTATTTCGGCAATTCGTTGTTCTTTATTTTTTTGACGTAATTGGATAGCTGTTTTTGTAAAATAATGATGGGATTCTAAAAATTTGATTTGTAATTCATCCCATTCTTTATCAGAATTTACTATACTTCTTTCCATTAATTCTAACTTTAGTTTGTCAGCAATTTGATAAAAACTATCACCACCAAGGTAATCTAAATCTGCATCACAAATGATTTCTTCTAAATGGTTTTCGGGTTGGTGAGGGACTTTAGTTACAGAAATTAATTGACCAATTCTATCAATCTGTTTTTGAGAATAGCCAAATTGAGGAAGTACTTCTTGGGCTAATGCAGCTCCAATATCTTCATTTTTAGCATATTGTTTGATGAATCCAGAATCGTGATATAATGCTGCTGTTTTAAGTAAAAAGATATCATCACCTTCAATTCCTTCCATTAAAGCAAGTCGTTCAACAGCGGCACAAACATCTCGTGTGTGATTTATATCGTGATAATGTAAGTTATTTGGTAATTCTTTTTCTAAGCGTTTTAAAATATATTTTTCGGCTTTTCTGTAATTAATACCACTATAAATATGTAGGTCAACATATTTTTTAAATAATTCGTTAGGAACAATTCCTTCTCCATTGATTGATAGTTCTTCACGTATTTTTGTAACAAAATACATATCAATCAGCCCTTTGTTTTTAGCTTTTATTTTTCCTCTATACTCAGAAACAAAAAACTCTTTAATGTGTTCGTAAGTAGCTCCAGAAATATTAACCTTACCAACCTCTCCAGCTTCTTCCATTCTACTACCGATGTTGACACTGTCGCCCCAAATATCATAAGCGAATCGCTTGCTACCAATAACTCCAGCTGTAATTTCTCCTGTGTGAATACCAATACGCAACCCCCAAGGCTGTTTGCCTATTGCCTCTCGTTCAGGGTTTTGATTATCAACAAAGCGTTGTATTTCTAATCCTGCTAAAACGATATCAATTGGGTTACTTTTGTTTCTTAGAGGAATACCTCCTGCACACATATATGCATCACCAATAGTTTTAATTTTCTCAATATGATATTTTTCAATAATGGCATCAAAGTTTACAAAATAGTAATCTAATTCTGCAACAAGTTCTTGGGGGGTAATCTTCTCGGCTATCTTAGTAAAACTTTTAAAATCGGTAAACATAATTGATGCAAGCCGATATTGACGGGCTGTTGCTTTCCCTTTATTTTTAAGTTCTATAGCAATTTCTTCGGGTAAAATATTATATAATAGTTGATCGGCTTTTTCCTTCTCGAGTTCTAACAGTTCTTTTTGTATTTCTATCTCTTCTTTTTGTTTTATCACTTCGTGTGTCCTTTCTCTTACTTGAAGTTCTAACAATAGTTTTTGTGTTTTCACACGATTAACTCTTGAAATTATGTAAGCATATACTAAAAGCAAAATCAATAAAATTGTAATAGTTCTAAACCACCAAGTTGCCCATAAGGGAGGCTCAACAATAACTCTAAGTTGGGAAACTTCTTTACTCCAAACGCCATCACTGTTTGCAACCTTTACTTTAAATAAGTATTCACCAGGGTTGAGGTTGGTATAGTTAGCTCTTCTATTGTTGTTTACATACACCCAATCTTCATCAAAATTTTCGAGCATATAAGCATGTTTGTTTTTTAAAGGAAAAGAATAATGCAAGGATGCAAATTCAAAAGAAATAACATTCTGTTTGTGTTTTAAAATAAGTTCGTCTAATTCTGAAATGTGTTTAGTAAGTATAGAATTTGATCCAATTTGAACAGGTTTGTTGAATAGATAGAAGTTTGTTATATAAGGAATCGGTAAGGAAGTATTTCGTTTTACATCTTCTGGAAAAAAGGAATTAAACCCATTTATTCCACCAAAAAACAGCTCTCCATATTTGTTTTTAAAAAATGCTCCAGTATTAAACTCATTACTTTGTAATCCATCGCTATCTTCAAAATTTCTAAAAAAGTTCTTTTTGGTATCGAAGCAAGAAACACCTTTGTTTGTACTCATCCACAGATTGTCTTTGTTATCAGATAAAATTCCATAAATAACATTATTTGATAAGCCTTCTTTTTCGGTGAAATAGTCAAATTGCTCTGTTTTTGGATTAAATTTATTTAACCCCCCTCCAAATGTTCCTATCCAAAAGATGCCTGCTTTATCTTCATAGATGGTTAAAACAGAGTTGTTATTTAAACTATTAAGAGATCTTTCATCTCGTTGATAGATTTTTAAAGAAAAACCATTTTCATTTTCAGATACTTTACATAAACCTCCTCCGTCTGTTCCAAGCCAAATAACTCCATTTTTGGATTCATGGATTACTCTAATAACATTAGAAGGAAGGTTTGTTCCTACATTTTTTTTAGTAGTAATTGATTCACAATTTTTTCTGTCTTCAGAAAAAATCAAAATACCATCTTTTGTCCCTGCCCATAATCTATTTTTGCTATCTTCAATGATGGTGTAGGTTCTAGATGTGTTTTTTTCATTACAGGATAATGGAAGGAATACTTTATTTTTTAATTCAAAAACACCTCCATCAGTACCTGTATAGATTCTTCCTTTGGAATCTTGATAAATACTATAAACACCTTCATTTTTTAAATTATTCTCTTTAGTAAAATCAGGTTTAAGGTGAAAAACAATATTGTTGCTATTCTCAAAAATAGTAATACCTTGATTTGTTCCTATATATAAATTTTCGCTTTTGTCTTGAAAAATTGACCAGACCATATTACTGTTAATAGTATTTGGTAAATCTGGCCAATGTTGATAGTGTTTGAAAAATTGTTTTTGTTTGTCAAATTTATTGATTCCAGCTTGTGTTCCTATCCAAATAATTCCAGAACGATCTTCTAAAATTATATTGATTTTATTACTACTCAGGCTTGTTGATATGGTAGCACTGTATAAATAATGATCTGCATTTGAAAGTGATTTTAATTTATACAATCCATCATTTTCTGTACCAACCCAAATAATACCTGATTTATCTTCATATAGTGCTTTGATGATTTTATTTCCAATAACATTATCTAATTCTTTTACTGAAACAATTGTTTTTGTTTGGGTGTTTAATATGTTTATGCCATTGTTTGTAGCTATACCAATAAATCCTTGTGAGTCTTTATGTATGTCCCAAATAATATTACTCTTTAGTTTTGAATTTTCAGTTGTGAATTGTTCTAACACTTTTGTGGTTGGATTATATAGAAATAACCCATTGCTTTCTGTTGCAATTAATAATTCATCCGCATTGATAAAAAGAAGTTTTCTAATTAATAATTCATTAATTTTTGTGCTTAAAGGAAGGTTGATTTTTGATATCGAATAATTTGAAGGGGTAGTTGTATTTTTTGTTAGTTTAAATAGTTTACTATCTGTTCCAACCCAAATATTCTTGTTTTCATCTTCGGTTATACTCCAAACATTAAGTTTCTTAGTGTTTTTGGAAGTTGTTCCTTTTAAAAAGTGTCTAAAATTTTGTTTTGATCTGTTAAATAAATTTAATCCGTTTTCAGTTCCTATCCATAAATTACTGTCTGAATCTTCAAAAAGAACATGTACAAAGTTATTTGAGATAGAAGTAGAATCGAGCAAATCATGAGAAAAAACGGTAAATTCAAATCCATTAAAAAGATTTAAACCATCTTGTGTTCCCATCCAAATTAACCCTCTATAATCTTGAATAATTGATGTTACATCACTTTGAGACAGCCCATCTTTGTAGTTGATTCTATCAAACTTGATATTACTTTGCTGGGCAAAAACAAAAAGCGACAAGGTAATAAAAAATATAAGGCTCCCAACTTTTTTAAACATAGGGTAAAGTTAGCTTAAAATCTGAATTTGTAAAAAAAGTTAGGATTTAATTTTTTGATTGGACAACACAATTATTAGAAAATAGTTCTAATTCTTAATAACTTTCTTATATGCAATATTTGTTCCTGAGAGCGTTTTTATTATATAAATTCCTTTTGGAAAAGAAGATAAATCAATATTAATCTGTCTATGAACCATTGCATTAGTATAAACAACATCGCCAATTGCATTAATAATAGTTATATAAGCTGAATTTTCATCGGGCAAATATAAATCAATTTTACTATTAGTAGGATTAGGTTGAATTAGTATTTCATAATTTTCACTTGATATAGAAAATACTGAAAAATCATTTTCTTCTGGTGATATCATCATCCTCGGAGAAGTTACATTATAACACTGAAAAGGATCTAACCTTGCTCCAAAATTACTGCCTTTTTCTGCTTTAAAGCCTGGTTTAATATTTATGTTTTCCACAGCTAATACTTCAAATACTGCATTGTTTTCAATAAGTGTCAAACAATTTACATCGCCTGAAAGCAGCACAAAACCTCTTAATGGATTTACTAGGTTATTGAAGTTAGAGTTATAAGTACCACAAAATAATTGAGTTCCCGCTCCACTAATAGGAGAGGTAATATTAATAGTTTTCTGCATGGTATTACTACCGCATACGTTGGTGGCTGTTAAAGAAATGGTTCTAATTCCAGTAGAGTTATAATTGATGCAAGGAGGATCAGGACTTGGTTGCGGATTTGCAGGATTCCATAAATTATATATAGGTCCAATATCTGAGAAAGTTGAAGGTAATGAACCATTGCCAAAGCTCCAAGAATATTGAGTGATGTCTTGGAACCCTAAACTATTAATACAAGAACCAACACCTGTAAATTTATTATTAGTTAAATTATCTATACATGTTACATTCTCACATGCTCCTCCATCTATAGTAAAATCTGTATGAGGAATATCAGAATAGACAAAATATCTTTCATGAAAAGGTCCTTGAGTATAGCTACATCCTAAAACATCTGTAACTTCTAATTTATAGTGAACTGTTTCTAATGGAGCAACTGTAGGATAACGTGCCGTAGGGTTTTGAATCCATCCTGATAAACCACACGTTTCAGACCACAGATAACTATAAGGTGGTGTGCCTCCCAATAAATTTACTGAATTACCAATAGTAAAAGGAATGCCTGCACAAACAGCAATGTGTGCGGTACCCGTAGAAACTAAATCATATTTAGGACTAACAGGAATACTTTCAATATCAAAACAACCTGTATTTTGATCTGTTACAGTAAGCGTAATAGGAGCAGTAGAAGATGGAGTAATAGTAATTGAAGGGCTTGTGCTACCATTGGACCACAAATAAGTAAATGGACCTGTTGCATTTGATCCACTTCCAGTTAGGGAAATAGGAACATCTTCGCAAGCAGGATTTGGAGGGGTTATAGACGCAATTGGATTAGCAATATCTCTATTAACAAAAACTTGAGCGTTTGATGTACAACCTGTAGCATCTATTACATTTACCACATAAGTTATTAAACCAGGAAGTGACGGGCTAACAGTTGGGCTTTCACAATTTGTACAAGATAAATCCATTGCAGGAGACCATGAATAAGAATAAGGTGGTAAACCACCTACAGGGGGTAACCCAATTGTTTGATTGGTAGAACCAATACATATATTTTTTGTTGGACCAGCGTTTGCTACCAAATCTTGCGTTGTAACAACAACTTGATCTGTTGCTGAAACACAACCATAGTCATCAGATACAGTAACTCCATAAGTATAACTACCACCATTGGCTGTAACAATAGGATTAGCTACATTAAGATTACTAAGGTCTGAAACATTGTTAGTTGTTAATTCAGACCAGTTATAAATATAAGGAGGTGTTCCACCAGAAGCTGTAGGTGAACTCCCTAAAACAAAGTTAGTTCCAGTACAAAGTGTTAAATCATCTCCAGCATCCACACTAATTCTTCCGTCATAAAAAGTAACAGTATCATATCCATCAACATGATTATATGTAGTTCCATTTAAAATATATTCTGTTACACGAATATGAATTGTAACAGTATGAGGAAATGTTGTTCCTAGTGGGATAACTAAACGACTATCGTTATGAGGAAAATGGCTGTGAGGATATATATCAAATAATAAACTTGGAGGGTCTGGAGGGTTATTTGGAAATGGAACTCCTCCCGAAATGCTTGCTCCAACATGAATATCTCCACCATCAAAACATGGAGGATTAAGAAGATAAATGGCATCTATACTTAGCGTAGAAGTTGGTGGTGGCAAGGTATTGGATACAAAAACTGTTTTTTCTTTTACTCCATTGTACCAGTTTTGATCGGAAACATCTAACCTTACTTTGTATGTTCCGGGTGAATTATAAGTTACAGAAGAAGGAGGGTTGCCTGGAGGTGTATTTATTATTTCGAAAAGTTGGTTATTCCAAGTTTGGGGAAAGATGTTCGAAGACATTTCAGGATCGTAATCCCATACCCATCGTGAATAGGGCTGAGAGCCACCTGTTGTAGCATCGGCAAAAGTTACAGATTGACCAGTTAGAATATTTATTTGATTGGCACTGGAACCGTTCATCGTAAAATCAGCATTTAATACTCCACCAAAAACACTAATATTTTCGGAACAAGTAGCTTGATTGTTATTAAAATCGGTTACAATTAACGTGTAAGTGTAATTGCCTCCGTTTGTATAAGTGTGATTGACTTGTTGAAACAAGTTGTAGATATTAGAAACTACATAATCAGGTTTTCCATCCCCAAAAATGAAACGGTAAGTGTATGGTGGTGTACCTGCTTGTGCAAAATTGACTTGACCATAATGTAGTATAGACGTGCCATTATTAGGAAGTGAATTAGAAACACTACAGTCTATATCAATTAAATTTGTTTGGGAATTTGAAACATAGATATAACCTGTTTTTGTTTCTACATCATTATTATAGCTATTTCCTGAAGTTAATGTCACATCATATATTCCGGGTGTATTATATACTATGTTTTGAGGGTTTTGATTGGTTGAGCTAGAAGGAGTCCCACCAGAAAATGACCATTGCCAACTAGTCGGTCCACCTGTAGTTTGATCAAAGAAACTAGTATTTCCACCCACAACAAGGTTAGTAGTATTCGCATAAAAATTAGTGGACACATTAGGAGCTTGTTGTGATGTTACAGTAACATTAATCTCATCATTACTAGGGACGTTGTCTGTTGAATTAAAAGTGGTGATATTAAAATTATAAACTCCTGGAAGCGATAAATTTACATTGCTGCTAATTAAAAAATCTTGTACTCCACCTGCCAGTAGTGTACCATTTAATTGAAAAGTTGGTATAAGAGTATTAATAGGGCCTGTAATATCTACATTAACAATTACAGGGGTGTTATTAAAATCTATCGTGTTACCCCCAAAATTTTTAATTCTAACAAAAACTAGTTCATTGGTAGAAAAAATACCGCTACTTGCAGGAAGGGTTAGACTTATTGGACCAATATCAATGGTTGGGTCATCAATTTCAAATTGATGATGTGTGTCTATGCCAGGTTGCGGAGTTGGTGCCCAAGTGGTTGCATTTTGTCTGATAGGAATGTTGCTAGGATTTTGTTCAATTTGGTTATTTGCATAATCAACCCCATTAAAATTTAATGTATGAACACCATAAGCTGCTGTTGCAGGAATTATAAACTCCCATTCCTGATTGTTTGAATTGGCAATAGGAGTAGTATTATTTAAAAAATAATTTAATGGTGAGGCTATACTTAAGCTAACATTTTGCATGGGTTCGCTGGTAAATACTTTGATATAAACACCATTAGCACTTCCAATAGAACCTGTTGTGTTTTGGTTTAAAGTTAATGCTGTACCATTCCAATCCCATTGTCCGTTATAAACTAAAGTTCCGGAATTATTATCTTGTCTTACTTGCACTTTTTCAATATAAGGCTTGAAATTGTCGATTATTGCTACTTTATCTTCAGTAAGTGTGTTTTCTCCATCTGAATCAATATCTCCGATTCTAAATCTTATTGTATATTTCCCATCACTCATAACACTCTCTTGATTATATCTCGCATTCTGAGTAATATCATTAACATTCCAATTTTCTGGAACTCCCTGTCTCAGTTTTGTGTTCCAATATCTGTCATACGGTGTAATTCTTGGATGATTAGTAATAACATATCTTGGTCTTGCTGAAGTTGCAAAATATCCAAAAACGTGTTCTGCAGAAGGATAAGCTGGAAGAGTTGAAAAATCTACATTACCAATAAATCCACCAGTAATACTATTATTGTTAATATCTAAAATATTGTAATCAGCTTTATTAGCACCTAAATGTCCAGTCCCCAAAGATCCACCAGTATATGAAACCCATCTATCTAAAACCCCAACAACCATATCTATTTTACCATATAAAAGAGTATGATTAACATTTGAAAAAAATATTTGTGTTGTTAACCTTGATGCTTGAACTTGTGCTTGGGTTCCTCCCATAGTTTTGTGATGACCTTGTGGGTAAAATTCTATAACACTATTCGCAGTCTCCGGTTGACCAAAAGTTGGGCCGTTATTATCTTGATAACCTGGTAGTTTGTAACTTAATAAATTGTTTTCTCCAGCTATAATATTTGGAGCTGGTTGAAAATGAAGATGAGGGGGTAAGTTTCCAGAATTAATAGTACCTATTTGACTATTTTCTGCAATAGGATCACCATCAAAAATATTTTGTGATTCATTTACATGCCAATAAATAAAATTTGCTACTCTTAAACGTCTATTTCCACCTTGACCTTCCATATCTATGATAGATCCTGTGGGTTCAATTGAATAAATTTCGTCTCCCTGTACAGCTCCAGTGGACTTAACCATATCTACACCTTGATGATATCTTTCTCCTGTTATAACTGTTCCAAATATTGTAGCAGACCCACCTATATAAGGAGGACGGTGTTCACCTGGAGTTCCTGTAATTGTAGCTCTATGATTGGTATTATTTGCTTGGTCTGTTCTTAATGGCCATCCATAATTAGGTGCAGTTAATTGTGCATTAATTTGAAAACTTAAAACTAAAGCAATGAATATTAAAATTATCTTATTCATCTATTTATAGCGTTTAATTCGATAATTAAGTCTTTGTTTTGAGAGAGAACTAATAATTGAATGCCATCAACTTTTAACTTTGGTCTCTTATATTCTCCTTCAACTTTAAAAGAATTAAATTTTTCTTTTTCAATGTTATATATTATAATAGAATTATCTCGATAAGAAAATGTATTTATATTTTTCTTGTCCCAATCTAATTTTCCTATAAAAAATATAATATTACCCTTTAAATCAGTAGTTACAGAAGCTATTACAGCAATTGAATCAATTGGGAATCCTACTTTTTCATAAAGATCTATTGTATTGTATTCTTCTCCAGAATAAGAATTAACTATTAAAATAGTCTTTCTTCCCGTTATCAAAAATAATTTGTCATCAATATTTGATTCAACAACTCCAACGCCTTTATGATACATAGGAAGTAAATTGTTTTTATACCAAAGCAAGTTGCCAGAGTTATCAGCCTTAATTATTGCTCTTGTAAAAGAGTTTTGTACAGAAGAACAGTAGAAAATAAATCCATCTTTAATCTTGTATGTTTTTTTAACCCATAAATCAGTACTAGGTAATGAAATAATTTTTTCAGTAAGCATTTGGTTTATACTAATATCGAATTTTGCATATTTAACAACGGACTGACCGCTAGAAGAAACTGAAGAACAAAACACATCAGCAATATTGTTTTCTATTATTACTTCAGATGAATAATACCCTTTTTCAAAAGGGTAATAAGTGATTTGTGATTTTAAATTATTATCAAATAGTTCTACCAAAGTACCATAACCCTCGTAATCGTCAGTAACTACCAATTTCCCATCGCTAACACTAGTAACAACTTCTTTGTGAGAGATGTTTTTTTCATTTAATAATGTTATAGGTAAATCTCCATTAGTTTGGTATTTGGAAATTTTTTTTTCTTCATCTTCAAGTATTTTGCTTGTATATAAAAATTTATTACTAAAACCAATAACTATCTCATTGGAAGATAGCGTTCCTATTTTATTACCATTTAAATACAAATTAGAACGAGAAGAAGTTACTTCTTCTGTAAGGTACAACCCCATTTCGCTATCATAATATGTATTTAGTTGAACTTCTTTATCAAATGATATATCGTTGTATTCTTTTTCTTTGTTTTGAGAAAACACAAAGTTTGTTGCCAAAATAAAAAAAAATAGGATGCCGAATATTTTAATTAATAAATTTTTCATTAGCATTAATTATATGATGATTAATTTATTAATTGTATTGTCTCCAAAAACTCCACATAAGTAAACCCCTTTCTTAAAACCACCTAATTCTAACTTATATGTTTTGGTTTCAATTTGTTCTTTAAAAATAATTCTTTGCTGCATGTTATAAATAATAAGTTCAGCTGGTAAATTTTCAAACTCAAAATAAGCATAATTAGTTGCCGGATTGGGATAAATATTAAGAAAATTACTCTTGTTATCATATTCATTCAATGAGGTAACATTCTGGCAATCCAACGTATCATTCACCCAATGAGCTGAAGTGTCTTTAATCCAAGAAGACATATATGAAGCATTTTTATCATCTACGTAAATACATTTTAAATTCATATCTACTTGAGCACTAAAGTAGGTAAAATTAACATTATTCCCATTTCTAACATCTACAACAGTAAGTTGTGGACTTAATGAACAATTCAAATACGTTAGGGCTAAATTTTGACTTACATCTAAGCTGGTTAGTTGGAAGTTATTAGAAGTAGTTAAAAATTTTAAATTTAGGTTTTGACTCACATCAATAGTGCTTATAGGGTTTACTCCACAATTTAATTCAATTAAAGCGTTAAAGTCTTGAATCCCTGTTAAATCAGAAATATTTTGAGCAGATACATCCAAAGAGATTACGGTATCAATATTGGCTGTAGGCACAAACCCATCAATTGGGGCGGTATCCAATCCAAAATTAATTAATGCTTGTTCAAAATTTGCATCTGGAATAGTTGTGTTTTGTGCAAAAAATAAATTTGCATAAATCAAGGGTAGTAAAAATAAAAGTTTCTTCATCTATTATTATTTTGAGTTTTTCATTAACATTATATGATGATTAATTTATTAATTGTATTGTTTCCAAAAACTCCACATAAGTAAACCCCTTTCTCAAATCCACTTAATTCTAGCTTATATGTTTTGGTTTCAATTTGTTCTTTAAAGATAATTCTTCGCTGCATGTTATAAATAATAAGTTCTGCTGGTAAATTTTCAAACTCAAAATAAGCATAATTAGTTGCTGGATTAGGATAGATGTTTAGAAAATTACTCTTATTATCATATTCATTGAATGAGGTAACATTTTGGCAATCCAACGTATCATTTACCCAATGAGCTGAAGTATCTTTAATCCATGAAGATAGATAAGAGGCATTTTTGTCATCTACATAAATACATTTTAGATTAGGGCAGATTTCAGCTCTAAAATAAGTTACATTAACATTATTGCCGTTTTTAACCTTTAGTTCAGTTAATTGAAAGCTTGCAGCACAATCAACAAAAGTCAATGAAGTATTATTTGTTAAATCAATTGTTTGAATATTATTACTGTTAAAACTTCTGAAACTAATTAACATCAAATTTTGACTTACATCAATAGTACTTATAAGGTTTCTACCACAATTCAAAAATAATAATCCTGTATTTAGAGTTACATCTAGTGTTGATATATTGTTGTCACTACAATCCAAATCTCCTAAATTAGCTAACATGGTTACATCTAAACTGGAAATTTGGTTGGAGTTACACCTTAAATTAAATAGTTGTAAATTTTGGCTTACATTTAAATTAGTTAGCTGATTACTAGAACACAAAAATTCAGTGAGCACTGTGTTTTGTGTAACATTTAAATTGGTTAGTTGATTCTCAGTACACCATAATATTTCAAGATTAGTATTTTGTGTAACATCTAACGTAGTCAATGCATTTTGACTGCATCTTAAGGTAGTTAACTGAAGGTTTTGCGTAACATTTAAAGAGGTTAACTGGTTATTGTAGCAATTTAACACTTTTAAAGCATCAAAATCTTCTATTCCTGTTAAATCAGCAATATTTTGATTTGATATATTTAAAGTTACTAAAGTATCAATATTGGCAGTAGGAACAAGACCATTAATAGGGGGGACATCCAATCCAAAGTTAATTAATGCTTGTTCAAAATTTGCATCTGGAATAGTTGTGTTTTGTGCAAAAAATGAATTGGCATAAATTAATGGTATTAAAAATAAAAGTTTTTTCATCTGTTATTATGTTGAGTTTTTAATTTTTCTATTTCATTTTTAAGCTCTATAATGTACAATGTGAGTTCTTCAATCTTTTCCATTTGTTTTACTTGCATTTCTCCAACACTCAAGCCATTTTCTTCTATATCCTTAGCACTTGGTATATTAGGCAAATGATTATTCTGTTTAATATACTTCTCTAATTCTTCAATTGACATTAGTTTATAATCGGCTTCAAAAACATAGTCAGGAAACCCTGTTTTAAGTTTGATATCTAGTTCTGTTGCCCATATATGACCATCACTCATCACTCGAAATACATCTTGGTTACTGTTAAGGTCTGTAATATATAAAGATTTTATAGTTGAAGATTCACTGGTTCTTATGTTCAATGTTCCATCACCTTTTACCACAAATACATCTTGGTTGGCGTTTTCATCTGTTACTGCATAAGCAATGGTGTTAGGGTTGTTTACAATATTCTTTATGCCATATTTTAATGGTATAGCAGTGGGGTGGTTGTTTTGTAATAAAATACCTGTGCGATTTGCAGGATTAACAATACTTAATATACTTGTAGTAATTGGAGCTACATTTATTCCTAAATTACTTTGAAAAAATCCATCGCCTGCTACTTGAAAAGTACTCACAGGATTACTAACGCCTATTCCTACTCTTGTAGGACAGTCAACTCCAGTAAATAAAATACCATAATTAGGGTTAGGGTTTTGTTTCCAAACGGGGAGTATATTTCCATTGATATCTGTTCTGCAAGTTTGTAGTGGTTGATATATAACATCAAATAATCCACTTCTCTCCAAACTGGTTAGTTTTCCGTTATTATCGGTTGTAACAATTCTTACTTCACCAGGAGGGAGCGGAGTTATAGGTTTTAGTTTGTCTAAAAATACATCTCCCGAAAATTGGGTAGCTGTATCTTCTAATAATCTAAAGCTTTCAATGCTGTTTCGTTTGAAAACTAAATCTACATTATTGGTAGTTCCAATAAATTTATTGATATCGGCATTGTTCCCTGTTAATTTCCACTGCCCTTGTGCATTAGGATTACTATTCGGATTTTGAGCGTATAAAAATACAGTAGAGATCCCAATCATAAAGGCTACGGAGAATAATTTACGTGTTGAAAAGTTGAAGGATTGAAGCATTTTCATAAACTAAAAATTTAAAGATGAGATTCCAAATATAAAACACTTAATTGAAAGCACCAAATTTTTTTGTTGAAAAACAGCACTTTAGGTATTTATACTGAAATGGTGTAAGTAAAAATACTTAGAGAATTATTTAACCTTAATAACTTAAAACTAATTTCTTTTATTTTTTGTTCTTC
>Ga0100377_1001526_pt1 | contig 19855 bp, 16 predicted proteins | sample CryGeymeta201501_FD_83664 | JGI IMG/M metagenome (GOLD analysis project Ga0100377, IMG submission 83664) | Groundwater microbial communities from Crystal Geyser aquifers in Utah, USA - Crystal Geyser metaG 2015-01 | ecosystem: Environmental > Aquatic > Deep subsurface > Groundwater | place: USA...
CCGACCCTGCCCTCGCCGGCCCTGCCCTCGCCTGCCCTGCCCTCGCCGACCCTGCCCTCGCCGACCCTGCCCTCGCCGACCCTGCCCTCGCCGACCCTGCCCTCGCCGACCCTGCCCTCGCCGACCCCGTCGCCCTGGCCCTCGATCCCCTCGGCCGGACCGGCGTGGACGCGCAGCTCGTCCTGGAGCTCTCCCCCTCCCGCAGCTTCCGGGACGGGAGCCTGGGCTGGCTGCTGCACTTCGTGGCGGCGGACGGCCAGCGCCTGGCGCCCGGCGCCGACCCGGCCCTGGTGGTTGCCGGGCCGCTGACGGGCTGGACCCTGGCCGGCCGCAGCGTCGAGCTGCGCACCTTCCCTGACGGCGAGATCCTGTCGGTGGACCTGGCCGAGCACCTGGCCGGTCCCGACCGCCTGGGCGGCATCCTGGACGTGCTGCTGCCGGTGTTGTCCCCCCAACCTCCGCAGCTGCGGTCCGGCAGCACCCAGCAGCGGCCGCAGCGCTGGCCCTTGATGGTCGCCGCCGACCGCGGCTGGCGCCACACCGTCATCGCGACCTGGGTCAACGTCGGCCGGGACCCCGTCCTGCACGCCTGGCACCTGCGCTGGTCGGGGCCCACCGAGGGCCAGGGCCGCGACGCCCTGGCCGTCCCGCCGGTCGGGGTGCGGAGCCACGGCCAGGCCAGGGGCGAGGTCTGGCTGAGCGACGAGCCGGAGAAGCCCGTGCCCCTGCGCGTATTGGACCACGCCTTCGACTTCGGCCGGGACGTGGAGATCGAGTACCCGGCCGCCGCCGGTGGGCCGGTGCGGGTGCTCCAGCACCAGGACATCCAGGGCCACCTGCACCGCCAGGGCGTGGCCCTGCCCCTCGTGGAGGCGCCGTGATCGCGCTGCTGTGCCTGCTGGCCGCCACCACTCCGGAGCAGGACGCGGTCCCCCTGGACCGCTACCTGGACGCCGACCGCGTGGTCCAGGCGCTGCGCGACCTGGGCCCGGGCCTGGCCGCCTGCGGGGCGGGGCTGCCGGACGGCGGCTGGCCCTTGTGGTTCTCCCTGGCCGGGGACGGCACGGTGGTGGGCGGGGCGGCCGGCCCGCGCATGGACGGCGCGCCGACCCCGCTGCGGGACTGCGTCGCCCAGGTCCTGGCAGCCGGCCCCCTGCCGGTCCACGACGAGCTTCCCCAGGCCGTGCAGGCCACCATCCTGGTCCGGGCGGGCCTCGCCGCGCCGGGGCCCATCGTCGAGCTGGCGCCGCGCCCGACTCCTTCGCTCTTCCTCTTCGTGCCCCCCGGCCTCGCCCCAAGCCAGGAAGACGCCCTCCTGGGGGCGCTGGGCTTGTCGACCGGCTCCTCGGATGCCTCGGTCCCCTGGTACACTCCGGCCCCCGTCCAGGCGCCGGATCCGTGACTCCGACCTCGACCATCCAGCCCCTCCTCGACTCCTGCTCCTGGGCCAGCGGCCTGGACGAGTTGATCGGCGCGCTGCCGCAGCTGCTGGACGGGCCGCCGCCCCTGCTGGCCATGCCCGGCGCCGGCGACGACCCGGTCGTGCTCGCGCCCTGCGCCGCCGAGCTGGTGGAGCCGACGGCCCAGCTGCTGGTGACCCTGGTGGACGCGACCCTGGTGGGCGCCGCCCCGGACTCGCCCGCGGAGCAGGTCCTCATCGGCCGCCTGGCGGCCCTGGTGGTCGAGGCGAGCGGACCGACCCTGTCGGTGGGCGCGGTGCCCGGGCTGGCCCTGGCCGCCGTGGCGCTCCAGGCGGTCCAGGGGGATCGCGGCGTCCTGTCCCTGTTGCCCCGCACGCTCCAGGAGCGGGTCCACGCCATGCGTCGGGCGCTGGTCCTGGCGCCGCCGGTCCTGGCGGGGCGGGTGCTCCGCGTGGCCTCGACGGGGCTCTCCACGGTGCTGCGGCGGGCGCTGGACCGGGTCGGCCACCTGGGGCCCGAGCCGGCCGGGGCCCGCCTGGCCGTGGGCATGCTGGGCGACGGCCTGCTCCTGGGCCTGGGCCCGCAGGGGCCGGAGTCCGAGGCCGACGCCACCATGGCCCTGGCCGCCCTGGGATTGGAAGAGGGCTGCGTCCCCGTGTGCGAGGTCTTCGCGGACCTGCGGGCTCCCGCCCAGGGCACCCGGGCCCAGGTCCAGCGGGCCCTGCGCCGCTGGTCGGTCTCGCGGGCCCTGGCCGACCGGGTGTCCTTGCTGTACCCGACCCGTGGGGGCTGGGTGGGGCCGCTGGGCATGCTGCCCGCCGATCCGCGGGGCCTGCTCATGGTGCCGCGGGGCGGGCGCCCCCAGAAGGCCGCGGTCGTCGCCGTGCGCCTGGACGCCCTGGAGACCGAGGTCGAGGCGGCCGGCTGCAGCCCCCTGGTCTACGTGGAGCCGGCCTGGCAGGTCCTCGTCGCCCAGGCGCCCGAGGCGCTCCTGTCCCGCCACGGCGCCCTGGGCCTGGCGGTCTTCACCGACGTCATGGCGGCCCTCGCCTTCGCCGACCGGGCCACGCGGACCCTGTCGGGGCCCCGGGTGCTCGACGACGAGAGCCTGGGCACCCGCTGCGAGGTGGGCCCCCTGGGGCGCGTCTCGGCGGGCCTGGCCTTCGGTCCCCTGTGGGGCGGCACCGACGGCATCGGCCTGGCCATCGACGGCACGGTGGTGGGGCGGGCCATCGCCCTGGCCTGCTCGCGCCCCCAGGGCCTGGAGGTGGTCGCGGCCATGGACTGCGAGCCCGGTGCCGGGGTGCACATCGGCGCCCTCGCCTGCACGGCCCTGCTCTCGGCCGCCGCGAAAGAGGGACGGGCCGTCGTGGACGGGCGGGCCCGCATGGCGCCGCCCATGGGCGACCTGCCCATTCGGGGCTGGTGGGAGCACAAGGGCCGCCGCATGGTGCTCTTCGGCACGACCTCGGTCGGCCTGCTCGACATGGAGCGCGAGCAGCTCGACGCCATGTTGGCCCGCGCTCAAGGAGAGGCCGGCGACACCAGCCTGCTGGCCGCTCTGGAGGGCTTCGATTGGCGGGCCGGCAGCCCCGAAGCGGTGGACGCCGACCCGCTGCACGAGCCGACCTTCGACGAGGACCTGGTCCTGGTGGACCCGGCCAGCCCGGCCTTCTCCCTGGTGATGATGGACACCGAAGAGGAGGAAGAGCAGGAGGCCGAAGGTGCCGGTGGAGAGGGCTACGACGGCAACTCCAAGGAGGAGGCGCCCCTGGCCTGGGATGCCACCGGCTTGTCGCTGCCGGCCTTCTCCCAGGATCGCCAGTCCGTGGAAGACCTGGCCCGGCTGATGGGCCAGGAGCACGCGCCCGTCCAGCACTACTCCCTGGAGGTCGACGACGACTACGGCTTCGAGGACGAAGACGGGCAGAGCGGCCCCATCGACCCCATGGCCCTGGACGAGGACAGCGGGGTCCACGCCCTGGCCTTCGTGCACAGCAGCGTCAGCGCGGACACAGGCGTCCTGGTGGAGCCCCCGCCCGGCCGCCACGGCGGCGAGCTGACCGCCGAGGACTTCGACGTCTTCGCCTTCCCCGGCGCCTCGGCGGCTGCCGGTCGCGGCATGGCGCGGGCGACGGCGAGCGACATGCCGAGCAGCGAGGACGTGTTCGCCCTGCCCCGGGGTGATGACTCGACCAGCTTCTTCGACATCGGCCGCCGGCCGCCGCCCGAGGCCGACAGGGGCGCGTTGACCCCCTTCCCGGCGGTGGAGGAGGCCGATGTCGCCGTCTGCGAGGAGCGCGGCGAGGAGGGCGGCGAGGAGCGCGGCGAGGAGGGCGAGGACTCCGCGGCCTTGCACACCGCCGGTCCGACCGAGCCTGCGAAGCCCGCGCGGGCCTCGGACGGCGGATCCTCTGGCGGCGCGCTTCGGCCCTTCGCCACCGACCCCAGCTCGGGCGGGTCTCCGCTGCGCGAGGTCCACGCCACGCTGAGCGCCATGACTCCGAGCGCCATGACTCCGAGCGCCATGACTCCGGGCGGCGGGGCTTCGGGCGGCGGGGTTGGCGGTGCCTCCGACCCCGAGGCATCCGGCGGTGCCCCGGAGGTCGAGCCCCGGCGCCGGGCGGGCGTCGTCGGCGCCTGGGAGCTGGCCTCCCTCTTCGGCGGCTACGTCGTGGTGACCGACGACTTCGGCTGCCTGACCTTCGGCCTGCGCGACGGGTCCCAGCTCCGCGACGCCCACTCCTACGAGACGGGCGGCGATCCCGAGGCCGCCTACCGCGCCTTCGTCCAGGCCAAGGTGGCCGAGGGCTTCGTGCCCCGGCTCGACCTGTGGAGCCCCATGCCCGCCGAGGGCGTGCCGCAGCCCCTCGACCCGGCCCTGCTGGAACGTGCCTACTCTTCGATGCTCACGGAGTGACCATGAAGCCTTCCCTCCTCGTCGTTCCGGCCCTGCTGGCCACGGGCTCGGCCCTCCTGCTGTCCTGCGGGGGCAACGACACCGGCGGCCTGCCCGCCGCGACCCCCCCCGACGTCTCCGGTCCCTACCAGGTCATCGTCGGCGGCACGACCGGCTGCGAAGGCGAGAGCGGCTGGATCAACGACTGGGCCACCGGCCCGCTGACCATCAGCGGCACTGGCGGCGCGCTGAGCTTCGACTTCGGCACCGGCACCGTCTTCGACGGATCCATCGACTCGCTGGGGCGCTACCAGTTCTCGGGGACCATCGACTTCAACAACGCGGTGCTCGACGTCAGCAACGAGGGCAGCTTCGCCCTGGATCCCGACTACGACGGCGAGCGCTGGCTGATGGACGGGGACTTCAGCGTCGTGGTGGACGACGACGAGTTCACGACCAACAACTGCACCATCACCGGCCCGGTGAAGGCGACCGAGCTGGTCGGGATTTGAGCGTGGCTCCGCGTGGTCGCACCGTCCTGGGACCCCCCGCGCTGCTGGCGCTGGCGGCCTGCGCCCTGCCGGCCCGGGCCGCGGCGCCCGTGCGCCTGGGCTTCGGGCTGGACCTGGTCTCGGACCCCGCCGACGTGGTGGACGGCCTGAGCCAGAGCCGGGCCGGGACCGGTACGGGCCTGCGGGTGCCCCTGCGCGTCGGCCTGGGGGGCGCCGCCAGCCTGCGCGCGACCCTGCAGAGCAGCCTGACCCGGGGCCAGGACCGGGTCGAGTGGAGCGAGCAGGACGGCGCCGTCCGGTACTACAGCGACGAGCACTGGACCCTGGTCAACGACAGCGCGCTGCTGCTGGGTCCCGAGCTCGAGCTGGGCCAGTCCTCCAAGCTCCGGCCCTACCTGGCGGCCCAGGTCGGCGCGGGCCTCGTGACCAACTGGCACAGCTTTCACGACGCCTCTGCGGTGCTGCTCGATCCGAACCAGGGCGACCCCAGCCAGGGCTCCTACATCGACCCCTGGACGCGGCAGCTCGCCCCCATGACGGACCTGTGCGCCGGGCTGCGCCTGGCCCCCACGCGGCCGGTCGCCATCGAGGTCGAGGCGGGCTACACCATCTCGTTCCTCGACGAGGTCGCCTTGCACAAGGCCCGGCCGGAGCTCGGTGCCATCCGGACCGCCTACGGCCTGAACGCCATCCGGCTGGGACTGGCTGCGACCTTCACCCTCTGAGCCACAATCCTGGACGTCGTTGCCATGAAGCTGTACCGGATGAAGGTCCCCGCGATCGCCCACGACGTGATCGAGCGCCTGGCGGTTGAGGGCATGATCGAGGTCACGGGCGAAGCCCGCCCCGAAGCCGAGCTGGACCTGGTCGCCGTGATGGAGGAGTTCCTCCGGCGCGACCACGATCTGCGCGAGAAGGTACGCGAGCACATGTCGGGCCACAACGTGCCCTACGACCAGTATTCCAAGGTGCGCAGCCAGATCGGCGGCGAGATGGGCCACCCCAGCGGGGACGACATCGAGCGCTTCCTGGCCCGGCAGTTCGTCGAGAACTTCATGATGTCCCGCTTCGTGGACGAGGTCTACGCAGAGGACAAGGACATCTACAAGGCGATCCTCGACATCCTGCGCAGCCACGACGTGGACGAGCGGGCCCTGCGAGAAGAGGCACGGGAGAAGATCAAGAACCTCAACGAGGGCACCGTGGACTACGAGCTGGCCCTGGCTCAGTCCATGCGTGAGGTCAAGAAGCGGCACGGGCTGATCAAGTAGGCCCGGCCCTGCTCCTGCTGCTGGCCGGTGTGCTGGGCTGCGGGGCGGATGCGCCGCCACAGCCCTCCACCGAGCTGGATCCTGCCCAGGCCGAAGCCCAGGCCGAGGCGCTCGCTGCCCAGCGGGCCGCACGCCAGGCCGCAGAGGACCGCGCGGCCCAACTCCCTGGCGCCCAGCTCCCTGGCACTGGCACCGGCACCGGCCCGGGCGGCGTACAGGCGGGTGAGGCCCAGGTCATCGACGCATCGGCCCGGGACGCGGCGCCCGTCCAGGTGGTCCTGGTCTGGGAGGGCATCGGCAACCTGCACAAGGGCTTCTTCTCGGACCCGGTGGCGACCACGGCGCTGAGCACGGACCTGGCCGGCACGGTCCAGGCGCCGGCCAACATCTACGTCCGCTACGACAGCAAGGCCTTCGTGGGCAGCGTGCGGCTGCAGCTCCGGCCGGACACCCTGCGCCTGGCGGTCCACAGCCAGGACGACCTGGTCGATCTGCAAGGCCTGGCGCCCATCACCCAGGCGCTGGCCAGCTACCGCTCCGACGTGGCGGCCCGCTTCGACGTGCGGATCCAGAGCTTCTCGGTGGGCATCGAGTCCTTCCGCGGGGCCACGGGCTGCCTCTTCGGCGTCGGCGGGGCCCCGCCGCCCGACGGTCGCCTGGTCTCGCCCTGCGTCGAGGTCAACGGCCAGGAGCACTGCGGCGAGCCGACCCTTCAGGGCGTGCGCTTCCCGCCCGAGGTCGCCCGGGCCGTCCGCACCTGCCTGGATCTCTGAGCCTCAGGGCGTCGCGGGAGCGGCTGCCGGCGCTGCCGGGTCCGCGTCGGCCGGGGTGGGCGCTGCCGGGGTGGGCGCAGCCGGGTCCGCGGCTGCCGGAGCGGGCTCGACGATCTCGATGCCCAGCGGCGTCTCGCCCTTCTCCAACATGCGCAGCTTCTCGCGCAGATCGGTCAGGCCGACGTTGCTGTTGAGCTGCTTGCCCTCGATGCCGAAGAGCACGAAGGAGCAGTAGTAGTCCCGGGCCCGGTACCACTCGAAGTGGTCGCCCCAGAAGGAGGTCACGCGGTAGCGGGCCCCCTGCTTGAGATCCAGGATCTGGACCTCGGGCGGCACGATCTCCTTGGTCACCCAGTCCGGCTGCTGCTCCAGCCACTTCTGCTGGCGGGCCAGCTCGCGCTGCCGCGACTCCTCGCTCTGCTCGTCCCAGGCCCGCATGTCGAAGGGGCTCACCGGCGCGCCGTCGACCTCCAGGGCCACGTAGCGGCCCTCGGGGTGGGGGATGATCCGCTTGACGCCCGGCAGCTGCATGATCACCGTGCCATCGGCCTTGTACAGGGTGCCGCCCTCGGGGCCGACCACGCTGACCAGGTCGCCTTGTGGGGCCCACTCGACCTGGCCGGTGGCGGCGTCGAGGTGGTCCAGCCAGGGCAGGGCGGGGGCCAGGTCCCCGGTGGTGATGTCGACGTTGACGACCTTGCGGGCGCCGGCGTCGTCCAGCCCGGTGAGCAGCAGGTGGGACTCGTCGGTGCCGGCCTGCAGGTCCCGCAGCTCGGACAGGGGCACCGACAGCTCGTTCAGGGTGCTGCCCGAGCGGTTGAAGAGGGCGATGCGGCCGTGGGTGTTGGTGGCGCCCTCTGCCGGGCCCAGGGGCACGGCCAGCAGGTCCTCGCGCAGCCAGGCGGCGTTGTGGACCGGCATCTCGGTGGGGACCGTGTTGATGGTCTTGTCCTCACCGTCCAGGATGTAGCCGCCGTGCGTGAGCTGGAAGTACAGGTGCCGCCCGCTGGGCGACCAGGAGATGTGGGCGAAGTGGTTGCTGCCGCAGTTGCCGAAGGCGGTCTGGATCCCCTGCTTGCCGGCCAGGAAGGTGATCTCGGACTCGGAGCAGTCAGCGTAGGCCTGGGCCACCGTCTGGGTGAAGGTCTGGCCGCCGTACAGGTCCTCACGGCTGCAGCCACCGAGGAGGAGGAGGACCGAAGCGAGGAGGGGAGGGATCAAGGGGCGTCTCCGGGGGCAGGTCGGGGCGCTGGCGCCCGCTGCCCTGCGCAACCTTAACCAGGGGGCGCGTCCGACAGGTCCAGGCCCGCCGGGTCGGCCCCGTCCAGGACGGCCCGGACGCGATCCCGCCAGGCCAGGAAGGCGGGCAGGTCGGTGGTCTCCATGCGCTGGTCATGGGGCAGCTGGGCCTTCATGGGGTCGGCGTGCTGGCCCTTGATCCACAGCTGGTAGTGCAGGTGCGGGCCCGTCGCGAGCCCGGTCTGTCCGACCTTTCCGACGACCTCGCCCTGGCTGACCGCCTCGCCCTTGTGGACCAGGACCTTGCTGAGGTGCGAGTAGCTGGTGCGGTAGGGCCCGTCGTGCTGGATCTCGACGTAGTTGCCGTGGCCGCCGTTGGGGCCCGCCTTGACGACCGTGCCCCGGGCCACGGCGCGGACGGGGGTGTCCACCGGCGCCCCGAAGTCGGTGCCCCAGTGAGGGCGCTTCTCCTTGAGGACGGGGTGGAAGCGCCCCGTGGAGAAGCCGCTGGTGACCGAGGAGAACTCCAGGGGGGAGCGCAGGAAGGCGCCGCGCCGGTTGCGGCCCTCGTCGTCGAAGTACTCGGGGGCGTGGTCGGGATCGGGCTGGAAGCGCGTCGCCTGCCAGGTCTTGCCGTCGTTGTCGAAGCGGGCGGCCAGCGGGGCGCGCAGGCGGGTGAAGCCGTCCTCGACCCGCACCTGCTCCAGCGCGACCAGGACCAGGCGCGCCCCGGGCCGGACCTCGGTGTTGAAGTCGACCTCGCTCTCGAAGATGTGGGCCACGGCGACGATGTCGGCGGGACGCAGGCCGGCCTGGAGCGCCGCCTCCCACAGGCTGGTCTGCACGACCAGCTCGCGACGCACCAGGGTGTCGTGGAAGACCGCCTGGTCCATGTGGGCCTGCCAGGCGCCCTCGTCCAGGACCAGGACCAGGGTCCGGTCATCGTCGATGGCGTAGCGCAGCTCCTGGGGGCTGCTGGCGCCGTCGCGGAAGACCAGGACCAGCTCCCGCCCGGCGCGGACCGCGGACAGGTCGTAGACCGCCAGGGCCGCCTCGCGCAGGGCGTTGGCGTCCAGGCCAAAGGGCGTCAGCAGGCCCCCCAGGGTGTCACCGGCCTGGATGGTGACGCGCTCGACCCGGGTGGGCAGGGTCGGCGGCGGCAGCACCAGGCCCTGGCTGGGCACGGGCGGGGGCTCCTCGACCTGCGCGTGGCGAGCCTGGAGCCGCAGGCCCACCAGGACCGCCAGGCACAGGAGCAGGCAGCTGGCGGCCAGCCCCAGGGCCAGCCGGGTCCGCGGTCGCCCCATGCTGTCAGTGCCGCAGGAGCAGCGCGACGGCCACCAGGGCGGCCAGCAGGACGGCCCCGATGCTGCCGCCGATGAGCAGGCCCTTGAAGATGTCCCCGGCCAGGCTGCCACCGGCAGGGGCGGGTCGTGGCCGGGCCGGGCGGGCCGCAGGCGGGGCGACAGGCGGGGCGACAGGCGGGGCGACAGGCGGGGCGACGGGAGCCGCGCCGGGGGGCGGAGCGGCGGGCGCAGCGGCAGGGGCTACGCTGGGGAAGCCGGCAGAGGACGAAGCGACGACCGGGGGGGCGGCGGCCGGTGGGGCGGCGACCGGGGGGGCGGCGACCGGGACCGGCGGCAGCACGGGCGCGGGGGTGCGCAGCCCGAAGGGCGCGGGCGGCGGCACCGGGGCCGGGGTGGGCATGGTCAGGGGCGGTCCGCCTCCGGAGCTGCGCAGGACCGCCGCGGGATCGTCTTCCAGCTCGGGCACGACGGCCTGCTCGGCCAGGGGCACGGTGCGCCCCACCAGCGCCAGGTGGTCGGCGGCGGGCGGGCGGGCGCCCAGCACCGCGGGCACCGCCTGCTGGGCCCACTGGCGCAGGCCGGCGCCGGTGCTGTTGTTGCTGACCTCCCAGAGCAGGCGCTCGGCCTCGGCCCCGTCGGGGCGGGTCGTCGGGTTCCAGCCCAGCATCAGGGCCACCGCGCCTGCCAGGGCGGGCATGCCCTGGGCCAGGGAGGCCATGCGCTCTTCCAGCCGGCGCTCGTGGCTGTCCTGGCGGACCTTGGGCTGGCCGTAGACCTCTCCCGTGGCCGTCTCGTACAGGGACAGGCCCAGGCCGTAGATGTCGGCGGCCGGCGAGAGCTGGTTGGTGACGATGTACTCGGGCGCCATGTAGTTCAGGGTGCCCAGCATGAGCTGGCCCGTGTAGCTCTCCCGGGTCTCGAACTTCGCGCGGGCCACGCCGAAGTCGAGCAGCCGGACCCCGCCGCCGCGGGTCACCATGATGTTGGCCGGCTTCACGTCGCGATGGATGACGCCCAGCGGCGTGTTGTCGGTGGGGTGCCGGGCGGTGTGGGCGCGGTGCAGGGCGCCGGCGACCAGGGCCCCGATCTCGGCCAGGGCCCGCGGGGAGGGGGCGCCGGTGGCCCGCGCGATGCTGTCCAGATCGACGCCCTCGATGTACTCCATGACCACGGCGTCCATGCCGTCGACCTGGACCATGTCCAGGACCTTGAGGATGGCGTCGTCCTGGAGGAGCCCGAGCAGGCGGGCCTCGTCCCGGATCCGCGACAGGAACATGTCGCCGTCGGGGCCCTGCGCCTGGATCACCTTCACGGCGACCTGGCGTCGGAAGCCCCGCCCGGTGGCGAGCTCCGCCAGGTAGACGGTCCCGAAGGCCCCGGCCCCGACGGTGCGGAGGAAGGTGAGCTGGCGCATCGGGCCGGCTTAACACGCATCCGGCGCGCCACTGCCCTGCGTGCGGGACCCTGGGGATCTACTCGAAGATCGGGTCCATGACGACGGTGTGGGCCGTCAGCCCGAGCAGGGCCAGGGCCTGGTCGTAGCGAGCGTCCATGGGGGTGTCGAAGATGATGCGCGGGTCCACATCCGTCAGGAGCCAGGAGCCGTGGGCCAGCTCCTGGTCGAGCTGTCCCGGTCCCCAGCCGGCGTAGCCCAGGGCCAGGTGAAAGCGCTGGCCGGTGCCGACCAGGTCGGCCAGCCGCTCGGCCGAGGGCGAGACGGCGACCTCAGAGCCCAGGGTCCAGCCCTCGCTCTCCGTGGCGCTTCCCCTCCACAGGACGAAGCCCGAGCCCGGACCCACGGGCCCGCCCCACCAGGTGGCCCGGTCCGGCAGGTGGCGGGCGTCGAGGTCCATGCGCTCCAGCACATCGCCGACGGTCACGGGCCCGTCCCGGTTGATGACCAGGCCCAGGGCGCCCTCTTCGTCGTGCTGGCACAGCAGGACCACCGTGTGGTCGAACCACTGGTCCTTGAGCTGTGGCGAGGCGATCAGCAGGCCTGACTTCACCGGGGCCTCCGTCTCAGCTGGGGACCCCGTAGTCGCGCACGGGCTCGGTGAGGGGATCGGCGCCCTGCGTCACGACCTCCTCGGTGATCAGGACCTCGCGGATGTTGTCCTGGCTGGGGATCTCGTACATCACCTCGAGCATGACCTGCTCCAGGATCGTGCGCAGCCCGCGGGCCCCGGTCTTGCGGCTGGCTGCCTTGGCCGCGATGGCCACCAGGGCCGCCTCGGTGAAGCTCAGCTTCACCTTCTCGAACTTGAACAGCTTCTGGTACTGCTTGATCAGGCTGTTCTTGGGCTCGGTCAGGATCTGGACCAGCGAGGACTCGTCCAGGCCCTCCATGACCGCGATGACCGGCAGGCGGCCGATGAACTCGGGGATCAGGCCGAAGCGGTCCAGGTCCTCGGGCAGGATGCGCTGGAGCACCGAGCGGTCGTCGTCGGGCCGGATCTCGTCGGCGGTGTCGGGCAGGAAGCCCACGGTGCGCTTGCCCATGCGCGACTCGATGAGCTTGCTGATGCCCTCGAAGCTGCCGCCGCAGATGAACAGGATGTTGCTGGTGTCGACCTGCACGTACTCCTGGTTGGGCAGGCGCTTGTTGCCCTTGACCTGGATGTTCGCCTGGGTGCCCTCGATGATCTTGAGCAGGGCCTGCTGCACGCCTTCGCCCGACACGTCGCGAGAGACCGAGCTGGTGAAGCTCTTCTTGGCCAGCTTGTCGATCTCGTCGATGTAGACGATGCCCTTGACGGTGCGCTCGAGGTTGTTCCCGCTGGCCTGGTACAGGTTCAGGATGATGTTCTCGACGTCTTCACCGACGTAGCCGGCCTCGGTCAGGGTCGTGGCGTCGGCGATGACGAAGGGCACGTCCAGGAAGCGGGCCAGGGTCTGGGCGATGAGGGTCTTGCCCGTGCCCGTCGAGCCGATGAGCAGCACGTTGCTCTTCTGGATCTCGACATCACCGTCGCCGTCGGCCTTCTTCTGGTTCGCTTCGAGGCGCTTGTAGTGGTTGTAGACGGCCACGGCGAGCTTGCGTTTGGCGACGTCCTGGCCGATCACGTACTGGTCCAGGAAGGCCTTGATCTTGGCCGGCGGCGGCACCCGCTGCTGGCCCCAGGTGATGGGCTTGGGCTGGCTGTTCTCCCGGATGATGTCCAGGCAGAGCTTGATGCACTCCGAGCAGATGTAGACGTTCGGCCCGGCGATGATCTTGTCCACCTCCCGCTGCGTCTTGTGGCAGAAGGAGCAGGCCAGGCCCGAGGGGTTGGAGTACTTCGGCATGGAGGGGAGGCCTTGGGAGGAGCTTTGTGCGCGCTCAGGGGGAGGATATCGGCGCGACGGCGAGGGCGTCAACGCGCAGATCGTCTCGATGGGGGGCTCGACGGGCGGCGCGCGTGGGTCCCTGCGGGTATCATCCTGCGGCCACCCCGGGCACCCGTGCTTGCGGGGAGCCCGTTGCTCCAGAGGACCGATGTCCGACAGCCCGCGTCCGGCCGACGACCACTACGACACCCTGGGCGTGGCCCGGGATGCCAGCACCGAAGAGATCAAGACGGCCTTTCGGCGGCTGGCGCGGGAGTGCCACCCCGACGTCGCCGGCAACGATCCGGCGACCCAGGCCCGCTTCACCCAGGTGCGTGAGGCCTACGAGACCCTGGTCGACCCCGTGCGCCGCGCCACCTACGATCGGCGCGGCTACAACACCTACTTCGCCGGCCCCGGTCGCAGCGGCGGCAAGTGGCGGCCCCCCGGGGGCTTTGACTTCGAGCAGGTCGGCAACCCGGGCACCAGCGCGCGCCAGGGCGCCGGCGGTCGGCGGCGGTGGAAGGACCCGGCCAACAACATCGGGCTGGAGGACATCTTCGGCGACTACGGCGCCGACTTCGGCTTCGGCGGTGGCCCCAAGGCCAATGACGCCAACCGCGGCTCCTGGTCGGGCGGTCGACCGGGCAGCAGCGGTCCCCTGGGGGGCGGGGGCCAGGCGCCGCGGGCCGAGGGGCGGGCGGGTCGCGACATCCACATGAAGGTGGACGTGCCCGACGACCTGGTCGCCGGCGGCGGGACCGTGGATCTGCGCTACCCGCGCCTGCGTCGGGGGGACGACGGCCGCAGCCTGCACCGCTACGACGAGATCTGCGATCTGCGCGTGCCGCCCGGGGTCAAGGGCGGCGACAGCCTGCGGGTCCCGGGCATGGGGGACGCCGGCGTGGACGGCGGGGCCTACGGGGACCTGGTCTGCGAGATCCGGGTCGTGGCCCAGGCCGAGCCCGGTCCCCAGCGCCACCGGGGCCAGCGTCGCCGCGGCCCGGGCCCCGATGCCGGCGCCCAGACCGAGCCGCCGCCGACCCCAGGACCTGCCGCCGAGCCCGGCGCGGGCGCCGCCTCTGCCGCCTTGGGTGCCTCCGACGCATCCGACGCCGCCGCCTCCGACGCCGCCTCCCAGGTCGTGGACATCTCCGTGGTCGAGGCCCTGCTCGGCGGCCGGGTCAAGGTCCACACCCCCGCGGGCGCCGTCCACGTCACGGTGCCCCCCTGCACCAGCAGCGGGACCCGCCTGCGCCTGCGCGGCCGCGGCCTGGACGGCGCCGACCACTACGTCGAGCTGCGGGTCGTGACTCCGCCGAGCCTGGACGCCGAGAGCCGCGCCCTCATCGAGCGCTTCGCCGAGCTGAACCCCGTGGGCCCCCGGGACGGCAGCAGCTAGCTGGCTGCTGCGCGCTGTCTCTCTTGCCCCGACCTCCCCCCGACGTGGCGTTGTGGTGGGCCGGAGCGCCTCGCGGGCGGCCTTCCGTGCGCGGCTGTGCCCCAGGGGGGGGAGGGCGCGTAGGGCGGGACTGCACGGGGCGGGGGGCGAGTGGGGACAAGGGGGTGAGGAACCAGTAGGGTAGCAGGGTCCGGGCCGAAGCCCGGTTGAACGGAACGCCTTCGGCGTAGCTGTGGGCTCTGCCCACACCCGCCAGGGGACTCTGCCCCCTGGACCCCGTTGCGCGCGCCGCGCGCCATTGCGGTGAGGTTCAGGCCTGCGACACGCGTTCCGTAGGGGTGGAGGGAGGAGACGGCGTCGTGAACCCTGACGGTGGGGCCACCAGCTTCAAACACGGCCCCGTCGGAGAAGCCCATGACGCCGCTCAAGCAGAAGATGGAGGCAGATCTTCGCCTCCGCAACCTCTCGTCGGGTACCCGCGACCACTACCTTCGCTGTGTTGCCCGGTACGCCCGGTACTTCGGGTGCTCGCCGTCGCAGCTCGGCACGGCCGAGGTGCGGGCGTTCCTGCTGCACCTCGCGGCGCTGGGGCGGGCGCCGGCGACCCAGGTGGTCTACCACGCCGCCCTGCGTTTCCTCTACACCGAGACTCTGGGGCGGCCCGAGGTGATGGCGACGGTGCCACGGCCGCGGGTCCCGTACCGTCCTCCGCGGCGGCCGCTGGTGAAGGCCGAGGCCCGGGCCCTGCTCGACGCAGCGGCTGAGGCGGGGCGGCCCTTCGACTACACCGTCATCGCCACCCTGCTGGCCACCGGGCTGCGGGTCTCGGAGGCCTGCCACCTGCGGCCCGCCGACATCGATAGCCGCGCCGGCCTGGTGCATGTCCGCTGTGGCAAGGGCGGCAAGGCCCGGTCGGTGCAGCTTGGGGACCGCCTCCTCCGCCTGCTGCGGCGGTACTGGGTCGTCGAGCGGCCCGGGCGGCAGTGGCTCTTCCCCGCCCAGCGCCTCGTCGCCCCCGGGCAGGTCGACCCGCACCGTCGCTGGGCGTCCCACCCGATCAGCACTGACACGGTCCGCGACCGGCTGCGCCGCCTGGCCCGCTCCGCCGGGCTCGACCGCGGGGTCACCCCCCACGACCTGCGCCGGACCTACGCCACCTGGCTGCTCGAGGCTGGCGAGAACCTGCGCGTCGTCCAGGTCCTGCTGGGTCACGCCAGTCCCGAGACCACCGCCATCTACACCCGCGTCGGACCCGAGCTCATCCGCCGGGTCCCATCGCCGCTGCAGGTGCTGTAGCGGTCCGGTGAAGTCCCTGGCCCGACTGCCGGGTCGGGTCGAGCCGAAGACGCCCATCCTGTCTGTCCTCGAGGTGCTGCGGCGCCACGAGGCGGACTTCCGGCGTCGCCATCGGCTCGACCCGGTCCGGGCCCACGTGCTCGACCAGCTCCTGTCCTGCCGCACGCCCGCGGCGTGCACGCACCTCTGCGTCTGCGAGAGCTGCGGCTGGTGCGCGCTGATGTGCAACTCCTGCGGCAACCGCCACTGTCCGCAGTGCCAGGGCCAGGCCACCGGTCAGTGGTTGCAGGCGCGGCAGCGCAAGCTGCTCGTCCTGCCGCACTTCCAGGTCGTCTTCACGCTGCCGGCCGGCCTGCGCAGCATCGCCTACGCCAACCAGCGGGTCGTCTACGACCTGCTCTTCGATGCCACCGCCAGCGTGCTGCAGGAACTCGCAGCCCAGCGCCTCGGCGTCCGCCTGGGGATGACTGCCGTCCTGCACACCTGGACCACCGACCTGCGCTACCACCCCCACGTCCACTTCCTCGTCACCGCTGGCGGTCTCTCACTCGACGACGAGCGCTGGGTCCCCACCCGCGATGACTACCTCTTCCCGCAGAAGGTGCTGGGCAAGATGGTGCGTGGGCGCTTCCTGCAAGGCCTCGTCGACGCCAAGGAGGCCGGCGAGCTGACCCTGCCCGGAGACCCCGACAGAGCCGCCAAGGACTTCGCCTCCTTCATCGCCAAGGCCAGGCGACGCAAGCACTGCATCGTCCACGTCGAGGCCCCAAAGGGCCGCAGTGTCGACCAGGTCACCAAGGACCTCGCTCGCTACGTCAAGCGCGTTGCCCTCTCCGACCATCGCCTCCGCGAGGTCACCGACACCCACGTCACCTTGTCGACTCGCCGGGGCCCCGTCATTCTCGATGGCGTCGAGTTCGTCCGCCACTTCCTCCTCCACGTCCTGCCCCACCGCTTCCGCAAGGTCCGCGACTACGGCCTCTACGCCCCGGCCAATGCCAAGCTTCGGATGCCCAGGGCGAGGAGTCTCCTGGCCGACTTCGCCCATGAGCCCACCGTCGAACTCGACAATGTCCCGGCGCCCGAAGAGTCTCCCGAGGCGCCCGCCGAGCCCTGTCCCCACTGCGGAAAGGGTCCGTTGCGGCACATCTACCCCGACCCACCCGTGCGACGGATCCTCACCTTCCACGACATCCTCGAACTGCTTGTGAAGTCCTGAAAGTCTGGCGGGTGGGCGTCCAGAAATTCTGGCGGGTCCCCCCCCGCCAGCCGCCTCCCGGGGTCTCCGGTAGTTGGTGGGTCCACACAGGAGACCCCCCCGGTGATCGACGTCATGACTCGCCTGAAGATCCACCATATGTCGGAGGGCGGCACTCCCCAGGCCGCCATCGCCGAGAAGTGCCAGGTCGGCTTGCGCTCAGTGGAGCGCATTTGCTCAGAGCCGCCCCCGACCCTGCCAGAGGTCTCGGCCAACCAGCGCCAGGCCGCATCCCGACGGGGCCGACCGTCGAAGGCCGACGAGGCCATCGTCGAGCAGGTCCGCGCTCTGCTGAAGGAGAACGGCTCGATGCTGGCCACCGAGGTCTTGCGGCGCTCCCGCGCCTTTGGCTACACGGGCAGCAAGAGCGCGATGTCGGCCCTGGTCAAGCGGCTGCGGCCGCTGCCCAAGGTCGAGCCGCTGGTCTGCTTCGACGGCATGCCCGGCGAGTATTCCCAGTTCGACTTCGGCAAGTGCTGGGTGCGCATGGAGGGAGGCCGTAGGGAGAAGGTGATCTTCTTCGCCGGCCGCCTCAAGTACTCCCGCTACGTGCACATCGTCTTGGTCCCCAACGAGCGCGCCGAGGCCGTCGTGCGCAGCCTGATCTCCTGCCTGGCGGCGTTCGGGGGCAGCTCCAAGGAGTGGGTCTTTGACAACCCCCGGACGATCCGCCTGACTCCCTGGGGCGTCGAGCCAGTCGTGCTGCACGCCTACATGCGCGACCTGGTTGCCGAGTACCGCGTGATCCCGACCTTCTGCGCGCCCCGGTCGGGACAGCAGAAGGGTTCGGTCGAGAACCTCGTGGGCTACGTCAAGAAGAGCTTCTTCTTCGCCCGGAAGTTCCGGGACCGGGCGGACCTTGAGCAGCAACTCGCCGAGTGGCTGCACGAGGTCAACTTCGAACGGCCCTGCACGGCCACCGGCGTGATCCCCGAGGTCGCGCGCCAAGAGGAGCTGCGCTGGCTGGAGCAGCGCCCCGTCCGGACCGCGGCCGACGACCATCCCCTGCGCGACACGGCGACGGTGACCCCATTGGGCACAGTGTCCTGGGGCGGCACCCCCTACTTCGCCACCGCCAGGCGGATCGGCGCGCCGGCAACGCTGCTGATCCGGCGCGACACCATCGAGATCATCGTTGGCGACGGTGCCGAGCGCTGCGTCCACCCGCGGCGGGACGGTGTCGGGAAGGTGCAGCGCCTGCCCAGCCAGCGCGACGACATGCTCGGCGTCGTGCACGGTCGCCGCAAGCAGGCCACCTACCGCCGCCAGTGCCTGGTCGAGCTGGGCCAGCCGGCCCGTGACTTCCTTGGCGTGCGGGTCCACGTCTGCCCGCAGGGCCGCTGGGAGCAGCCCTGCGCTGAGCTGTTTGACCTGATGCAGGCCCACGGTGACGAGCCGATGCGGGCCGCCTTCGCCCGCTGCGTCGCCCAGGAGCGGTACCGGGTCGCTGACGTCGAGCGCGCCCTGCGGGAGGTCGCATGACCGTCCCCGCGCACGTCGACATCGGCGCCATGCTCAAGCGCCTCAACCTCGCCACCGTCGCCCGGATCCTGCCGGAGTTCGAGGCCCGGGCCGCCACCGATGGCTGGACGCATCACGAGTTCCTGGTCCACCTGCTGGCCGAGGAGGTGGCCAATCGCGCGGGCACGCGGGTCAAGAAGAAGGCGCGCGAGGCCCGCCTGCCCTTCATCAAGACCATCGAGGAGTTCGACTTCACCTTCCAGTCGACGATTCGGCGCATCCAGCTCGGGCCCTACCTCGGCCCCGAGTTCGTCTCCGAGGGCCGCAACTTGATCCTGTCGGGCAAGCCCGGGCGCGGCAAGACGCACATCGCCGTGGCCTTGGCCTACCGCGCGATCCAGAACGGCTTCGAGGCCCGCTTCGTCACCGCCTCGGCCCTCATCGACGAGCTCTGCGCTGCCGCACAGGGCGGGAATCTGCGCGAGGTCACCGCCACCTACGTCCAGCCCCACGTCCTGGTCATCGACGAGGTCGGCTACCTCCACCACGCCGCAGCGGCTGCCAACGTGCTGTGGGGCATCATCGACCAGCGCTGTCTCCGGCGGCGCCCCATCGTCTTCACCACCAACAAGGACAAGCTGCGCGAATGGGGTGAGGTCCTCCACGACCACCAACTCGCCGAGGCCTTGCTGGACCGCGTCCTCGAGCGCGGCCAGCACATCAACCTCGGCGGAAAGTCCTGGCGACGTCGCGACCTCGACGACGACCCCTTCGCCCCCCAAGGAGAGTCGTGATCCAGAAATCCAGGAATCCCACACCGTCGCTGGCGCTGTGGGCAGCGGGGCCGCCGCAGGCGGCAGGGCTGTGGGCAACCCTGAAGGGGTTGTCCATCGGGACCTGTGGGCGGCCTGTGGGCGGAAGCGAAGCGAAGCGAAGCAGGCCCGTAGGGCCGATCTGTCCATGGGCCGTCCATAGGGCCCCAGCCCGGCCCGATGTCCATAGCGCGCCTCCGACGCTACGAATCACGGCCACTTCCCGGCAGCCGAGTCCGAGTGTTAGCCCCTCGTTCACCCGCCAGAGTTTCCGCACGATCCCCGCCAGAATTTCTGGACTCCACACTGCTGACCGAACACCTCAGCGCGCCCCCATGACCGGCTCCTCGGCGAAGGTGCAGCGGCGAGCCTCAGGCGACGTCACGCACCCGTGCGCCTACGCCCACATCACCCCCCCCTACGCTTGGGCGACGGCCCACGGCGCCCGCTCTCAGGCCGTCCCGCCCATCATCGGCGACCCGGTTCGGCCCGACTCCGCAGCACCATCCAGCGCCTCGACACGCAGTCCCAGGCATCTCTCGCCATAGAGCAACGGCCGTGCCAGGTCCGGCGTCCCGTTCAACGACGGAAAAGACCAGCGCTGCCAAGGGGCGGGGCGGAGCCTTGTGCCAGGCTCGCCGCTCTTTTCCGCTGTCTGATTGTGGTTGACCGACCCGCCGAGACGCCTCGCGGCTGGCCTTCCGAAGCGGTCATTGCGGGGGGAGACCGGAGGTCTGGTCGCGTTGTGACCGCTCGGAGCGCCTGAAAGCGGTCACCGGGGTATCCATCTAACCGGAGCGCCTCACTGAGTCGCGCCTGAAAAACGTTGGTGCAACCTATGCGATGTGCAGAACAGTGAGCAGCCAGTGCAAGGCGACGCTTGGCGGGGCCCGACGGC
>Ga0100377_1001527_pt1 | contig 19855 bp, 20 predicted proteins | sample CryGeymeta201501_FD_83664 | JGI IMG/M metagenome (GOLD analysis project Ga0100377, IMG submission 83664) | Groundwater microbial communities from Crystal Geyser aquifers in Utah, USA - Crystal Geyser metaG 2015-01 | ecosystem: Environmental > Aquatic > Deep subsurface > Groundwater | place: USA...
AATAAAGGATAAATCGGTTGCAAAGACATCAGTTTGATTGCCTTCGGGCAATTTTCTGATGGTGGAGGTTCAGGCGGTCCTTTAGATGCCCGGCTGTCCGGCGGACTCCATGGCTTCGAGATCCACGCCGACGATGCGGGATACGCCCGCCTCCGGCATCGAAACGCCGATGATGCGGCCGGCCATCTGCATGCTGACTTTGTTGTGGGTGATATTCAGGAATTGCACCTCGGAGCAGAACTCCTGCACCATCTGGCCGAATCGGCCGACGTTGGCGTCATCCAGTGGTGCATCCACCTCATCGAGGATGCAGAACGGCGCGGGTTTGATGCGGAAGATGGAGAACACCAGTGCCACTGCGGTCAGGGCCTTTTCGCCACCGGAGAGCAGGTCGAGATCCTGCAGCCGCTTGCCGGGCGGCTGGGCGATGATCTCCACGCCAGCGGTCTGCAGGTCTTCCGAATCCAGACGCAGCTCGGCTCTCCCTCCGCCGAACAGGCGCGGGAAGGTCTCCTTGAAATAGGCATTCACCTGATCGAAGGTCTCGCCGAAGCGCTGGCGTGTGGTGCGGTCGATGCGCGTGATGGTTTCGGAAAGTGTGGCAAGGCTGCTTTCCAGATCGCCGGCCTGTGTGGCAAGAAACTGTTCGCGTTCGGCGGCCTGCTCGTATTCCTCGATGGCCAGCAGGTTGACCGGCCCGAAGCGGTTCATGCGCTCTTCCAGTTCGCCGCAGCGGGCCAGGATGGCGGATTCGTCCAGCGCTTCGCCGTCCGGTTCCGTCAGGCTGTCGAGCTTTTTGAGCAGGGCCTCGCCGGTCTGTCGGCAGCGCTGCACGATCTCCCGTTCCAGATCCTCCAGCCGCGCCTTTTCCGCTGCGAGGGTCACCTCGCGCTGTTGGCGCTGGTTGCCCCGGTCCTGATGCTGGGCGCGCAGCCGGTGCTCCTGCCGCTCGGCCTCCAGTGAGGCCTGTTGCAGATCATGACCCTGCCTGCGTACCTCGTTGAGCTCACGGTGCAGGGCCTCGACAGCCCCGGCTTCCTGACGCAGATCATCGTCGCTCTGCACATGCGTTGCTGCCTGCGCAATCTCGGCTTCCAGTACGTGCAGGGCATCGTCATCCTGCCGGATGCGGTTATCCAGATGCGCCGATTCCTGTTGCAGCCGGGCCTTGTCGCGCCCGATGGCCTCGATGGCCTGCCTGTGCAGGGCCAGCTCCTGTGCCGCGGCGGCGCGCTCTCCCTGCAGACGGTCCAGTTGCTGACGCGCGGCCTGCTCGGCGGCGCTCTTTCCGGCCAGCGCCTGCTCGGCCTGTTGCAGTTCAGCCGGATCGGGGGCGGCGTGTGAGCTGGCCTGCGCGGTCAATTGTTCCTGTTGCTGGCCGATCTCCTGTTGCTCGACCAGCACACGTTGCAGATGACCTTGCAGCGATTCGATCTCGGCGGTGATGCGCGCGGCCTCGGCCTTGCGCGACTGGCTGTCGCTCTGCGCCCGGGTGGCGGCCAGATGCGCCTGCTGCCATGCCTGTTGCTGGGCGGCGAGGCGTGTCTCGCATTCGCTGAACTGCTGCTCGGCGTTGGTTAGCGCTGCCTCGGCCTTTTTCAGAACCGCATTCTTCTCGCGCAGCTCGCGTCCGGCGGCAAGCCTGCGGGCGGCGGACTGATGTGCCGGCGGAACCAGCCAGCCGGAGGCTTCCATGCGCCAGCCGTCGCGGCTGACTGCAGCCAGTGCGTCAGGGTTGTGAGTCAGCGCGACGGCAGCGCCGGCGATATCGTCGAGCAGCAGCACGCAGGCGAGCATCGAGTGCAGAGGGTGATTGCCATCCAGGCCCAGAGCCTCGGCCAGACTGCCGCCGATGCCGCCCCGGGAAGAACCGGTGTGGAAGGCTGCTGGTAACTCGCGGCTGTCATTGAGCAGTTCGCGCATGGTTCCGATGCCGGCACCTGCGGGAAGCTGTGCATTGCCGTCGCCGCCGCGCAGGGCCGCGGTGACCGCCAGTTCCAGTCCCTCGCCGACCTGCAATGATTCATCCACCCAGATGGCGCCGGACTCGCGCCAGCGGCGCTTGGTATCGGCATCGATGCTGCTCGCCTCGACCCGGCCTTTGAGCGCCTCGATATCGCCGTGCAGGCGACGGGTCTCGCCGTGCCGGGCATTGAGTTCCTCTTCCAGCGAAGCGCGCTGCATGCGGATGGTATCGAGCTCCTGCTGCGCCTTGTCCAGCCGCACCTCGGCTTGATGGGCATGCGACTCGTCGGCCTGCACCGCCATGGACAATTCATGCTCACGCGCTCCGGCACTCTCCAGCTGGGTGCGTATCTCAGCCTCTCTTCCGGAAAGCAGATGCAGCCTTTCCTGCAAGCGCCCCAGGCTGGTTTCGGCCTGCTGCCGCTGCCGGGCGGCATCGCCGTGCCGGCTACGCATCCGCTCGAATTCACCGAGCAGGCGGTCGCATTCGGCGCGGGCCGCCTTATGGGCATGCAGCGCGGTCTCGCAATCATTGTTTGTCGCATCCAGCGCGGCGATCAGCGGAGCATCGCTTTGCGCCTCGATCTTCTGTTGCAGTGCCGCCAGCTCGCCGGCCAGCTCTTCACTGCGTCTGCGGCTCTCATCCACGCGCTGGCGGGTGCTCTTGCGGCGCTCTTCTAAAAGGCGGCGTTCGCCAGCCATGCGCTCGGCCTGACGCTGCATCTCGCTGCGCTGCATCTCGGCCACGCGCAATCTGTCCTGCACGCCCTGCGCGATCTCTTCATGCGCCACCAGCTTCTGCCGTGCTTCATTCAGTTCGACTTCACCTGCGGCATGCAGCCGGGCAATCTCCTGCTCCGCCTTTTGTGCCGCGCGCAGTTCGTTGTCTTCCTTCTCGACACGACGGCGCAGCTGGCGCAGCCGGATGCCGAATGACAGGGCGCGCGAATCTTCCCATTCGTTCTGCAGATTCCTGAAGCGCTCCGCACGGCTGGCCTGTGCCTTGAGGCTGCGGCACTGGCTGCGCACCTCTTCGAGCAGGTCCATGACGCGCTCCAGATTGGCGCGGGTGTCCTGCATGCGGCGCTCGGCCTCGCGTCTGCGATGGCGGTATTTCATCACGCCCGCCGCCTCTTCCAGCATGGCGCGACGCTCTTCGGGTTTTGCGGACACCATGCGGGTGATCGAGCCCTGCTCGATGATGGCATAGGCGCGGGTGGAGATGCCGGTATCGAGGAAGAGATCGACGATATCCTTCAGGCGCACCATCTTGCCGTTGATGAAGGCATCGGAGCCACCGTCGCGCATCAGCCTGCGGCGGATGCTGATCTCCTCCATCTCGTGATAGGGACTGGGCAGCTTGCCCTGCTGCACGGTAAAGGTCAGCTCCACATCGCATACGCCGACCGGCGGTCTGGTTTCCGAGCCCTGGAAGATCAGATCGTCCATCACGCCGCCTCGCAACTGGCGGGCGGAATGCTCGCCGAGCACCCAGCGGATGGCATCCACGATATTGGATTTGCCGGAGCCATTCGGCCCGACGATGGCGGTTATTCCATGCGACAGTTCAACCTTCACCGGATCGACGAAGGACTTGAAGCCGGCCAGTTCGATGCGTTTTAAGCGCATGCGGGTCTGGCCTTGTTCAGATGATTAAGCATCAGGAAGCTTACCATGCAGACAGTAAAACTTGAGGCGATGATCATGTAAAGCACAACCAGCTGGGCGCTTGCCGCAGTCAGAGGGGCCGCACCGGCCAGCACCATGCCGACGAATATCCCCGGCATATGCACCAGCCCCGCCACGCGCAGCGTATCCACCGGTGGAATCATGGCCTGCCGCAGGCCTGCCAGCGCATTGTCGCCGTCCATGCGGTTGAACATCAGGGAAACGGTATTCATGCCGTTGGCTACCAGCATGCTACCCAGCGGAATGATGGAGCGGGTATCGGCATCGATCGCGCCGCTCACCGCCAGCCATGGCAGGCAGACGATACAGGCCGCAGCCAGTCCGATACTGGCGGCCAGCCAGGCCTGCGAGGGGGTGGAATGATGCGAGGCCGAGGTGCGCCCTGCCACGATGCAGAAGCCGGTTAGCAGCAGGGCCTGCGCCCAGTGCGACTGGATATCGAAGATCCAGTGCAGCACGAAGGCCAGCAGCAGCAGCTGCACCAGCCCGCGCAGGCTGGCCCACAGCATGCGCTTCTGCAGATCGAGCTTTTCGCGCCATGCCCAGGCCGCGGCACAGCCGAGCAGCAGCCATGCGGCGGCAAGCCCGGTCAGCGTGTCGGCATCGGGCAGCGGGATCAAAGCCGTGAAATATCCGCCAGTTTGAGGAACAGCGCGCGCAGCCGGGTGAGCAGCGCAGACGATTGACGCGTACAGCGTCATCCTCCGCCATCACCATGACATCGTCGAAGAAGCGGTCCACCGGCTCGCGCAGGCCGGCAAGGGTGGTGAGCATGCCGCCGGCCTGTTCGGGCATGGCGGCCTCGGCTGCCTTGAGTGCATCGAACAGCTTGCGCTCGGCCTCTTCGCCGAACAGATCAGGGTTCACGCCCGCCTGCACAGCATCGGATTTCTTCAGGATATTGGCGATGCGCTTGTTGGCCGCAGCCACGGCCTGACCGGTTTCCGATTGCGAGAAGTCGGACAGCAGTCGGGCCACTTCAAGCAACTGGTAGAGCGGCCGGGCGGTGCTCGATTCCATGGCGGCTTCGATGGCCGTGCGCGAGCAGTTCAGTGAAGCGGACAGGCCCAGCAGTCGCTCGACGATGAAATCGCGCACCTGCTTCTGGATGTCTGCGGAGATCGAGGTGGTGATGCGCTGCTGGTTCCACTGCTTGGAGGATTGCTTGATCAGTTCACCCAGACTCATCTCCACCGGTTGCAGGCCGATATGCGTGGCATCGCTGCCCAGCAGGTGGATCAGGCTGATGGCGGCACGGCGCAGCGCATAGGGATCGGCACTGGCGGTCGGGATGCGCCCCAGATGGAAATAGCCGAGCAGCTTATCCATGGCCTCGGCGATGGCGATGCCGCGCGCGGCAGCCACGGCACGCGTGCCGTATGCCGTATCCATGTCTTTCGGCAGGCCCTGATAATGCAGCGCGATGGCATGCGCCACATCCTTGGTCTCGCCGCCGGACAGCGCATAGGTGCCGCCCATGGTGCCCTGCAATTCGGGGAACTCGCGCACCAGACCGGTGGTCAGATCGGATTTGCACAGGTAGGCGGCGCGCTGCGCCACATCGGCCTGCGCACCCATGGCGGCGGCATTGTCCAGCATGAAGCTGCGCAGTCGCATGACCTGATCGCCGACCGTGCCCAGACCTTCCTGAAAGACGATGTGATTCAGCTTCTCGACGCGTGCCTCAAGCGACTCCTGCGGATCGCGGTCGAAATAGAAGGCGGCATCGGCGAGCCCGGCATTGACCACTCGGGCATTGCCCTCGGCCACCTTGGACGGGTCTTTCGAATCGATATTGGCCACGGCGAAGAAGCGGTTCGATGTCCTGCCGTCGGCGTCGTGGGTGATGAAGCAGCGCTGGTGGTTCTTCAGTGTGATGCGGATGACCTCTTCGGGCAGGCGCAGGTAGTCGGCGGCGAACTCGCACAGCACGGGAACCGGCCATTCGGTCAGGTCGGCCACCTCGGCCACCAGATCCTTATCGGCCACGATGCTGAGATGGTTGGCCCCGGCCAGTTGCTGCATGCCGGCATTGATGCGCTGCATGCGTGCATCGCGGTCGGCTTCCACCTTCGCGTCGCGCAGCCAGCCCAGCGGGTCGCTTGCGCTGATTTCGCCGGTGCCGCCGGAAATGCGGTGGCCGCGGCTGATGGTTCCGGATGGTACGCCGGCGAAGGAGAACGGGATCACCTCGTTGCCCAGACGGGCCACGATCCAGCGCACCGGACGGATAAAGGCATCGTCGCGCGCGTCGCCGTCGTTCCATTTCATCTGCTTGGGGCTTGGCAGGCGGCGCAATATGGCCGGCAGGGCCTCGGCGATGATATCGGCCACCGGGCGCCCCTCGCGGTGCACCACGGCCATCAGGTAGTTACCCTTGCCGTCGCCCTTATCGGCCAGCGTGAAGTCGCTCAGCGAAAGTCCGGACTTTTTCGCGAAGCCTTCGGCGGCCGGGGTCGGCGCACCGTCTCTGTAGGCCACCTTTTCCGGCGGGCCCCACACGGTTTCGTCGCGGTCGGCCTGACGCACCGGGCAGTCGCTCCAGTGCAGCAGCAGGCGGCACGGTGTGCAGCCTTCGGTCCATGTCGCATGCTCGATGCCGTGCGCGGCGAGCAGTTTGGAGAGCTCATCGCGCAGGGAGCCCAACAGGGAAGTGGAGACACCGGCGGGGATCTCCTCGGTGCCGATCTCGATCAGCAGCGGTTGCGTGCTCATTCATCCACCCCCGCGTAGGCACGGGCAACGGTGCGGGCAAGTCCGCGCACCCGGCCGATGAAGCGCTGCCGTTCGGTCACGGAGATCGCGCCGCGCGCGTCCAGCAGGTTGAAGGCGTGCGATGCTTTCATGACTTCCTCGTAGGCGGGCAGAACCAGATTCTTTTCGGTTAGCCGTTTGCACTCGCCCTCGGCGGTATCGAACTGCGTATGCAGCCAGGCGGTGTCCGCCTCGTCGAAGTTGAAGGTGGAGAACTCCACCTCGTTGCGGTGGAACACCTCGCCGTAGGTCACCTTCGAGCCGTCGGGGGCTTCCACCCAGGTCAGGTCGAACACATTTTCCACGCCCTGCAGATACATCGCCAGCCGCTCAAGGCCGTAGGTGATCTCGCCCGGCGTGCGGCTCATCTCCACCGAACCCACCTGCTGGAAGTAGGTGAACTGGGTGATTTCCATGCCGTTGAGCCAGACTTCCCAGCCCAGACCCCAGGCGCCCAGCGTCGGGGATTCCCAGTCGTCTTCCACAAAGCGGATATCGTGCACCTCGGTATCGATGCCGATCTCGCGCAGCGAGCCAAGATACAGATCGAGGATGTTCTCCGGGGCGGGCTTGAGGATCACCTGGAACTGGTAGTAATGCTGCAACCGGTTCGGGTTCTCGCCGTAGCGCCCGTCGGTCGGCCGGCGGCATGGCTGCACATAGGCGGTGCGCCAGCTCTTGTCGTCGAGCACGCGCAAAAAGGTCGCCGGATGAAAGGTGCCCGCGCCCATCGAAGAGTCGTAGGGCTGCTGCAACACACATCCCTGCGCGGCCCAGTATCGTTGCAATGTGAGAATCAAATCCTGAAAGGTCACGGAACTGTCCTTCTCCCTGTAATTGAAGCACGCAACGCTACCTTTGCCCGCCGCTGCATGCCACCTCGCGATGGTGGGTTTTATAAATCAGCTTAGGGTCATTGAGCGTTTGATTTTATTCGTCTGTCGGAGAAGTCCCAGGCGAGTCAGGGAATAGCCACGGGATGGAATGCGAAATTCGATTTCCTGCCAGTTGTGAGGAACTTCTGTGACCAGAAAGCAAATCCGATTAACTGTATGGATGCCAGTAAGAATCCACTGATCAGCGGTGACGGAACCATCCACGACGGACCAAACATGGGTGGCTGGCAACTGCTTCACCAGTTCAAGGTCAGCGCCGAATGACTCCAGCCCCAAGCCGCCCCAGATATCGTGATTGGCACCTTTATGACGGTACGGACGAAAGAAGTCGTAGAAGGCATCCTCAAATATAAGCATCTAATTACTCAATAAATGAGTTTCGGTGCACATTCAACGCTTGAGGGTCTGGCGCGAAGCGATGGGGAAGGGTGAGAGTCTTTCCTTCTAGTTTGGAAAAATTAGCAGTCTGGAACTCAGAGGCTTTTCCCTTTTTTAGGAGGCTGGAAACTACAAGCCTGTAATCTTCATCGAATGTGATTAAGTGCCGATCAAAGGCCTTGTCATGCAGGGCATTTAAGCAAAGCCCATTGGTAGGGTCTGCTCGGCGAGCTTCGCTTTCACTCCAAGGGATAATGTGGCTGGCAACAAGCAATTGGGAGGCTGAGAGGCCTGTTATTGCACACTTTCCTTCGTAGTTAGCTAAAACCGTATCGCGGAAGAATTTTTGAACTCGACGCACCTTAACGAATCGTTGTGATTCTGAAGGACCATCTGGCGCTTGCTGTTCAACAGTCTCTTCGAGGATTTGGGTTCCAGACATTAAAGCCTCAAATGCTGCTTCACTTTTCTCAGCCATACCTGTCCAGTCATGTTGAAATGATGCCCATACTTCTCTGTCTAGTTTGCTGGCTCCTTTGAGGCCTACAACGCCACGGCTTTGATGGTAACTGTCGAGTGATGCAAGGTTGCTCAATTTCATAGCCAATGAGCCAGGGGTTCTGCTCATTTTTTCTGCAACGGCGCATATATGTTAGTTTGATTGATCAAATTGGCCGAATGGGATTCGGCAATATAGATTCATTGCGATTAGCAACTCGTCTTTGGTCCAATTTCTTGGCATCTCCGCTTCCCCTCAATGAAAAATTTTGTTTGGCAGATAAACTAGCGTTAGTTCGTGTGCAGGGCGAGTTCCGAGTCTCGAGATTTGCCTTATAAAATCGCCGAGTATTGTTTTTATTCTCTAGGCGTTTGACGGAAAGTTTGTTCAGGTTGATGGTTGCCGATCTTGGCTGAAAAGGAGTCGAACATGGCGACATTGAAGGAAATTGAATCGCAGGTTGCGCAGTTGTCTTCAAGCGAGCTTGCTGAATTTCGAGAGTGGTTCAGCGAATTTGATATGGTCGGACGAGGACAGTCCTTGGAGCATGACATTGTGGAAGCATTGCTGGAGGTGCGTCAGGACTTGGCCAAGGGAAAAGTGATCCGCGAATCAGCCGAAGCGCATGTGATCAGGGTCGCCGGAGATTGACTCAGGCCGCTTAGAACTTGCATTGATTGGCAGGCTGGCCTTATTCTTTCCGCATTCAATGGAACGACGATGTATATCCGAACGGAACCCGCAGGACCATGTGTGCATGATGCGCAGGGCCGCTAACTAGACAGGAACACACTCTGGACACCCTCTATATCAAAACCTACGGCTGTCAGATGAACGAATATGATTCATCGCGCATGGTCGATCTTATGCAGGAAGCCTATGGCCTCCGCCTTGTCGGCACGCCTGAAGATGCCGATGTCATCCTGATGAACACCTGTTCGGTGCGCGAAAAGGCCGAGGAGAAGGTGTATTCCGAGCTCGGGCGCTATCGCAAGATCAAGGATGTGCGGCCGGACATCATCATCGGGGTCGGCGGTTGCGTGGCGCAGCAGGAAGGCGAACGCATCCAGAAGCGCGCGCCGTTTGTGGACATGGTGTTCGGGCCGCAGACCTATCACCGGCTGCCGGAGATGGTGAAAGAGATCCGCCGCGAACGGGTGCATCTGCTGGCCACCGATATGCCGGAGATCGAGAAATTCGATCATCTGCCCAAGGCCGTGCACGGGGGCTTCGCTGCCTATGTGACCATCATGGAAGGCTGCGACAAGTTCTGCACCTTCTGCGTGGTGCCGTACACGCGCGGCCCGGAACTTTCCCGCCCGGTGGCCGATGTGATGCGCGAATGCCGTGAGGTGCTCGATGCCGGGGCGCTGGAGATCACCTTGCTCGGGCAGAACGTGAACGGTTATATCGGTATCGGTCCGGACGGCGAGGAATGGGATTTTTCCATGCTGCTGTATGCGGTGGCCAACCTCCCCGGACTCAAGCGCCTGCGCTTTTTCACCAGCCATCCGATGGAGGTGAACGACGGGCTGATCGAGGCCTTCGCCGAGCTTCCCGTGCTGATGCCCTTCCTGCACCTGCCGGTGCAGAGCGGCTCGAACCGGCTTTTGAAAGCCATGCACCGCGGGCATGACCGCGAGCATTACTTCCGGCTGATCGAGCGCCTGCGTGAGGCGCGTCAGGATCTCGCTTTGTCCTCCGATTTCATCGTCGGCTTCCCCCATGAGACCGACGAGGATTTCGCCGACACCATGCATCTGGTCGAGCGCGTGCGCTTCGATTCGGCTTTCAGTTTCACCTATTCGCCGCGTCCCGGAACGCCCGCCTCCAAGGTGGCCGATAATGTGCCGCAGGCGGTGAAGGACGAGCGCCTGCAACAGCTGCTCGCACTGCTCCGGCAGCAGACCCGCGAGCTGCATCATGCACACATCGGGCGCACCGAGGATGTGCTGGTGGAACGCGCAAGCAAGAGCGAAGGGGATATGCAGGGACGCACGCCCGATTTCAAGATCGTGCATTTTCCGGGCACGCCCGGGCAGGTCGGACAGATCATCCCGATGCGCATCACCGCGGCCTACGGGCAGTCGCTGCGCGGCGAGCCGGTGGAGCCTGCATGACGCTGCTGCATCTGGAGAATCTCGACGCCGATGTGCTGCGCAGCCTGTGCGGGGCGGACAATCGAGTGCTCAAGCGCGTCGAGAAGGAATTCGATGTCAGCTTTTCCGGTCAGCCGGGGGCATGGCGGGTGCGGGGCGAGCGCTCCGCCGAGGCGGTGGATGCGATGCATGCGCTGCTGGCATGGGCGCAGCGCGGGCCTCTGGAGGATATGCAGGTGGAAGCGACCTTGAGGCACGACAGGAACGAGATGCGGCAGGCTGTGGATGCCGCCGCCGGCGATGTGATCGTGGCTGGTCGCCGCCGGGTACAGGGCAAGACCCCGAACCAGCGGCGTTATCTGGAGAGTATCCGTTCGCATGTGTTGACTCTGGGCGTGGGACCTGCCGGTACCGGCAAGACCTATCTGGCGGTGGCCGCGGCGGTGGCCGCCATCGAGGCGCATCAGGTGGAACGCATGATCCTCACCCGTCCGGCGGTGGAGGCCGGCGAGAAGCTGGGCTTTCTGCCCGGCGATATGCAGCAGAAGGTGGATCCCTATCTGCGCCCGCTGTTCGATGCGCTGGCCGATATGATCGGGCTGGAGAAGATGAACGCGATGCTGGAAACCGGACGCATCGAGGTGGCTCCGCTGGCCTATATGCGCGGCCGCACGCTCAACGATGCCTTCGTGATCCTCGATGAGGCGCAGAACACCACGCGCGAGCAGATGAAGATGTTCCTGACCCGGCTGGGTTTTTCGTCCAGAATGGTGGTCACCGGCGATACCACGCAGGTGGATCTGCCGGGCAAGCACCACAGCGGTCTGCTGCATGCGCTTTCGGTGCTGGAGGGTGTGAAGGATGTGGGCATCTGCCGCCTGCAGGGCACGGATGTGGTGCGTCACAAGCTGGTTGAGGATATCGTGGCGGCCTACGAGCGCAGCGAGGCGGGGGAATGATCGTGTTTGACAAGGGTGAGGGAAATCATGATTGATGTGATGCTGGATGCAGGCATTGATGCAGGACAGGTGCCCGGCGATGTAACGGTGCGTCATGCGGTGGCCGCGGCCTGCATGCAGGCGGGCATCAGCCGGAAGGTGACGTTGTGCGTGCTCTTTGCCGATGACGAGGCGATCCGAGAATTGAACCGCGAATGGCGCAACAAGGATGTGCCCACCGATGTGTTGTCCTTCCCGATGCAGGAAGGGCCGGATTACACGCTGGAGGAATCGCTCGGCGATATCATCCTGTCGTGGCCGTTTGTGGTACGCGAGGCGGATCGTCTGGGACTCACCCCGCAGCAGCATGCGCAGCATCTGATCGTGCACGGTGTGCTGCATCTGCTCGGTTTTGTGCACGGCGAGGATATGGATGCTGAGCGCATGCAGGCAGTGGAGCGCAAGGCGATGAAGCAGCTCGGCCTGCACGATCCCTACGCAGGGCAGGATATTGGAGCGGATGATGATTGACGGCATGGGCGAGCGCTTCAGAAAGCAGATGATCGAGAAGCTGCGGCCGGGGCGCGACGAGGAAGAGATGCTGGCGGTGATCGGCAATGCAGAGGCGATCCAGTCCGACGAGCATCGCAGCATGCTGGAGAACCTGGTGTGGTTCATTGATGTGCGGGTGCGTGAACTGATGGTGCCGCGTCTGGAGATCTTCGCACTGGATAAGGCGGCCACGCTGGATGAAGCGGTGCAGGTGATCGCCGGCAAGACCTTCTCCAAGCTGCCGGTCTACGATGGCGATCTGGATCATATAGTGGGTATGGTGCATGCGTGGGATATCTTCGCGGCCAAGATCCGTGGCGAGCGCAAGCAGTTGCAGGAATTTTTAAGCCCGTGTCTAACCGCACCGGAATCGGAACTGGTGCTGGGTCTGCTCTCGCGCATGAAGCGCGAGGGTGTACATATCGCCATCGTGACCGACGAATACGGCGGAACCGGCGGACTGGTGACGCTCTCCGATCTGCTGACCGAGATCGTCGGCTCGATGGATGAGGCAGGCGAGGCGGCCAACGGCGAGGAATGCGCCCGGCAGCCCGACGGCAGCCTGATCGTGCATGGCCGCACGCATGTCGAGGATGTCGAGGATGAGCTGGGCATCAAGCTGCCCGAAGGCGACTACGATACCGTGGCAGGCCTGGTGGTCAGCCTGTGCGGACGCATCCCGAGGCGCGGCGAGCATCTCGAACTGGCGGGACTGGATTTCGATATTCTGGAGGCTGAACCCAGACGTGTGCTGCGTCTGCGCATCCACCCACCGACGCATGCAGCACTTCGAAAATAGGGCGCTGGCCGACACCCGCCTGTTCATCCTCCTGCGGCTGATAGCGGCTTTCGCCTGCGGCGCGGCGATGCCGTTCGCCTTTGCTCCTTATGATCTGAAATGGCTGGCCATCGCGGCCCTCACCGGCTGGATGTTGCTTTTGCTTCCCGGCAGGCCCGTTGCCACTGGCTTCTCCTTCGGCATGGGCTGGTTCGGCCTCGGTGCCTGGTGGCTGGCGCCGACCCTGCATACCTTCGGGCCGCTGCCCTGGTTCTGGGCGGGGTTGGCTGTGGCATGTGTGGGCGCGGTGCTGGCGGTGTTTCCGGCGCTGCTTGCATGGAGCGCACGGCTGCTGGCAGGCGGTGAGCGCGGCCGCATGCTGTTGCTTCTGCCGCTGCTGGCGGTCGGCGAGGAGTGGTTGCGCGGCAATGTGTTCACCGGTCTGCCGTGGACCCCGCCGGGCAGCCTGCTGCTCGATACCCCGGCCATCGGATGGGCGGCTGTCGTCGGGGTGTACGGTATGAGCCTGCTGCCTTTCGGCCTGGCTGCCGCTGTTGCCGCGCTGTTGGCGGGCATCGGGCAGCGTCAGGCGCTGACTGCTCTCTTTCTCTTACTTCTGGCCGGATATTTCGCCCCCCATACCTATAAGGCCGATGGCGCGCTGCATCGTGTGGCGCTAGTGCAGGGGAATATCCCGCAGCTGCTGAAATGGGATGCCAGGTTTCTCGACGCCACCATGAAACGCTATGCGAGACTGAGTGCCGAGGCCGCGCCAAAGAGCGATGTGATCATCTGGCCGGAAGCGGCCGTTCCCCTGTTTCTCGAGCAGTTCCCGGATTGGGCCGCCTGGTTGCATGCGCAGATGCAGGAGTGGGATCGCCCGATGATGTTCGGCGGTGTGAAGATGGCTGCCGATGGCATCGGTGCGCACAACGGCCTGTTTCTCTACACCCCGGGCAGCGACGAACTGAGCTTTGTCGGCAAGAAGCATCTGGTTCCCTTCGGTGAATATGTGCCGGCATGGATTCCCTTCCTGCACCGGCTGGTACCGGGCATCGCGGATTTTTATCCGACCGCCGATGCCGGAGTGCTGCAGCCGGAAGGCGTACGCTATGGATCGCTGATCTGCTATGAGGCGATCTTTCCGGAAGAGGGAAGGACCCGCGCGCAAACAGCCTCGGTGCTGGTGAATGTGACCAACGATGCATGGTACGGCAAATCCCCTGCGACTTGGCAGGACCTGCAGGCGGCCCGCATGCGGGCGGTTGAAACCGGTCGCTACCTGCTGCGCGCGGCGAACACCGGCATCACGGCGATCGTGGCGCCGGACGGGCGCATTGTGAACAGCATGCCGTGGTTTGAATCCGGCGTGGTGTACGGCGAGTACCGTGACAGCACGGCCAGCACCCCTTATCTGCGCAACGGGGATGGGCTGCTTCTGTATCTGCTGATTCCCGGCTTGCTGATCGTGATATTTCCGCGGAGGCTGGCGCGATGAGGCAAAAGGTTTGTGTGATCGGTGCCGGTTCATGGGGTACAGCGCTTGCGATGGTGCTTTCAAGGCACGGGCGCGAGGTGCATCTGCTGGCGCGCGACGCGGAGAAGGCTTCCCGCATGCAGCAGGCGCGCAATAATCTCGATTACCTTCCCGGCATCAATTTTCCGGCGAGTTTGAAGGTCACGGCTGCGCCGGAAGAGGCGTTGCAAGGAACCGTTGCGGTGGTCGTTGCCACTCCCTGCCATGCTGCCGGGGCCATTCTGCCGGCTGTCGCCGCCCATTGTGACGGGCCGGTGATCGCCGCTTTCAAGGGGCTCGATCCGGTCAGTTTCGAGCGTACCGATGAATTATTATTGCGCCACGTGGGCCGCGAGCGGGCGGCGATCCTTTCCGGTCCGTCATTCGCACTGGAGGTGGCGCGTGGCCTGCCGACGGCCATCACCATGGCGGCGGGCAGTGTGCAACTCGCGCAGCAGGCCGCTGCTTTCTTTGATGATACGGCTTTCCGCATCTACAGCAGCGACGATATGACCGGCGTGGCGCTGGGCGGGGCGCTGAAGAATGTCATCGCCATTGCCGCCGGCATCGCCGCAGGCCTGAAGCTCGGTCATAACGCCGAATCGGCGGTGGTGACACGCGGGCTGGCGGAACTGATGCGCCTGGCCGGTGCCGCAGGTGCCCGTCGCGAAACCCTGATGGGGCTTTCCGGGCTCGGCTATCTGGTGCTCACCTGTACCGGTGAACTGTCGCGCAACCGGCGACTGGGCATGGCGCTGGCCGAAGGACTGAAAACGGATGCAGCACAGGCCAGAATCGGGCAGGTGGCCGAGGGTGTACGCACAGCCGCAGCAGCTCATGCCATGGCGCAGGCCATGGCGGTGGATGTGCCGCTGATGGAGGCGGTGAATCTGGTGCTGCTCGGCAAGCTGGAGGCGGCAACGGCGGTCAGTCGGCTGATGGCCCGCCCCGAACGCAGCGAGTTCTAGGGCCTGATTTCAGGGCCGTTTCCGATGAGTGACGAAGAGGATCTGTTCGGCAAGGCCATGCAGGATGTGCGCCGCATCCACAGCGAGCCACGCAAGGTCGTGGCGAACAAAACGGCGAAAATCACCATACAGCAGAGTGTGCGGCAGGCGGTACCCGTGCTGCCCGATGCTCCGGCGTATCGCCCGGAGGGAGGCGATGAACCCTGGATATTGAAGGCCGACGGCGTGTCCGCCGAACGCCTGCGTCAGCTGGCAGCGGGCAGGCCGGCGATCGATGCGGAAACCGATTTGCACGGCATGACCCGGGAGGATATGTATCGCGTCCTGTCCGGCGTGCTGGAAGAGGCTCTGGATAACCGGCGGCGTGTGCTGTGCGTGGTCCACGGGCGCGGTCTGCATTCCGAGGATGGCAGGCCGGTGCTCAAGGAGGCTGTATATGCCTGGCTGCGCGACGGGCCGTATGCCGGATGGGTGCTGGCGGTGATCCCCAGGCCGGGAACCGGCGGCGGTTCCGCCCTCGTGCTGCTGCGCCGTCGCCGCTGAGTCGTTTTGCCGGTCGGACTAGAACCAGATGGCGGGGTCGGGAAACTGCACGCCGTAATGCGCCGTGGCATAGATGAGTACAGCCGCCAGTACAGCGAACGACAGGGCCATGATGAAGAAGGCGGCCAGGATGATGAGCAGGGCGGCTCCAGCGCTGATGCGGGCATGCGATACCAGACCCTGCCAGTTCAGGTAGAGATTCGACATCCAGGCGATCATGCCGATGACCGGAATCCAGGAAAAAACCAGCGGTGCGCTGCTATAGGCACTGATCTGGAAGGCATCCACGGTGCTCAGTTCGGATGAACAGAAGCGACGGGCCGCCCAGCCCAGATAGATCGCCCACATCCAGGTGCCGATAGCACCGAACAGCAGCGAGGCGGGCAGGATGATGATGGTGCCGATCACGCCGGACAGGATTCCGATGACCAGCGCGGGGATGGCCAGATAGATGCACAGCAGCATCAGGCTGTCGCGATAGTCGCGAGCCTCGGGCATGGCCGCGAAATAGGTATTCGGTGCGGTCATCACGCCTTTGAAGGCCTCCAGCAATGTGTCGCCGATCTGCTCGGCGGAAAAGAAGCGGTGCATGGTCAGAATTCTCCTGTGCCCGGATAGATGCTCTGCATGCAAGGCTAAACATTCCCTTTGTGCAAGCCCTGAACATTTCCTATAGTGGGCCTATGAACCGCCCACTCTTCCTTCTCCTGCTGCCTGTGCTGATGATCTCCGGTATCGCGATTGCTGAAGATACCACGCCTCCATTACCGCCGCCGACTCAGGTGGCGGATGGTCCGGACGCGCTGGAGACGGTTGCGCCACCACCGGCGAGCGATGACTCCTTGAGCAGCGAATTATCCGCGCCCGAAGGCGATGCCAATGTCGAGATCTTTTCGACGACCCGCGAGGACGGCACCAGGGTCGAGGAGTATTCCCGACAGGGCAAGGTCTATATGGTTAAGGTCACCCCGCCGCACGGCATGCCGCCGTATTACCTGTAAGACAACAACGGCGACGGCCAGTTCGAACGACGTCTGGGCGGCAATAAACGTCCCAACCCGCCTGAATGGGTGATCAAGCGCTTCTAGATTTACTCCGCTTCTGATGTCCGCGAAGCATTCTGCTGGAGAGCGTCCGGAACTCCTGCTGATCACCGATCATGTCCGCTATCCGGGCGAGGCCTTCTTTGTCTCGGTCGAGGCGGCACTGCAGGGCGGTGCTGATGCGGTGCTGGCGCGCGAGAAGCAGATGGACAGCGCCCGCCTGCTGGCCTTCTGCTCCCGGCTCAGGGAATTGACCCGACAATATGATGCCCGCCTGCTGGTGCATACGCAGGCGGATGTGGCGCGTGCAGTGGGCGCGGACGGAGTGCATGTTTCATCTGTCGATATCCGTGCGCTTCCGGCCATGCGCCGCTGGTTGAACAAGCCCGATATCAGCCTTTCCGCCTCATGCCACGATGCCGCACAACTTCGGCAGGCCTCCGATGCCGGGGCGGATTTCGCTCTGCTCTCGCCGGTGTTTCCCACGGCCAGCCATCCCGGCGCGCCGCATCTCGGTGTGGAGGCTTTCAGGGAGCTGGCCGGAGCAGCATCGCTGCCGGTCATCGCGCTCGGTGGCATCACGCCGGAGAACCGCGCCGAACTGATCGGTTTCCCGGTCGCCGCGATCGGGGCATTGCTGGGCGCGGAGGACCCTTCGGAAGCCGCCCGCCGCTTGCGGGAAAGCTAGAGGGTCGCGAAGCCCAGCGGCACGCAGCGCTCGTTGAAGTTCTTTTTCCCTTCCTGCATCTCCTCGGCGGTCAGCTTGCGTTTTTCATCGGGGTGCCAATCGTTGACCAGCGCCTGTTTGACCTCTTCGCACTGCTTCTGCTTACTTGCCACATCCCTTTTCAGAGCCAGGGAAGAAGGGGACGACACCCCTTCGGAATCGACCGTGACCGTGAAGGTCTTGGTCTCATAGCCCGGAGCGCTGACCCGCATGCGATAGCTGCCGGGCATCAGCGACATGCCTTGCGTGTAGGTTTCACCGGTAGCGAGCATCTCCACCCTGGCTTCACTCGGGAAGGCCCAGATCCAGGTTTCCAGCTTTTCTGCCCGCGCCGGCTCAAGATTCACCGTGAAGTTCTCCTGCTCTGCCTTGTGATCGATGTAGAAGCTCCGGGTCGCATAGCCCGGCCGGCTGACCTCGAAGCCGTAGCGCCCGGGGGCGAGGTACATGCCGTTCTCGAAGCGCGGCTGGATATTGGTGATCTTCACGCGCGCATCCTCGGGCGTGACATTCATGTAGATCCTGTAGGTGCCCCGGTGCTTGTCTTCCTCGATGGCCCTTGCGATATCGTTCCTGATCGATTCGGGTTTGTCTCTGTATGAGTCGCTATTGCAGATGGTTGGCTGGCCGCTCTTGACCATGCAATCCTCTTCGGCAACGGAGTCATCCCGGGGGCGTTCGTAACGGATGCGTACGTCGCCGTCCGAATAGCAGGTGATCCGGATCCGCTCATAGGTGCGGTGCCCCGACTTGGAGCAGAATTCCCGACTCCCGCTGCCGAAACATCTGCTGGGGTAATATTTTCCGTCATCCATGAGCATCGTCTGGGCTTTAACGGAGGCATTCAGATTCTTATAGGAATAGTCGTTTTCCTGCATGCGCCTGAGCACCTGCAAGCATGTCGCGATGTCGTGCTCGAAGGCCTTGAAGTGGTAGGTGCCCGAGAATATAAGTTCGGCCTGCGAGGCCTGCGGCGCGATAAAGCCTGCGGCCAGCAGCATCAGGCATGCGGTAAGGTGTTTCATGAGTCCCTCCGAAGTCGACAATGCCGGAAGAATCGAAAAATAATCCCTTGCGGTAAAGCGCTAATTTCCCTTCGGCTCGCTATGCAGGCGGGCAAGCAGGGTGGATATGAACCCATGGGCGCGTTCGTAAACAGGCGCAGCCTTGCGCTCGCGCGGGCCGGCCACGTTGAGGATGGCGACATGGTGGTCGCGCAACCATGCGATCACGGCGGCGAGGGCCCCGGGTTGCGGGTTCGGGGGTGCGCAGCCTCTCAATGCGGTACGGCTTGCCGAGTTCTTCGCAGAAGCCGACGGTCAGCAGGGTGCCGCCGGAGGGCTCGCCCCGGCACAGGATCAGCGTGGCATCGGCATCGCGCACGTTCCAGCGGGTACGGGTGCGGTAGGCCGCACCGCGCGTTTCCTTAAGCGGGTAGATATCGGGGATCACTCCGTCTTCCGCCTTTCTTCCCCTCGGGCACCAGCCGCCGACGGTGAGTCCCGCGCGCATCGCGGCATCGAGTGCGGCCCGGTCCACGCCGGTCTGGGCGCCGGATACGATCTGCTTGAGGTGCGACGCGGCATGCCGCATGTCGCTCTGCCGGTTCAAGCTGATTGCAGTTTTTCGATCAGGGATTGCACGGCCCGGTGGGCGCTCTCCAGTTGTTCCGCATCCTGCGAGCTCAGGCAGATCTTGCCGCAGGGCTTGATGCCGAAGGTGCCGGGATAGGAGCCGATCTCGACATCCGGGAACTGTTGCTGGATGCGGTCGAGTGCGGCTGCGAACGTGCTCTCGGGAAAGCAGACCTCGACCTCCATGCGATGGAAGGCCAGGCCGCCGAAATCATCGAGAATGACCTCCAGTTGCGAGGCGAAGATGGAAGGCACACCGGCGAGCACATAGACATTGCCGATGCGTGCACCCGGCGCGATGGTTTTCTCGCAGCGGATCAGATGCGCACCCTGTGGCACCCGGCTCATGCGCCTGCGGCCGTCGTTCAGGCCTTCCTCACCATAATATTCGGTCATGGCCTGCACGATATAGCGATGCTCGATGAGCGGGACGTCGAAGGCTCGTGCCATGCATTCCATGGTGATGTCGTCGTGCGTCGGGCCGATGCCGCCGCTGCTGATCACGGCGTCATGGCTTGCCTCAAGCGGTTGACCGTGCCGATGATGCTGTCGGCGATGTCCGGCACCACGGCGACCTCACTCAATCTGCAGCCGCGTTCGAACAGCTGCTGTGCGGCCAGATATGCATTGGCCTCGCGGGTCCTGCCGGAGAGGATCTCATTGCCGATCACCAGAATGGCGGCGGTCTGATGTTTGCGTTGCGCTGCACTCATGGGAGGCGAGTCTAGGTAACAGTTCCGGCCCGCGCTACCTCTTCACGACATAAAAAAAGGTTCATCGCGGATTGGCGGGAAATAGGGGTTAAAGCGAGCGGTGCCCCTGGTTAGGTTGTTTGTACCACCAAGCAACTTTTCCGGAGGACACCGCTGCCATGAA
>Ga0100377_1001535_pt1 | contig 19800 bp, 11 predicted proteins | sample CryGeymeta201501_FD_83664 | JGI IMG/M metagenome (GOLD analysis project Ga0100377, IMG submission 83664) | Groundwater microbial communities from Crystal Geyser aquifers in Utah, USA - Crystal Geyser metaG 2015-01 | ecosystem: Environmental > Aquatic > Deep subsurface > Groundwater | place: USA...
ATCCCCTTTCTGTAAGTGATCGATTTGATCCAGGATTCTCTTCTTCACCACGAGCGTCGCCACGCCAACCCGTGCCATGGCCGCCTTGATCACCCGAGCTGCTGCGCCGTCCGGCGACACCGACCTCGCGCGGCTCTACGTCAACAAGCCCCAGCCGCCACATCCGGTCCAGGTGATTTCTGGACACCTCTTGAGACGATCGCCTTCCGCCCGAAGCGCCAGCAGCGGACCGAGACCCTCGCGCTGCGCCGCGCCCACGACCACCGCATGGACCGGGCCGCGCGGCGCCGCCACCAGCTCGCCCAGTGCCACCCGGCCACCGTCGCCCGCCGCCTCGCGCTCGCCCACCGGATCGCCGAGGAGATCGACGCCGGCCGCTACGCCGACCAGGCCGACGTCGCCCGCCACCACGGCCTGACCCGCGCCCGGCTCACCCAGCTGATGAACCTCCTCCTGCTCGCCCCCGACATCCAGGAGGAGGTCCTCGCCCTCGAGTACCCTGCCGGCCGCGAGCCGATCACCGAGCGCACCATGCGGCGGCTGTTCGAGAGCCTCGTGTGGGAGGACCAGCGGGCGCGGTGGGCGGAGTTGAGGCTCCATCTCGAGACGCCGGGTCAACCTGGCCGTTCCCCAACCAAACAGGACCAGACCCGATGAACCCGATTGACGACGGCGCGGTTCAGGCGATACCATCTGCCCGCGTCGCCTCCGGCAGCGACGCGCGCGCCCTGGTGCGTGAGCCCCGAGCGGGAGACCCCGGATGGACGACCGATGGCTTTCAGTCGACGAGATCGCCGAGTACCTCGGCGTCAGCAAGGACACGGTCTACACCTGGATCTCCGGCAAGGGACTTCCCGGACACCGCATCGGGAGGTTCTGGAAGTTCAAGCGCGTCGAGGTGGACGAGTGGGTCCACTCGGGGAAAGCCGCCGACGAGCAAACCAACGAGAACGACGAATGAGCACGAGGTAGACGAACCCATGGCCCCGCGACGCCCTCCGAACATTGACCGACCGAGCAGTGCAGGACGTGGTCCGAACGACGTCGCCTGCGTCGATCTGTTCTGCGGCGCCGGAGGGCTGACCCATGGGCTCATCGCGGCCGGGGTGCCTGTCGTCGCCGGCGTCGACCTCGATGATGCGTGTCGTCATCCGTATGAGGTGAACAACCTGGGCGCGACCTTCTACGCGCGGGACGTGGCCAAGCTGAAGGCCTCGGAGGTCGAGTCGTGGTTCGGCTCGGCGTCGGTACGAGTGCTCGCCGGGTGCGCCCCCTGTCAGCCGTTTTCCAGCTACGCGCAGCGCTACGAAACCAAAGGGACGGAGCGCTGGGGTCTCCTCAACCACTTTGCGCGTCTGGTGAAACGGCTCGAGCCCGACATCGTGACGATGGAGAACGTCCCCACCGTCACGAAGCACGAGGTCTTCGACGACTTCGTCGCCACGCTGAAACGGCGAGGCTACGAGGTGTCGTATGGCGTCGTCGACAGTGCGAACTACGGCCTACCCCAGCGTCGTCGACGAACCGTCCTTCTCGCTTCTCGCAGCGGTCCCATCGGACTGCGAGAACCGGATTCGTCGCCTCCGAAGACCGTGCGCGACGTGCTCGACGGGCTTCCACCGATCGGCCATGGGGCGAGCCACGAGGTCGACCCGCTCCACACCACGTCCCGTCTCTCGCCGCTCAACCTGAAGCGCATCCAGGCGTCTCGACCCGGCGGTTCCTGGCGCGACTGGCCAGCGCGTCTCGTCGCAGAGTGCCACCGGCGTGACACGGGTCGGAGCTACCCCGGGGTCTACGGTCGCATGGTCTGGGACGAGCCCGCTCCGACTCTGACCACTCAGTTCTACGGCTTCGGGAACGGCCGCTTCGGTCACCCGGAGCAAGACCGAGCCTTGTCGCTGCGAGAGGGCGCTATCCTTCAAGGGTTCCCGGAGACGTACTCGTTCGTCCCCGAGGGCGAGCGGATCCACTTCAAGGTCCTCGGACGACTCATTGGAAACGCAGTGCCGGTCGAGCTCGGGCGGGTGATCGGCGAGAGCATCTTAGACCATCTCGGCCGAGCCCCCCGAGGCAAGTCGACAGCACACCGGGGGCGGAATGGCCGCGGGAACCAACCGAATAGCGCCGTCCTCACCTGAGGCGAGCCGCAGGATGCAGCGCGTTCGGCAGAAGGATACGGCGGCCGAGTCCGCCCTTCGCCGCGCGCTTTACGCGCGCGGGCTTCGATATCGCATCCAGGTTCCAATCCTCTCGAAGCCCCGCAGGACCGCCGATGTCGTGTTCATTGGACCGCGTGTGGCCGTGTTCGTGGACGGCTGCTTCTGGCACGGCTGCCCCGAGCACGCGACGTGGCCGAAGAAGAACGCGGAGTTCTGGCGCGCCAAGATCGTCGCCAACCAGCAGCGCGACCTGGATACGGGCGAACGTCTTCGCGCCGACGGCTGGCAAGTCGTCCGAGTCTGGGCGCACGAGACCCCTGACGAGGCTGCGGCCCGCATTGAGGACGTCGTCCGCTCCCGCCGTTCGCCGAAGGGGTCCGCATGACGAATCCGAACACTTCACAAGCCGGGTTGCTCCCCTCGGCCACCGCTCCCGAGCCCGGCCAACTCGTGGAGGTGCGCCGCCGCCAATGGATCGTGTCCGACGTCGATGCCGGCGCGGTCGCTCCCGAGCTTCCGAAACGCAACCTCGTGAAGCTCAGCTCCATCGACGAGGACGCGCTCGGCGAGGAGATCGAGGTCCTGTGGGAGCTCGAACCTGGGGCGCACGTGATCGAGAGGGCGGGACTGCCGTCTCTGTCCGGTCTCGACGATCCAGACGAGCTCGAGGCATTCCTCGATGCCGTGCGCTGGGGTGCTGCGACAAATGCCGACCGCGGCTATCTCCAGGCCCCGTTTCGTAGTGGCGTCAGCATCGAGGACTACCAGCTCGACCCGCTCGTTCGGGCCATCGACATGGCACGCACGAACCTGCTGATCGCCGACGACGTAGGTCTCGGCAAAACAATCGAAGCCGGCTTGGTCGTGCAGGAGATGCTCCTGCGGCATCGTGCGAGGACGATTCTCGTTCTGTGCCCCTCCTCTCTGCAGGAGAAGTGGCGCACCGAGATGGCCGAGAAGTTTGGCCTCGAGTTCCGTATCGTCGACACCGACTACGTCAAGCGACTCCGGCGCGAACGAGGTCTGCACACCAATCCCTGGACGTCATTCCCCCGACTCATCACCTCCATAGACTGGGCGAAACAGGGCGAGGGCATCCGGCTGCTGCGCGACGTGCTCCCGCCTCATCCCACGTTTCCCCGTCGGTTCGACCTGCTCATCATCGACGAGGCCCACAACGTCGCACCGACGGTGGGCAAGTACGCGGTCGAAAGCCTGAGAACACGCCTGGTCCGACTCGTCGCCCCCCACTTCCAGCACAAGCTCTTCCTCACTGCCACACCACACGATGGTTATACGGAGTCCTTCACGGCTCTCCTCGAGCTGCTGGACGATCAACGGTTCTCGCGGAACGTGTTGCCGCCGGAAGCGCAGCTTGCGCGCGTGATGGTCCGCCGCCTCAAGAGCGACCTCGTCGATACCAAGGGCAAGCGCCTCTACCCGGAACGGCGCCTCGAAGCCCTCGAGGTCGACTACTCTGCTGATGAGCTCGAGGCCCGCCGGCTCCTTGACGAATACGTCAGTAGCCGGGAACAGCAGGACGAGCGGGACGGTGCCGCTTCGCATTTCGTCCACCAACTGCTTCGCAAACGCCTCGCATCGTCACCCGCTGCTTTCGCATCCACGCTCGAACGACACATCGCGACACTCGAGGGCCGGTCAAAGTCGCCGCGGCGTGGCTCAGGTCTCGATGAGCGCATACTGCGTCGCGCGATCGCCAAGACCGCAGAGGACTACGCAGACGACGACAGCCGCGAGTCCGCGGAGGGCGACGCGATCGAAGAGGCGAGCCTCAGACTTCGACCGCTCTCCGGGGACGAACGATTGCTCCTGGACCGACTCCGCTCATGGGCCCAGTCGGCTGGTCGGCGTCCCGACTCGAAGGCAAAGGCGTTGCTTCGCTGGCTGGACGACAACATCCGGCCGAATGGGCAGTGGGCCGACACTCGTGTCATCCTGTTCAGCGAGTACCGCACGACCCAGAGCTGGTTGAATGAGATCCTGGCGAGTCACGGGTTCGGCGGCGACAGGCTCGCGCTGATCTTCGGCGGGATGGACCCCAAGGAGCGCGAGGCCATCAAGGCCTCTTTCCAGGCGCATCCGAAGGACTCACCCGTCCGCGTCCTCCTGGCCACCGACGCTGCCTCGGAGGGTATCGACCTGCAGAACCATTGCGCCCTGCTGATTCACGTCGAGATCCCGTACAACCCCAACGTGATGGAGCAGCGCAACGGCCGGGTCGATCGCCATGGCCAGAAGCAGCCGGAGGTCGTGATCTGGCACCCGGTCGATGCTCGCGGTGGCCACGGCGACGACATCCTTCGCGCACTGAGGAAGCTCGATGCCATGCGCGCCGACATGGGCAGCGTGAATCCAGTCATCGCTCCCCAACTCCCTGCCTTGCTCGAAGGTCGGCGACGAGACCTCGACACCAGGCTGGCCGAGAAGCGGATGGAACGTGCGCGGCGGTTCGTGAAGGTGGAGCGTGAGCTGCGCGAGCGCGTCGCCAAGCTGCACGAGCGGCTCACGACCACGCGCGGCGAGCTGCACCTCACGCCGGAGCACGTCGAGCGCACCGTCCGCACGGCGCTGAACCTCACCAACAAATCGGCCCTCGTGCCCGTGGCGCTCGATGGGATTGCCAACGCGAACGTCTTCCAGATGCCTCCACTGGCTGGCTCTTGGTCGCGGTGTCTCGAAGGGCTCGAGCATCCCTACACCAAGCGGGTCCGGCCGATCACTTTCGACCACGAGGTCGCCAAAGGCCGGGACGACGTGGTGCTCGTCCACCTCAACCATCCGTTGGTGCAGATGAGCCTGCGCCTGCTCCGTGCCGAGGTATGGGCGCGCGACGACGTAAAGAAGCTCCACCGCGTCACCGTTCGCATCCTCACGGATGCGGCGCTCGAGGGCCCCGCGGTGGCCGTCCTGTCGAGGCTCGTGATCACCGGCGGCAACCACCACCGCCTTCACGAAGAGCTCACGGAGGCGGGGGGATACCTGCGCGATGGGAGCTTCAAGCGTGAAGACCGGGTCACGACGCTGCGGGAGTGGCTCGACTCGTCCAGGCCCGGGACCATTCCGGACTCTCTCTTCGATGCCCTCCGCACACGCTTCGAGAAGCACACCGAAGCGCTTCTGAGCGCAGTGGCTGCGCGGTCCAAGCGGCGCCTCGAGGTGCTGGGCGGCACCCTCAAGACGCGGAAGCGTCGCGAGCTCGAAGACATGACGCAGATCCTCGACGACCTCGCCAAGAATCTCGAATCCGAGCTCGCGAAGGACGCAGAGCCGCGCCAGCTTTCTTTGTTCAGCGAGGACGAGCGCACCCAACTCCGCCGCGACCGTCTCGCCCTCGAAACACGTCTCCTGCGGATTCCCGAGGAGCGCAAGCAAGAACTCGAGACCATCGAGCAACGGCACTCCGGACTCGTCGAGCACACCTTCCCAGTGGCCGTGATTCTGCTGGTTCCCGAGTCGCTCGCAGATGGGAGGAAGCAATGAGCGCGATGCACGAATGGCTGAATCTCGTCGAGGTCTCGGGGCCGTTCATCGCCGTCCCCGTGCTCCGGGAAGTGTTCCCGCAGGGGCTCGATGAGCTGAACGGAGCCCGCGCCAAGCGCCTTCGCAGCGCGTACGAAGAGTGGCGGGACGCGGTCGACGGTGAGGACGTCGACGGCGACCGCCTGCACCAAGCCTGGATCGGCGAGGTACTCCGAACGGCCCTCGACGTTGACGACTCCATGGTGTGCCGCGCCGAGACGGTTCCAGTGGCGTCGGTCAGCTGCCACCCCGAACACGACCACACGGTCACCCCCGAGCTCGTCGTGGTGGACCCGACACGCGGCAACGCCGTGCTTCTTCCCATCCACGTCTTCCCGCCCGACGCCGACCTCGGCGCTTCCATGCGCTTCGGTGGTCTGGCGTGCTCAGCTGCCGACCGCATGGCGCTCCACCTTCGCGTGATCGGGATGCCGCTGGGGCTCATCACCAACGGTGAGCGCTGGATGGTGGTCCACGCTCCTGTCGGCCAAGTGGCGAGCTTCGCAAGCTGGTACGCCCGTCTCTGGGGTCAAGAACCCGAGACCCTGCGCGCGTTCGTTTCGCTGCTGGGCGTCCGTCGCTTCTTCGCCGCCGAGCAGGATCGGCTTCCTGCGCTATTACAGCGCTCGCTCAAGCACCAGGACGAGGTCACGGACGCGCTCGGTGAGCAAGTCCGACGTGCGGTAGAGGTGCTCGTCCAAGCCCTCGATCGCGCCGATCAGGACAGGAATCGTGAGCTGCTTCGAGACGTGAGGCCACACGAGCTGTACGAGGCCGGCCTCACCGTCATGATGCGTCTCGTGTTCCTGCTCGCCGCCGAGGAGCGCGGCTTGCTCCTCCTCGGCGAACCGCGCTACGACGCCTTCTATGCGGTCTCTACGTTGCGCATGCAACTGCGCGGCGACAGCGATGAAATCCTGGAGCGCCGACGCTCGGCCTGGTCGCGCCTCCTCGCGGTGTTCCGCGCGGTCTATGGCGGCATTGAACACCCGACAATGCTTCTGCCCGCCATGGGAGGTTCACTCTTCGACCCCGATCGGTTCCCGTTCCTGGAGGGGCGCCTGAAGGGTACGGCATGGCGCTCGCACCGAGCCGATCCGCTGCCGATCGACGACCGCACCGTTCTCCTCCTGCTCGAGGCGCTCCAGACCTTCGAGGGCCGCACGCTATCGTACCGCGCGCTCGATGTGGAACAGATCGGCCACGTCTATGAGGGCCTCCTCGAACGCACCGTCGAACGGGTCGGCGACGTGACCCTGGAACTCGAAGGAGGCGCCCAGGCGAAGAACTCTAGCGTAACGCTCGGCGAGCTCGAGTCGGCCCGACTCGACGGCGAGAACGCGGTCATCGCCCTGCTGTTGGAGCGAACCAAGCGCTCTGAGTCAGCGATTCGCAACACGCTCGGGCGGGAGGTCGACAGACGGGTGTCAGTGCGACTGCTCGCCGCTTGCCGGGGCGACGTGAACCTGCGCGATCGGCTGGAAACCTATGCCGCGCTGATGCGTAGCGACCCATGGGGATACCCCCTCGTGCATCCGAAGGGCGCGTTCGTGGTCGTCCTTGGCGCCGACCGACGCGAGACGGGCACGCACTACACGCCAAAGAGTCTGACTGAGCGGATCGTGGAGGAGACCCTCACGCCGCTCATCTACGGGGGTCCCGCGAAGGGCGCACCGCGCACCGAGTGGAAGTTGAGAACGCCGAAGCAGATCCTCGACCTCAAGGTCTGCGACCCGGCGATGGGCTCGGGTGCCTTCTTGGTTCAGGCGTGTCGATTCCTGAGCGCTCGCCTCGTCGAAGCGTGGACAGTCGAGGAGGCGGCTGGTCGCGTGGTGGACGTTGCGGGCCATGTGCATGAACCGGGCACCAGCGTCGAGCCGCTGCCAGCAGGTGCGGAGGTGCGCGCTGAGCACGCCCGCCGCTTCATCGCCGAGCGCTGCCTCTACGGCGTCGACCTCAACCCGCTAGCGGTCGAGCTGGCGAAGCTCTCCCTGTGGCTGGTGACGCTCGCGAAGGGGCGCCCCTTCGGCTTCCTCGATCACAACCTTCGGTGTGGCGACAGCCTGCTTGGCATCAGTCGCTTGGAGCAGCTCACGGAGCTGACCCTCGACCCCTCGACAGCAAGGCAAGGCCGCCTATTCGGTAAGTCGATCCAACGCGCTGTCGCCGAGGCGCTTGAGCTGCGCTGCAGGCTGCGGGAGATTCCTGTACGCGACATCCAGGACGTCGAAGCGATGGCGACTCTGGACCTCGACGCGCGGAGGAAGCTCCAAATCGCTGATGCGCTTGCTGATGCGTTCATCGGCGTAGTCATCGCCTATGAGCCAGGACGTGGCACAGAATCGCGGCTCGCCTCTCTCGCCGCCGATGCCGACCGCGTCGTTCAAGGAGACACCGGGGCGTTGGCAGCACTTGAACGCCGAACGACCGCCGACCGCTCCACTGCTGGACTCGGGAAGAATGGTCGGCGACTGCTCCACTGGGCGCTCACGTTTCCCGAAGTCTTCCAGCGAGAGAACAGCGGGTTCGATGGGATGATCGGTAATCCGCCGTTCATGGGCGGAAAGCAGATGCCCACCTATCTCGGTCCTGCCTACTGCAACGCGCTGAAGTTGTCGGTCACCGATTCCAAGGGAGCTGCCGATCTGGTCGCGTACTTCTTCAGGAGAGCCTTCGTGTTGCTTTCCGAGGACGGTTCCCTCGGCCTGCTTGCAACGAAGAGCATCTCGGAAACGGCGACGAGGTCGGTGGGGCTGGACCCGATCCTGGAGGCCGGCGGGACAGTGTATTCTGCAGTGGTGGCGATTCCTTGGCCCGGAACGGCTTCCGTATTCGTCTCGATCGTCCACATCAAGAAGGGAGTATGGTCTGGTAGGCGCCACATGAATGGGCGAGTCGTATCTACGATAAACTCCTCCCTGGGATGTCACGTTGATTTCTCGTCGATGCACCGGCTTCAGCACGGCATTCCCTACAGCGAGGGCGTGAAGCTTTACGGAGGCGCGTTCATTCGCAGTGGGTCCGAGGTCGATGAGCTTCGCAGGGCGAACCCAGGCCTTGGGCAGTATCTGCGTCGCTACGTGAACGGAGATGTCCTGAATGGGACGCCAGAAATGGACAGTGGCCTTTATGTTATCGACTTCGGGGATCGAGACGAGGATGAGATTGAGGGGTGCGATGCGGTCGTCGACGAGCTCAAGGTCTTGGTGTCGAAGGAGCGGTCGAACCAGACTAGGCAGATCCATGAGCACCGTCCCTGGCTGCACTGGGACAAGCGCACGAGCTTCCTCGAATCGGCACGTCAACTCCGGCGGATCATCGCCTGCGTGATCGTTCAACGCCATCTAGTGTTTGAATTCGTAGCCCCACAACATCTATACGCCCACGGTCTCAAGCTGTTCACGGACTCAAGGCCGAGCCTCTTAGCATGCCTTCAGTCAGGCATTCACGAAGCGTGGGTCAGAGGTGCTTCTTCGAAGCTTGGCAACAGCATCCGCTACAGCACGTCGTCGAGTTTCGACACCTTCCCGTTCGTTGAGGCGGCTCTCGACTCGGACACTCTGGCTACGCTTGGAGACCGGTACAGCAAGGAGCGGCGGCGTGTGGCTATCGACATGAATGTGGGCCTCACGGAACTCTACAACGGGTTCCACGACCCGTCGCTGACGTCTGCGCAGATTCGGTTCCTGCGAGAGCTTCACGCGGAGATCGATGGCACAGTCTCGGCGGCCTACGGGTGGGATGATCTAGACCTCGACCACGGGTTCCACGAGGTGCCGAGCCTCCCAGAGAGGGACCGTGTGCGCTTCACCATCTCCGAGGTTGCACGGGTCGAAGTGCTGCAGCGCCTCGCGGAGCTAAACCAACAACTATTCAAGGAGGAGCAGGCTACGGCATCGGCGAAGAAGCTGCGCGCGGCGAAGAACGTGGGCCCGCGGAGGACCAGCCGGTGAAACAGAGCACCGACAAGGCGCAGGCGACTCCGACCAAGCAGTTCTTCGTGTCGATGCTGACGCGCGACATCAGCCTCGACGACGCCATCCTCGACCTCCTCGACAACTGCCTCGACGGCGCCATGCGCATCACCGATGGGGACACGGTCGACTACGCCAGGCACTTCGTGAAGATCAAGTTGGCCAGGGACGAATTCTCCATTGAGGACAACTGCGGCGGCATCCCCCGCGACGTTGCAATCAACTACGCCTTCAAGATGGGGAGGGAGCCCGACGACGACCGGGATTCCGACAGCGAGACCATCGGCATGTACGGCGTCGGCATGAAGCGCGCCCTCTTCAAGATGGGCAAGAACGCGTTGGTGCGGACCCGGAGTGGCGACGACACGTTCGAGGTGCCCATCACGTCCGAGTGGCTTGAGGCGAAGAACTGGGACCCACTGCCCATCAACGAGCCGACGGAGGCGAGCGAGCAGCTTCCGGAGCCTGGCACGCGGATCGTGGTACGAGACCTCTACGAGGGCGTTGCTCGGCACTTCGAGAACGAGGCGTTCGAGAACAAGGTCCGGACGGCCATCTCCGAGCACTTCACGATGTTCCTCCAGTGGGGCTTGAAGGTTGAGCTGAACGACAGGCTCGTGGAGCCGGTGCGGGTCGAGGTGCTCGTCTCGGAGCGGGAGGACGGCCCCGCACCCTACGTCTACCGCAAGACCATCGATGGGGTGGTCGTTTCGATCACCGTGGGTCGGAACACCAACCGTGCCCTCGGCAACGACGACGACGAGGACGCGGGCTTCGAGCGGGACCGATCGTCGGCCACGGCTGGCTGGACGGTGCTCTGCAACGATCGCGCTGTCATCGTCGGCGACAAGGGCCGGCTCACGGGTTGGGGAGATGGCATCCCGCTCTACCACCCGCAGTTCGCCATCATCACCGGCATCATCGAGTTTCGTTCGAAGCGCGCCGACAAGCTCCCCGTTACGACCACGAAGCGTGCGCTCGACACGTCGTCCAACGTCTGGCTCGAGTCGCTCGTGAAGATGAAGGAGGGCATGCGGGTCTGGATCGACTACACGAACCGGTGGAAGAACCAGGCCAGCTCCGAACAACTGCAGGCGAGCCACTGGGAGGATGCCCGCCCGATGCCGCTCAGCAAGGCTATCGCCGCCGTCTCACAGCGTGCGGCTGCGAAGAAGTCGGAACACGAAGGCGTCGAGTTCAACCCGAAGAAGAGCAAGGTACTTCCCGAGCCGGAAGCCAAGAAGCCGTCCGACCGTCGGGTCACCTTCACGAAGCCCATCGAAGAGATCCGCCTCGTCGGCGTCGCGCTTCTCGACGACGCCAACGCACGCCCAAGCGATGTCGGCTCGAAGTGCTTCGACCTGGCGCTGGCCATGGCCAAGAAGCGGAGCACCTGACCGATGAGCACCGGTTCCTCACTGCCGTACCGGTTGCGGCCGAACAAGGCCGTAGATCGAGAGCTGTTCCTCTCGCTCCTCACACGTCTCGCGCCGGAGCTGGCGCTCGAGGGGTACCACTACGTTGGGCTTGGCGGACCGTTCCTCGAAGATTTTCGCCTGATCCACGCACGGCTCGGCATCGCTAAGATGACGTGCATCGAGATCGAGGAGCAGGTCCATAGGCGGCAAGTCTTCAACCGGCCGATCGCCTCCATCGAGTGCGTACACACGGCGCTCGAGGACTTCCTCGATGAGACCGACTTCGAGACGCCAGCCATCATCTGGTTCGACTACACCGAGCCCAAGGGCATCACGACGCAGATCGAGCGCTTCGCACGGACCATCGGGACTGTGCCGATCGGCAGCGTCCTCCGTGTGACGCTCAACGCGAGCCCCGCCTCCCTCGGAGCCCCAAATCCCGACGATCTATCCGTCGAGATCGAAGGCATCGCATCGGAGGATCGGCCATCGAAGCCGACGATTCAGGAGTGGCGCTTGGCGCGCTTCAAAGAGCGACTGGGCAGCCTGTTCCCGAGTGGGCTCACCACAGAGGGCATGACGTTCAAGAAGTTCGGTCCGAGTCTGCTACGCGCGCTGAAGCTGGCGGTTGACAACGAGGTCCTAAGCTTCCGCGATCGCCGCATCGTGTGGGCTCTGGCCACGCACTACGCCGATGGCCAGCCCATGGTGACCGCGACCGTCGTGATCACCCCGCCAGATGACCAGGCCGTGAAGGCGCTCGTCGATAAGTGGGAATTTCGCTCGACCCCGGCCACCCCGCACCGTCTCGACATGCCGGCCTTGTCGACGCTCGAGCGCTTGACGATGGAGTCGACGGCGGACGCCAAGGCGCGGCTGAAGTTCGACCTGCCGAAGTCCGACATGGGCGAGGACCCATTCGCCGCCTTCAGGAAGTTCTATCGGATCTACCCACACTTCTCGAGGGTCGAGCTTTAGCTCGGTTCGGCAATCCTGGGAGCACTATGAATCAGCTCGACAACCCGAACACTCACGCCTGGCTTGCGAAGGAGGCCGAGAGCGGCCCCGCTCACCCGTACTCGTTCCGACTGGAAGGAGACCGAAGCGGGTTCGGAGCGATCAGCCAGGGTGACTGGGTTCTCGTCGTCACGCCTGATGGCACGGCGCTGCGTGTCGGACATGTCGTCCGCATCCGGTCGGACCTCGCGGCGACCACGTTCTACTTCGACCGCGCCCATTCGTTTGCTGCGCCGCTCGTGCTTGCCGACCTCGAACTGTCGATGCCGACCGGCCCCGCTGCGCGCCTGCGCTCGAAGGACATCGAGGCCGCTCTCGCCCATGACGGAGTCTCCTCGCCCGCGGACGTTCGGCTGATCGAAGACGCCGACTACGTTCGCGACCTCCTCGAACTGGCGACGCGGGACGACCTGCTTGGTCCTGCTGGCGGCCCCGAAGAGTACGTCATCGACATGGGCGTGCGCGACCGATACCTGGTTGGAAAGTTGGCGCCGAGGCGACCCGGAGAGCCCGACGCCGATCAAGCAAAGCCTGCAGCCGCGGGGGATGACGCTCCCGTGCTCGAGGACGTCCGTGATGCTCCGCTCCATGAGCCGGGCGCCGAGTTCAACCGCGCGAGCGGCCGCGTTGAGCCCGAGGAGGACGACCTTGACGAGATCGACACCACGAACAACCAATCGCTCGTGCCTTCGAGCATGGGGCTGACATTCTGCGTCGGTCCCGACGTCACCCGCCTGGACGTCACTACTCGGTGGGGCCGGTATGCCCGGGTTCCCAACGAAGAACACGAGTACACGAAGCCCCGAAAGAATCGTAAGACCAACGAGATCGAGGAGGTGAAGGTCAAGGTGTGGCGCCGTGTCCCCTGTGGCGGTCGGGTGGCGCTGAAGCTCCAGGATGGCGCAATCAGGCCGCTCGTTCCAGACGACGGTGAGCACGAGGTTCGGCTCCAGGGTACCGTCCGCACAAACGCCATAGGAGAGCGCCTCGTCACGCTCTTCCTCGTCAACGGACAGGTGGAGCCAGAGACCAACAAGGACAGTGCGTGGCTGTTCCAGCCAGAGATCATCGTTCGCGGCTCAGGCGCTGCTGACGGCAGCTCCGTGTTCCGCCGAAGGCCAAGCAGCGACGTTGTCGTCGAGGACCTCGAGCGTGACCATCTTGGCCTGATCTACAGGAGGCGTGTGGAGTTCGCGGTTGGACATGGCGTGGCCGTTCACGCCGAGACCGCAGCTGACGATCCGACACATGCGGTCGAGGTCTCCACTGAGGTCATTCCACGATACGAGGTGCCGATCACGGAAACGCCCGGGCTCGACCCCGAGGACCGCCCCGCGATGCGTCGGATGATCGATCGTGGGTGGCTCGACATGCAGTCACTCGCTGACATGGAGGCGGCCGATCTCGAAGAGGCTCTTCGCGCGCTCGTTGACGACTACGAGGCTTGGATCGCTGACCAGCAGGCACGCATCGGGGTATCCGTCATCGGGCACGACGACCCCGCCAACGACGCTCTCGACCGCTGCCGCGTCACTCTGAGCCGATTGCGGGCCGGCATGACGGTCCTCCTCGGCGAGGCTCGAGCGCTGGATGCGTTCCGTTTCGCGAATCGCGCGATGGCACTACAGCGCGTACGAGGGATCTATGCGTTGAAGCGCCGCCGGAACGAGGAGATCGACCTCGCGAACGTCGACGTACGGAAGAATCGGTCCTGGCGCCCGTTTCAGCTCGCGTTCCTGCTCCTCTCGATTCCCTCCCTCGCGGATCCACGACATGCCGATAGAGCGAGTCCGGCGGAGGCAATCGCGGACCTAATCTGGTTCCCCACCGGCGGCGGCAAGACGGAGGCCTACCTGGGTGTGGCCGCGTTCGCGATGGCCATTCGCCGCCTGCAGGGTGTCGTGGAGCAGCTTGATGGCGGGCGCGGCCTCACCGTCATCATGCGGTACACACTGCGTCTCCTCACTCTCCAACAGTTTCAGCGCGCGGCCACGCTCCTGTGTGCGATGGAGTCGATCCGCTGGGCCGAGACCAAGAAATGGGGAGCCGAGCCCTTCACGCTCGGGCTCTGGGTCGGAAACAAAGTCACGCCGGGCACGACCGAACGGTCCCATCAAGCCATCGAGGCGATCCGAGACAAGGACCGCAACCGTGCCGGTATCGCCTCGCCGGCGCAGCTAACGAGTTGCCCCTGGTGCGGCTCAGAGATCCTCCCTGGTCGAGACATCGAAGTCGACAAGGTGGTCGGTCGTACGGCGATCTTCTGCGGCGACAAGTTCGCTCAATGCGACTTCAGCAAGGCGAGGTCGAGCAGCCGCGCTCACCCCGGTGTCCCTGTGAAAGTGGTCGACGAGGAGATCTACCATCGCCCGCCGACCATGATGATCGCCACCGTCGACAAGTTCGCGATGATGGCCTGGCGTCCCGAGGTCCGAACGCTGTTCGGCAACGTGCGCGAGGAATGCGAGCGACATGGGTTGCTCTGGCCAGGGCACGATTGCGGTGGTGGGCACAGAGCGCGCAAGCCCCACGCTGCTGCGAAGGTCAAGCCCGTGCGGGCGGTCCGTCCGCCGGACCTCATCATCCAGGACGAGTTCCACCTCATAAGCGGGCCTCTCGGGACGATGGTCGGGCTCTACGAGACGGCGGTGGACGAACTCTGCTCGTGGACCTGCGGTGATGTGAAGGTGCGCCCGAAGGTGGTCGCCTCGACTGCGACCGTGCGACGCGCGGCCGACCAGGTCCGCAACGTCTTCATGCGACGCCTAGCGATCTTCCCGCCGAAGGCGCTGGACGTCGAAGACGACTTTTTCTCGGTGCAACGCTCGGTGGCGCGCAAACCTGGGCGCCGGTACATCGGCATCTGCTCCCCCGGGAGCTCGAGGCCAGCGGTTCTCATCCGCACTTACACGGCCTTCCTGACCGCGGCGCAGGCGCTCTTCGACACGTTCGGATCTGTCGCAGACCCGTACATGACGCTGGTCGGATACTTCAACTCGCTTCGCGAGCTCGGCGGGATGAAGCGGCTCGCCGAGGATGACGTGCAGACTCGTTCGTTTCGAGTGAACATGAGTCTAGTCGCGCGGCCAGGACTCGCCCAGCGCCGGGTCGGAAGTATCGCCGAGCTGACATCTCGGGTGTCCAACACCGACATCCCCAAGTACTTGGACCAACTGGAGATCCCCTTCGATGCTGCATTCGATGCGGGCAAGGGCAAGTGGGTGACGCCTCGCGGCCCCGATGGGCCATGGCCAATCGACGTCGTGCTCGCAACCAACATGCTGTCCGTTGGCGTCGATGTGAACCGCCTCGGTGTGATGGTGGTGAACGGCCAGCCGAAGGGCACGGCCGAGTACATCCAGGCGACCAGCCGCGTCGGTCGCGCCTTCCCCGGGCTAGTCGCGGCGGTCCTTACCTGGGCACGTCCACGCGATCTCTCGCACTACGAGACCTTCGAGCACTACCACGCGACCTTCTATCAACACGTCGAGGCACAGTCCGTCACGCCGTTCTCGCCACGCGCGATGGACCGGGGCCTGACCGGCGCGATGCTCTCTCTGATGAGAAATCGCTACGAGCCATTCAGTCCAAACCCCGGCGCTGGTGCAATGACGAGCCCGAGCCGGTCGGAGATGGTCTCCACCGTCGCATCCATGGCCGAACGTAGCTGGGAGGTCACCGAGGACTCGGCGAAGAAAGCGCTCGCCGAGGCCGAGATCAAGAGTCGGGCCGACTCCTGGGCTCAGGAGGCCAGCGTCGGCGGGAGGACTCTCGTCTACCAGAAGTATGGTGCAGGGCCGACCGCATACGCGCTGCTGGAGTCTCCGGGCATCCGACCATGGTCGACGTGGACCGTGCCCATGTCGATGCGAGAGGTAGAGCCCGGTGTTCGCCTAATCATGGAAGACGACCGCTCCCTCCAAGACCCGAGTTGGCGCGCGCGCCCCACGAATGACGTCGAGGAGCCGAAATGAGCCAGACCCCAGTGGGCGAAGTCCGCCCAAGCCAACTCCTGTGGACCTACGGTCCGGGCTCTCTCATCGACCTTCCGAATCTTTCGGTCGTGACGATGGGCATCGACCGGTGGGAGCCGAATCGCTGCCAACCGATCCAGGAAGCCCGACTGCTGACGAACGTGCGGCGTGTGCTCGGTGACCAGGTCGAATCGCTCCGCATGCCGCCGATGACCGACCAGGAGACCGTCGATCCTTTCTCCGCGGAGGCTTACGTCGGCGTGCCAGTCAAGCCATTCCCGCGTTGGATGCGCTGCGTGAAATGCGGCTTGCTCTCACCCTTTGATGCGGGACTGTTCGATTTGAAGGCCAACCGGTTCAGGCCGGAGTTGACTCGCTTCGTCCACAAGGGCTGCACCGGCTCCAAGGGCGATCAGAAGCCCCGAGACGCAGATGCCGTTCCGGCGCGTTTTCTACTGGCGTGCCGCTCGGGGCACCTCGACGACTTCCCCTGGCACTGGTTCGTCCACGGTGGCCTTAGTGGATGCATGGGGACGCTGCGGTTCTTCGAGAGCGGGGCCTCGCTACAGACCGAGAACCTGTGGGTGCGCTGCGACTCGTGCAGCGCGGCCAAGAGCATGGCGCAAGCCTTCGGTCAGGTCGGGAGGGACAACCTTCCTGGGTGCCGCGGCCGGCATCCCCATCTCAGTCGATTCGAGGACGACTGCGAGGAGATTCCACGGGCCATCCTGCTCAGCGCGACGAACGGATGGTTCCCCGTGACGCTCTCCGTCCTCGCCATCCCGCAGACGGGAAGCCCGGTGACACAGCTCGTCGCCGATGGCTGGACCTTCTTCGAAGATGTGGAGAGCGCCGTAGAGGCAGCGGTCGTCGTCAAGACGCTGAAGAAATCGGCCCAGCTGCCGGGCATCGAAGCGTTCACGGGTGATCAGGTTTGGGCCGCCATCGAAGCACACCGGAATGGCAGTGTGGGTGACGAGGACCTCGATCTGAAGGGCCCCGAGTGGGAGGTGCTAACCGCACCAAACCCACCCACCGACTACCCGCACTTCATGAGCAAGAAGGTCAGCGTTCCGCCAGGCTTCGAGCCATCTGTGACGCGCGTGCTCCTCCTGGAACGGCTGCGTGAGGTGAATGCGCTGCTCGGTTTCACGCGTGTCGAGTCTCCCAACGAGGGCGGCGGCGGGGACCAGCGGGCCCCGCGCGCGCCGATTGGGCGCACGGCGCCGAACTGGGTCCCTGCGACCCAGGTACACGGCGAGGGGATCTTCCTGCAGTTTTCCGAGCAGGCACTCGTGGACTGGGCGAAGGGGCCGGAGGTCTGGAGGCAAGAGGCCGAGCTTCGCCGAGGGCACCGCGGCTGGCGGGCCCGACGCGGGCTCGAGCCCGATCCGGGGTTTCCCGGCATCCGCTTCGCGCTGCTGCACACGATCGCGCATCTGCTGATCCGCGAGCTCGCGCTCGACTGTGGCTACAATGCAGCGAGCATCCGCGAGCGTGTCTACGCCGATACCGACAATGGGAAGTCGCAGGCGGGCATCTTGATCTACACAGCGGCGGCCGACTCCGACGGAACCCTGGGCGGCCTCGTCGATCTCGGCAAGCCTGAGAACCTTGGGCGCTTGCTGCGGCAGGCACTCGACCGCGCGAAGGTCTGCGCGTCTGACCCGTTGTGCGCTGAACACAATCCGAGGACCGATTCGTCGCTGCACGCCGCCTCCTGCCATGCGTGCTCGTTCGTCTCCGAGACGTCATGCGAGTGCGGCAACCGCTACCTCGATCGCGCCCTCGTCATCCCCACGTTCCAAGTCACCGACGCAGCCTTCTTCACGGGGATCTGATGCAGGCGCTTCTCGATGCGGTCGTAGACCTCGTGGCACTCGTTTCTCCAGCGAAGGTGAGAAGCATAGCCTCTGCGCTGCGTGGGCTCTCGTCGCCCGACTCGGCTCCCAACGCCAACACGCTCGCCGACACGCCCGCCGCGCGCGCTGCCGTGACGCGCGTGGTGGGAGAGTGGTCACAGCAGGAGCTGACGAGTGGCGACGAGGTCGCTGGCATGCTCCTCGGTGCGTCCGAGGCCCGTCTGCGCGTAGAACGTGAGCTGAGCGTCGAGCTGGTTTGGACGGGGCCCACCACGCGGTTCGTGCCTACGCGTCGAACAGAACAGGTCCTACTCGATCTCATTCGGAGCGCTAGCGCGGACCTGTTCCTCGTCAGTTTCGTCGCTTACGACGTGCCCAGCGTCGCCGCCGCCATGAACGCGGCCTCGAATCGTGGCGTTCGCGTTCGAGTACTACTCGAGGCGTCCACGAGCCACGGCGGCAGCCTCACCGTCGACCCGGCCGCGACCATGCGGTCACACGTCCCCTCTGCGCTCATCTTCACGTGGAAGGAGAAGCCTGAACCCTTTGTCGACGGGAAGGTCCACGCGAAGGTCGCCGTAGTCGACGGGGCTCGCGCGTTCGTCACGAGCGCCAACCTGACCGGGTACGCCCTCGAGAAGAACATGGAAGCGGGCGTTCTGATCCACGGCGGTCCCGTCCCCAAGACGCTCCGCGATCACCTCGACGCGCTCATCGACGTGGGAGTCATCGGCCGTGCTTGAGCTCGCACGCCATCGCCTCGTCGTAGCGTCTCGGCTCTGGCCCCCGCCGCTGGTTCACAAAAAGCGCTCTGGCAAGCCCCCGATCGCCGGGACCTCTGCGAGACCAACCACTTGCGCCCGCCGCCCCCCTCCAGCCCGCTTCGTCGCAAGCCCGCGCGAGGGGATACCATGCAAACTTACGACGAACCTGTGGGCCTCCCCCCGAAAAGTGGACGGTGAAAACTATGCTGCTCGGCCGCCGAGAGTTGACATCACTTCGTACTCGATGGGGCTGCGGTAGTCGATGGTCGAGTGCAGGCGCTCGACGTTGTAGAAACCGTCGAAGTACTCGCCGATGACGCGCTGGGCATCGTCGAAGTCGGCGAAGGCGTGCAGGCCTCGGCACTCGAGCTCGAGGGTCGAGAACAGGCTCTCAGCGACGGCGTTGTCCCAGCAATCGCCCTTGCCGCTCGTGCTTCGGATGATGCCATGAGCGTCGAGCCGTGCGATGTAATCGTCGGAGCCGTAGGGGCTGCCACGGTCCGAGTGGTGGATGAGTCCAGGTGGTGGCTTGCGGAGCCGCAGCGCCCTGTCGAGCGCCGCCAGGGCAAAGGCCGCATCGTTGTTGTCGCTCATCGCCCAGCCGACCACACGGCGCGAGAACAGGTCTACGATGACCGCGAGGTACACCCACCCCACCAGCGTCCAGACGGCCGTCACGTCGGTCACCCAGACCTTGTTCGGGGCGCCCGTGGTGAAGTCGCGCTGAAGCAGGTTGTCGGCGATGCGCTTTTCGTGCTTGCTGTTGGTGGTCGCCTTGAAGCGGCGCTTCTTGCGAGCAGCAAGGTCCTGTTCCTGCATGATCTTCGCCACGGTCTTCTCCGATACCTTCTCGCCCGACTTGTTGAGCTTCTTGGTCACGCGAGGGCTTCCGTAGCTACCCCGTGAGTCCTCGTGGGCGGCCTTGACGGGAGTGTCAGGAATTCTGTGTACGGGGTCGGGCCCCTTCTGAAGATGTGTCCATCTATCGCGTGATTGGCGCCGAAGCGCGCGGGCGCGCGGGCGCACGATCGAAACGTAGGCGGCGATGACCGCTACGACGAGCGTCTCGGCAACGCGATGTCGATGTGG
>Ga0100377_1001554_pt1 | contig 19643 bp, 18 predicted proteins | sample CryGeymeta201501_FD_83664 | JGI IMG/M metagenome (GOLD analysis project Ga0100377, IMG submission 83664) | Groundwater microbial communities from Crystal Geyser aquifers in Utah, USA - Crystal Geyser metaG 2015-01 | ecosystem: Environmental > Aquatic > Deep subsurface > Groundwater | place: USA...
GGCAAAGGCAGGTATGGCCGGCCGTGACGGGGGCGATGCTAACTCCTGTAATGCCAGTTGCTTTAGCCTAACACTCTATCCTCTCGTTGGAGGTGCGAACCCTCCGTTGCGCATCTCGTGGGCTCTGGGCCCACTCCCTCACATCAAACGCCGCCTGGAACCAGAATCTACGTCGGATCCATCGGCATCTACTTTCTCAACGGCTTCTGAGCCGTTCTGCGCATGAGGCGTCTCCCCGACGGGGGAGGCGCCCGCGTGGAAAAACGACGATCCGGGACCGGAAAGTGGTCGGGCATGATCTGGATCATCCCGTGAGTGGGTGGCTCGGGTTAGCTTCGCCTGCAGGTTGTGCTCGTGGTGGTGTTCGGAGACGTCGGCTTCCTCAGAAGCCGTTCGAAAAATATATGCCTTGTTTCCTCGTATCTTCTGTCCCCAGGCGTGTCTTCTGCTCGGTCATGGGCCTCTGGGCCCACTCCCTCCCATCAGACGCCACGTGGGACCAGAATCTACGTCGGATCCATCGGCATCTATTTTCCGAATGGCTTCCTCAGTGGGGGTCGAACGCGGCCGCAAGGTCGGCGAGGTCTGTCGGAGGTCCATCATCGAGCGCATCTGCTTGAGCGCGCTTGATCGGGGAGACCACAGCCCGGACAAGAGCCGCTCGACGCAACCTCGCCGGGTCCTGTCCACCTGTGGTCGTCGAATCGCTGAGGGATTGACGGAACGAAGAGCTACTCCTATGGCCCGGTGGGCCACCATGATCGCTATGCGGGAGACTGCAGCGCCTCCGAATCGAGTTTTGCGGCTTGAATGCGGACACAAAGGGGGGGCGCTCCCAATTCAACGCCGGTGCTTGCACCGGTGGCGATGCGGAGGGATGCCCGATTGTCCGCAGGGCTCCTGATGCCGGAATGCGGAACCGGCGGCTCGCGATCCTGGTGGCCAACTGGACCATGGGAGTTTCTGGCCCCCTTCGATGGGGCTCGCAGCATGCATGAGGCGCGACGATGGGGGCGCGCTTCAGGTCGGCTGCGTTCGTGTCCAGGCCTTCTGGTGTTCCAGCGCAGAGATGCCCTGACGCTTCGACGACTTCAGGTGGATGAGGACCCTTTTGCGTCTTGTCCGCCCTTCTATGCATCCCATCCAACCTCGTCTGGTCTCACGCGCGCCTGGCGTTGGCGTGTGGCGTTCGTGTCACGCGGCGTCGCAGGCCAGCGGTCGCCATGCGACGCCCGCAGGCGCTGCCGGCGAGGGTTCAGCGGGGGTCGATGCGTTCGAAGTGGGCGGTGAAGTGTCGGAGGAAGGGGGCCTGGTCGACGATGCGGAGGCCCTTGATAAGGTGGGCGTCCTGCATCATCTCGGCGGCGCCTTCGATCATGTAGTCGACGTGGCTCTGGGTGTAGACGCGTCGGGGCAGGGCGAGGCGCACCAGATCCATGGGGGCGAGGTGCTCCTGTCCGGTCTCGGGGTCGCGATGGCCGAGCATGACGCTGCCGACCTCGACGCTTCGGATGCCGATGGCTTCGTAGAGGGCGCAGGCGAGGGCTTGTCCGGGGTAGTGCTCGGGGGGGATGTGGGGGAGGGTGCGTCGTGCGTCGATGTAGACGGCGTGTCCGCCGGGGGGCTTGACGGTGTGCAAGCCGACGGTCTCGAGTCCTTCGGCGAAGTAGGCGACCGAGCGGATGCGGTAGGTGAGGTAGTCGACATCGAGGATCTCGTCGAGTCCGACGGCCATGGCGTCGAGGTCGCGTCCGGCGAGTCCGCCGTAGGTGGGGAAGCCCTCGGTGAGGATGAGCTGGTTGCGGGCTTCGGCGGCCAGGGCGGTGTCGCGCATGGCGAGGAAGCCTCCGATGTTGACGAGGGCGTCCTTCTTCGCGCTCATCATGCAGCCATCGGCGAGGTCGAACATCTCACGGGCGATCTCCCTGGGTGAGCGGCCGATCTGTCCGGGCTCGCGCTGGCTGATGAGGAAGGCGTTCTCGGCGAACCGTGCGGCGTCGAGCCACATGGGGATCTTGTGGGCGTGGCAGATGCCGGCGATCTGGCGGAGGTTGGCCAGGGAGACGGGCTGTCCGCCGACGGCGTTGTTGGTGACGGTCATGATGACCATGGGGATGGCGTCGGCGCCGTGCTCGGCGATAGCGGCTTCGAACTTGGCGGGGTCGAGGTCGCCTTTGAAGGGGTGTCGGTCCTCGGGCATCCAGGCGGCGTCGATGGGTAGGTCGAGGGCGGTGGCGTGGCTGGCCTCGACGTTGGCGCGGGTGGTGTCGAAGTGGGTGTTGGCGATGAAGACGCGGCCGGCCCGTCCGAGGAGTCCGAAGATGATGCGCTCGGCGGCGCGGCCCTGGTGGCAGGGGATGATGTGGGCAAATCCGGTGAGCTCCTGGACCTTCTGTTCGAACCGGAAGAACGAGTCGCTGCCGGCGTAGGCCTCATCGGCGTTCATCATGGCGGCCCACTGGGCGGCGCTCATGGCGCTGGTGCCGCTGTCGGTGAGCAGATCGAAGGTGACGCTTCGGCTGCGGAGGCCGAAGGGGTTGAGGTGGGCTTCGCGCAGGGCGGCCTCACGCTCTTCGCGCTCGAGCAGGGGGATGGGTTCGACGACCTTGAAGCGAAAGGGCTCGATGATGGTCTTCATAACTCTCCGGGTGAGAACGGTGAGGCACCGACGCGTCGGCGCCGGGGCGAAGGTGGCGCCGGTTTCTGGGTGTGCGGCGGTCGCGCAGCCGAGGTGTGTGCACCCTACCGGTCGGCGTCGATGGCGCGATGATCTGGATCAGGTCGGGTCGCGCGGGGAAGTGCGTCTGGAATTTGGATGGGACGGTCGGTTGAGCTATGTTAGGCCGGCGCGTCCGGGGCGTCCTTGCGGTCGAGTACATCGTGGACCCAGGAGAAGACAGCCACGGTGGCGGGCATGCCGAGGGTGCTGGCAGCGAGCGCCACGACGTGTTCGAGCTCCTCGGGGGTGATGCCTGCGGCGAGCGCCTTGCGTACATTGGAGTGGACGGCGCCCTCGCGCATGGCGCCGATGGCGATGCCGAGCTTGATGAGTCGGGCTGTCTTGTCGTCGAGGGGCCCCTGGGCCTCGGCCTCGCGCATGAGCTGCCAGGCTTTGCCGAACTCGGGGTGTGCGGCGACAAACTTGTTGTAGGTCTTCGGGGGCGCCTGGTTCGTTGACATCTCTCCTCCGTTGGGGTCTTGACGTGGCACAGCTCGTGCGACACGCGTTCGGTGGGAACATTGTACGGCCGTGAGTCTCAGTCCGTCCCGCGACGCAGGGCCTCCTGCGAGCGATTACAGGTCACGAGTCTGGTGTGTTGAGCCCGCGACGCAGGGCCCTCTCCGAGCTGCCGCTCAGGGATCTCCCTGCGCTGCGGGCTCAACACACCAGACTCGCTATCGCTCACAGGACTCCCTGCTCTGCGGGTCGGACTGCCACTCAGGCCGGGCAAAACACAAAGGGGAACGGCGTGACATCCACATCCGTCTCGCATCACTGTCTAACACAATCTGACGAGTACGCGCTGCGTGCGATGACGTACATCGCGATGAAGCCGCAGGTCGAGCTGATCTCGGGCGGTGAGATCGCCGAGGCGACGGGGATCCCTCCGCACTATAGCTCGAAGGTGCTTCGTCGTCTGGTGGTAGCGGGCTTGTTGGTGTCGTCGCGGGGTCGGACGGGCGGTTTTCGGTTGGCGCTGCCGGCGGACTGCATCCGGTTCCTGGACATCCTGCTGGCGACGGACTTCAAGCCGGACTCGAACCACTGCGCGTTCGGCTGGCCACGGTGCGATCGCGACCACCCGTGTCCCTTGCACCCGGCATATTCGGAGTTGAAGCGCCTCTTTTTGAAGTGGTCGGCTACGGTCACGTTGGCGGACGTGTTGGAGGACAAGAGCGCGCTGGAGCGATTCATCGGCCGGGCGCCGGAGTCGCCCTGAGTCGAGGGTCTTGTTCATTGCAGAGGTTCGGGTCGGCTAATGGGGCCTTCTTGGGCCTGGATGGGTCGCATCGGTCGAGGGGTTGAGCGCGATTTCTGCGTTCCCGGTCGGTCGAGGGCGAGGCGTCGGTCAAACGTTGTGACACTCTACATCGGCCGTGGCGACCTGCGTTGTGCGTGCGCAAGCGCTGCCGGGCGCAGGGGGCTCATCGCAGAAAGTGCGCGGCCCTGAGGGCCCCGGCGCGGGTTCGATCTTAATGTGGACCCGCGTATCTGCAATAAATTGTCACTCTGGCCCGATGGCACGGGAGTTGCGTCATGCGTTGGGGTCTGTCTCAGACCACGAGCTCTGTTCAATGAGGGGAGGGGAGGGGCATGACGGCCGTCGTGCGCGGAGAGCGGACGGCGCGCGCACACCACCCGCGCTCCATCACGGCCGAAGCCGAGGAGCGCCACCGACTGAGAGAGGAGGCTCCATGAACTGCACCCGCGTCTCGAGGACCGTGCCCGGCGAAAAGCGCCTTGCGCTCCTCATCCTGACCGCGCTCACCGTGCTGATCTGCGCCCCGGCGCAGGCGCAGGAGACGCCGGATGCGGCTGGAGGCGGCGAGGGCACCGAGCCGACCCAGCCCACCACCGACAAGGTCAAGACGATCGCCGAGGCCTCGGAGAAGAAGGTCGAGCCGGCGAAGGCGGAGACGATCGTGGAGACCGGGGAGGTGACGGACGAAAAGAAGGACGAGGTGAAGGAGGAGGCCAAAGCGGCTGCGCCCGCGGTCGAGCCGCCTGACGCGATGAAGTTTGAGGTCTCGGGTCTGTACACCATCTGGGGGCTGAACCAGCGGGGCTTCCTGCTCGGGGCGGACAACCCCCTCGACAACGCCGACTACGTGGTGCAGATGCTGCGGACCAACCTCAAGTTCGGCAAGAAGCACTACGGCGTGAAGGCGCGCGTGGACGCGGCGCAGGGTTGGTGGGGTACGGACAACTCGCCGAACAACGAGCCGTCGGTGACGCAGGCGGCCGACGGTACGCTCACCACGGGGGTGACCTACAACCCGTACAAGCTGTTCCGCAACAAGGACACGAACTACGCCATCCACGTCGATCACGCCTACCTGTACGTCGATATCCCGAAGACGCCGATCCAGGTCACCGCCGGGCGTCAGGCGTATGAGGTGGGCAACAAGCTCGTGCTCGACCACGATCACGACGGGATCATCGTCACCGGGACGTTCGGGGAGAAGGTCAAGGTCGACGCCCTGTGGGCGAAGGTCTCCGAGGGGCGGGACTCGTTCAAGGCGCCGACGGGGGCGCTGATGAACGATGACGAGGCGCGGGCGGACGCCGACATCTTCGGCGGCCGGGTGAAGGTGGACTACGCGCCGGTCAAGGTCGAGGCGTTCGGGCTGCTGTACAAGGACAACTCGGGTCAGGAGGACTACGCGTACCTCCCCAACGGGCTCGGTTACCTTCAGTCCCGGTTCACGCCGCAGCTGAGCGAGGTCTGGGCGTTCGGTCTGGCCGGCAATCTCCACCTCGACGTGCTCGCGGGGCTGGATGTCGACGTCGAGGTCGACTACCTGACCGGCAAGGACCTGGTGGACAACACGACCACGGCTGGCGGGCTGATCGACATCAACGACGGCACGCTCCAGGGCACCAACGTGCTGTTCAAGGCGACCCAGAAGGCGAAGCTGGGCGTGCCGATGGATCTTGGGCTGACCTTCGGGTGGGGCTCAGGCGATGACGACCCGACCTCGGGCAAGGGGAACATCAACAAGATCCAGACGATGGGCTTCTTCCCACTGACGAATGTCTGGGAGGACTCGGTCATGCCGGACATCGCCGGGATCTCCCCTCAGGGGCTCGGCTCGCCCGTCTCGCGCGGCTACCGTGAGCTGGAGAACACGACGGTGGTGATGGCGAAGGTCGGCGTGAAGCCGGTCGAGCTGCTGCGGCTCGAGGCGTCGTTCACCTTCATCCAGGCCACCCAGCCGGTGCATGGCTTCGATGCGGCCGGGGCGCCGACCGCGGAGACGGCGAAGGATCTTGGCCAGGAGGTCGACGCGAACCTCATCCTCAACGTGTACGACAACGTCACGTACAAGGCCCTGTTCGGCTACTTCGTGCCCGGTGATGCGGCGGCGCTGCTGATCAACGGCAACACCGATCACAAGGACCCGGCGTGGGAGTTGAAGCAGGTGGTGGACGTGAAGTTCTGAGGGGCCGGGCCATCGCGTTGTGGAGATGGGGGTCCGGGGGCGGCTCGCCCCCGGCCGCCGGAGGCGTGCCTCCGGCGGCCAGGGGGCAGCGCCCCCTGGACCCCGTTCTTGTTTAGAAGCCGTTTCAAAAATATATGCCGTGTTTCCTCGTATCTTCTGGCTCCATGCGGGTTTTCTGCTCGATCATGGGCCTCTGGGCCCACTCCCTCACATCAAACGCCGCCTGGAACCAGAATCTACGTCGGATCCATCGGCATCTACTTTCTCAACGGCTTCTTACTTGCGGGTGAGGCGGAGATCGCCGTCGAAGACGTTGGTGGCGATCTTGAGGGCGAGGGTGAACAGGCCGATGCCGAAGGCCCAGATGCCGGCCATGATCTTCCACTCCTCGGTGGAGGGGGCGTACTCGACGATCTCGTGGAGGGTGGAGGGGATGAAGCCGGGGACGATGAGGCCCATGCCCTTCTCGATCCAGACGCCGACGAAGGTGGCGACGCAGGCGGCGACCAGGAGCCAGGTGTTCTTCTTGACGGCGGGCAGCAGGAAGATGACGGCGGCGGTGACGTTGAGCAGGAGGGAGGTCCAGATTCAGGGGACGAGGCCGTGGTGGCCGTGGAGTCCGAAGTAGAGGTAGGTGGCGGCGGAGACGTGGGTGCCGCCGGTGTAGAACTCGGTGAAGACCTCGGACAGGACCATGAAGAGGTTGATGACGACGGTGATGCGGAGGATGGAGGTGAGGGTGTCGATGGGGCCGCGGCCGATCTCGAGGCGGGTGAGGCGCTGGAGGATGAGGAGGGAGACGATGATGAAGGCCGGTCCGGTGACGAAGGCGGAGGTGAGGAACCGTGGGGCGAGCAGGGCGCTGTTCCAGAAGGGGCGTCCGCCGAGTCCGCAGTAGAGGAAGGCGGTGACGGTGTGGATGGAGATGGCCCAGACGATGGAGAGGAAGACGAAGGGGATGTACCACTTCTTGTCGGGCTTGTGGCCGAGGAAGCGCTGGTAGAGCAGGTAGCCGGCGATGTGGAGGTTGAGCAGGAGGTAGCCGGACAGGACGAGCACATCCCAGGTGAGCATGGAGATGGGCCAGTTGAACCGTCCGATGCCTGGGATGATGTGCCAGAACCGGTCGGGTCGGCCCAGGTCGACGTTGACGAAGAGCAAGCACATGACGATGGCGACGATGGCCAGGAGCTCTCCGACGATGACGAGGTCGTGCATCTTCTTGTCGTCGTAGAGGTAGGCGGGGATGACCATCATGACGCCGCCTGCGGCCAGTCCGACGAGGAAGGTGAAGTTGGCGATGTAGAGTCCCCAGGAGACGTGGTCGGACATGTCGGTGACGACCATGCCTTCGAGGACCTGGTGGGACCAGGCGTTGACGCCGACCAGGGCGATGGCGGTCAGGGCGGTCATCCAGGCGTAGAAGGCGAGGTTGCCCTCGGTGGACAGGACGAGGGAGCGCCAGATGAACCGGGGGTAGCTGACGAGGTGCTTGGGGAATGGCTCGGAGTAGGTGCTCATGGGGACCCTCAGACGTCGAAGAAGTAGAAGAAGGAGGGCTGTGTGCCGAGCTCCTCTTTGAGGACGAAGACGCGCTTGTTCTCGAGGACCCATCGGATGTCGGAGTCGGGGTCGGCGACGTCGCCGAAGACGCGGGCTCCGGTGGGGCAGGCCTCGAGGCAGGCGGGGAGCTTGCCGGCGCGGGTGCGGTGGAGGCAGAAGGTGCACTTCTCCATGACGCCCTGGGGTCGGATGCGGTTGGAGAGGTAGGCCTGGACGGGGTTGACGTCCTCGGCGGGGATGGAGGGCTTCTTCCAGTTGAACCGTCGGGCGTGGTAGGGGCACGCGGCTTCGCAGTAGCGGCAGCCGATGCACCAGTTGTAGTCGATGACGACGATGCCGTCCTGCTCCTTCCAGGTGGCCTCGACGGGGCAGACCTTGACGCAGGGCGGGTTGTTGCACTGCTGGCACTGGACGGGCATGTAGTATTTGCCCGGTGCGGGCACGGCGTGGTTGTAGCCGGCGGTGCCCTTCTCCAGGTCGAGGGAGCCCTGCTCCATCTCGAGGACGCGGATGTAGGACTGGTGGGTGTCCCGGTCGTGGTTGTTCTCCTTGTGGCAGGCCTCGGCGCACTTTCGGCAGCCGATGCACAGGGAGAGGTTGAGGGCGTAGGCGAACTTGACGCCGGGGTTGGGGGTGAGGTCGTCGATGTGGACGTCGGCGCCGTACTGGTCGCGGGTCTCCTGCTCGAGGCGTCGCAGGACGGTCTGGAGCTCGTCGGGGGTGAGCTCGCGGTAGTGCTTCTGGAGGAAGGCGTCGACGGAGAGGCCATCGACCCACTCGGTCAGGGGGGCGAGGGCCTTGGCGAAGGCGGCGACGCCGAGCGTGGCGCCGATGCCTTTGAGCAGGGTGCGCCGGCTGAGGCCGCTCTCGGGTTGTTGCTCGGTCATGGTTCACTCCTGGTCTGGCCGGCGTCGCTCAGTGTGTATCGGGCCTGGTGTCCCTGGGGGGCGGCTCGGGGAAGACGGTGGGGTAGGCGGGTGCGTGTGGGTCGTGGCAGTGGACGCAGTTATTGCGCGTCCCTGGTCCGCGGGTGCGGTCCCAGAAGCCCTGCATGCCGCCGTGTGCGCCATGTTTGTAGTCCCTGTACTGGGGGCCATGGCACTGGGCGCAGAGGTCGAGGACCTGTGCGAAGGGGAGGGTGTCTCCGCTGGCGAGCCGGAGCAGGTCGCGGTTGTCGGGGTCGTGGCAGGAGGCGCATACGATGGCGCCGTGGCTGAAGGTGAGTCCGCCATGGAAGGCGTTGACGTCGAGGGCGTAGCGCTTCATGGGGGCGTAGCGCGCGCTGTGGCAGGTGGAGCAGGCGACGGTGACGGGGTCGCCGTGGATGTCCACCAGGTCGGTCTCGATGCGTCCGAGGCGTGGCGGGACGACGATGTGCTCGGGGAAGCGCGTGGCGTCGGCGGGCGCGGGTTCGGGCGCGGTGTCCTGGGCCCAGGTACCGGAGATGGCGACGCCGATGCCTGCACCAGCGGCGATGGTGACCAGGGCGAGCAGGGCGATGCGGGGTGTCCTCTTCATGCTGGCTCTCCTGACGGTTGGGTCAACACGGACCTTGAGTTCCAGCAAAACCTCGGCCAACTCGTTGTGAGGGTGGCTGTGTCACGGCGTCCGCGAGGCCGACGCGCGTTTGGTGGTTTCTTTTGTAGACATGCTGGTCTGCAATGAATGCGTAGCCGGGGTGGTGCGGCGCAAGGATTGCGCGGTTGGTTGCGGGGCGTGTCCCAGCCCTGACGGTGTTTCGGTGGGGTTCGGCCGTGTGTGGGCGGGAGGCGCGGCGCCGCGGTGAAACAAAGCAGACCTTCTGGTCTGAATTTTGAAAGGGCGGTTTGTGGGGCACATCGCAGGTGGGGTGTGCGCCTCCTTAACGAGGTGGATATGCCTGTGCTTGGCGTGGTGGTGGTGACAGACGGGGCGGGTGCGCCAGCGACGCTGGAGGCTTCGCTTCGGTCGTTGTCGCCGGGGTTGACGCTTGGGTCGTGGCAGGGGGGGCGGTTGCCCCTGGTGCTGGAGACGGCGGAGGCCGGGCAGGAGGAGGCGCTGTTGGGGGCGATCGAGTCGATCGCGGGGGTGTGGGCGGCGCAGGTGGTCTTTGTGGACTTCTCCGACGTCGAGGGGGTCGAGGCATCGTTCTTCGGGCGCCGTCGCCGAGGGGGGATGGCGGGAGTGGACGGAGCGCCGGCGGGTGAGTCGGCCGTGGATCATGGAGGCGAGTCGTGAGCATCGATCGTCGAGACTTCATCAAGATGGCGGCCATGAGCGCTGCGACGGTGGCGGCAGCGGGAACGGCGTCGGCCGAGCCGACGGAGGCGGTGGATCCGCGGGTGCGCGCGGCGCAGTCGGGGGAGGTGCGGTGGGACAAGGCGCCGTGCCGGTTCTGTGGGACGGGCTGCCATGTGCAGGTGGGCGTCCGGGACGGTCGCGTGGTGGCGGTCGCCGGCGACCGGCTGGCGGAGGTGAACAAGGGTCTGCTGTGCGTGAAGGGCTACCATGTGGGGCTGGCGCTGTACGGCAAGGACCGGTTGACGACGCCGCTGCTTCGCAAGAACGGGAAGCTGGAGCCGATCTCGTGGGAGCAGGCGCTGGAGGTCGTGGCGGGCCGGGTGATGAAGGACCCGAAGGGCTTCGCGATCTACGGCAGCGGTCAGTGGACGATCCCGGAGGGGTATGCGTGCCAGAAGCTGATGAAGGGCGGGTTGTCGAACAACCACATCGACCCGAACGCGCGGCTGTGCATGGCGTCGGCGGTGACGGGCTTTCTGGCGACGTACGGGGTGGATGAGCCGGCGGGTTGCTACGACGATCTGGACGCGTGCGATGTGTGCATCCTGTGGGGGAACAACCCGGCGGAGATGCATCCGATCCTGTTCTCGCGGCTGATCGACCGTCGGAGCCGCGGTGAGAAGGTGACCCTGATCGACATCGGGACGCGTCGGACGCGGACGACGGCGCACGCCCAGCACTTCTTGAACTTCAAGCCGCACACGGACCTGGCGATCGCGAACGGGATCGCGCACATCCTGCTTCGGGATGGGACGTGGGACAAGGCGTTCGTGGAGCAGCACTGCGCGTTCCGGGGGGCGGACGAGCCGGCGACGTTGCCGGGGATGGCGATCACGTTCGAGGCGTACAAGGCGGAGGTGGCGAAGTACACGCCGGAGTACGTGTCGGAGGTGTCGGGCGTGGCGGTGGAGGACCTGGAGCTGCTGGGTCGTCTGTTCGGGCGCCGGGATCTGAAGATCACGAGCCTGTGGTGCATGGGGATGAACCAGCACGAGCGCGGGACGGCGATCAACTGTCTGGTGCACGGGGTGCATCTGCTGAGCGGTCACTTCGGCAAGCCCGGGGACGCGCCGACGAGCCTGACGGGTCAGCCGTCGGCGTGCGGGACGGTGCGGGAGGTGGGGACGCTGGCGCACGCGTTGCCGGGCGGCCGGGTGGTGGCGAACGCGGACCATCGCCGCCAGAGCGAGGGGTTCTGGAACGTGCCGGAGGGACGGATCAGCCCGAAGCCGGGCTATCACACGGCGTTGATGTGGGAGAAGTTCAGCACGCCGACGGACAAGGGTGGGGACATCCACACGATCTGGGTGCAGGTGACGAACCCGGCACAGACGCTGCCGGACACGCATCGCCTGTTCGATCCGAGCCGGAAGCTGGCGGACAAGTTCCTGATCGTGTCGGACGTGTACCCGACGGCGACGACGCGGGAGGCGGATCTTGTGCTGCCGTCGGCGATGTGGGTGGAGAAGAACGGGATGTTCGGCAACTCGGAGCGCCGGACGCAGCAGTGGTTCAAGCAGGTGGAGCCTCCGGGGCAGGCTCGGGACGATGTGTGGCAGGTGATCGCGGTGGCGCGTCGTCTGTTCGAGCTGGGCGTGGCGGGGATGAAGGACAAGGATGGCCAGTTCATCTTCGCGATGAAGGACGACGAGGGTCGCGAGGTGCCCATCTGGGACTTCAAGCGCTACTACGACGTGAACGTGGACCGGCATCTCTTTGAGGAATATCGGCAGTTTACCCGGATGAAGCACAAGGATCTGGCACCGTACGATGAGTACGTCAAGGCGCGTGGGATGCGTTGGCCGGTGGTGCAGAAGGCGGACGGGGGCTGGCGGGAGACGCGGTTCCGGTTTGCGGAGTTCGACGATCCGTACGTGAAGAAGGGGACGGGGGTGCAGTTCTACCACTCGACGTCGAAGGACGACCGGGCGCAGATCTGGTTCCAGCCGTACACGCCGCCGACCGAGTCGCCGGACGCGGAGTTCCCGTTCTGGCTGTGCACGGGTCGGGTGATCGAGCACTGGCACACGGGGACGATGACGCAGCGGATCGCTCCGTTGAACCGGGCGATGCCGCACGCGTACGTGGAGCTGCACCCGAACGACGCGCGTCGGCTGGGTGTGGGCAACGGTGAGGTGGTGCGGCTGCGGTCGAGGCGGGGTGAGGTGTCGCTGCCGGCGTGGATCAACGGGCGTGGTGCGCCTCCGGAGGGTTCGGTGTTCGTGCCGTTCTTCGACGAGCGGCTGCTGATCAACCAGGTGACGCTTGGGGCGTTGGACCCGTTCAGCAAGCAGCCGGACTACAAGAAGTGCGCGGTGCGCGTGGAGCGGATCCTGTAGGTGGCGACGTCGACGTGGTCGGCGCTGGAGGATGAGCCATGAACGAAGGGAGCGTGGAGAGCCCCACGGGGGCGCGCACGATGCACATCGCGCTGGCGACGGCGATCGGCGTGGCGGTGATCGGCTACTTCGCCGGGATCGGCTCGCCGTCGGAGCGGGAGGCTCCGGTGGCGGAGATGGCAGCGACGTCGGAGGCCCCGGCGGCGGCGACGTATGTGGAGCTTCGGGAGCGGAACCTGGGGCCGAACGCGGGCTGGACCTCGAAGCTGTCGGGGCTGGCGGTGTCGGAGGGGGAGGCGCCGCTGGCCGAGGGCGAGGTCCGGGAGGCGGCGCTGGAGACGGCGTTGGCGGAGCGGCAGGAGCGTCGCGCGTTCGACGGTGCGCCGCCGACGATCCCACACCCGGTGGGGCAGAACCAGGTGTCGGAGTGTCTGGCGTGCCATCAGACGGGGGTGGTGGTGGAGGGACGGGTGGCGTCGCGGATCAGCCATGAGGCGTATGGGTCATGCACGCAGTGCCATGTGCCGGATGCGAGTCCGGTGCCGTTCAAGGGTGGGCCGGACCTGCCGCCAGTGGCGTCGGGGAGCGATTTTGTGGGGTTGGCGTCGTCGCCGCACGGGGTGCGGGAGTATGAGGGTGCGCCGCCGCAGATCCCGCATCCGACGTGGATGCGTCAGCAGTGCGACAGCTGCCACGGGGTGACTGGACGGGCGGGCATGCGGTCGACGCACCTGGAGCGTCAGAGCTGCGGGCAGTGTCATGCGCCGAGCTCAGCGCGGGACCAGGGGCTGCCGTTCGGGCTGGAGGTGTTGCCATGAGCGGCTCGGGTTCGGGTTCGGAGCTGGTGCTGCCGGAGCTGACCACGGGCGTGTTGGATGGCGAGACGCTGTCGCGGCTGCTGGCGGACCTGGGGTCGTGCACGGAGGTGCTGGAGGTGCAGGTCAAGGGTGGCGCGGAGGTGCGGGCGCGCGCGGGGGCGCTGGGGCTGCAGGAGGCGGGGGCGCTGCTGCTTTCGGGGGGTGTGCGTGGGGTTCAGGTGCGGTACCTGTACGAGGGCGCGGTGTGGTGTGACACGCTGATCGGCGGGGGCGCCGGGATCCGGCTGGTGCGGATGAAGGCGGAGGGAGGGGCGTAGCGTGGGCAGGGCGGCGAGTCAATCCGAGCTCGCTTCGCTCTGGAGGGGGCGAGCCGGGGTGATCGGCTCCGGGGGGTCGGGGGGTGTGTCAGGCCGGTTTCGCTCGGCAGGGCCGGCGGGTGGGAAGACATGGGGCCGGGCGAGGGTGTGGTGGTTGGCCCAGGCGTTGGCGGCCTCGGTGAGGCGGCTCCAGGGGACGTGGAGCGGGCAAGGGGCGTGCGGGTTGCACGAGGCCGCGCCGAAGGCGCAGTGCGTGGTCTGGATGGGGCATCCGACCGCGTCGAGGATCTGTGCGAAGGTGATGGCGCCGGGGGCTCGGGCGAGGCGAAAGCCGCCGTGGTGTCCCTTCTGGGCCAGGAGGAGCTCCGCGACGACGAGCTTGCGGAGGATCTTGGAGAGGTAGGGCAGGGGCACGTCGGTGCGCTCGGCGAGCTGGGTGGCCGTCAGGAGGTGGCCTTCGGGGAGCAGGGCGAGGGCCATGGTGGCGCGCAGCGCGTATTCGGCGGTCTGAGTCAGGAACATGGTCGCCCCTCCCCGGTTGGGTTGGTAAATCAGGGATTGTTATGTCTGTTGATACGGGGTGTCTTGTCTGGAGGTTGGTGTCTCGTGTTACGGGGCTGACGGAGGACCTGGCTGGCCTTGTAGTGCTCGGTAGGATCTTATTGTGGACTCTGGTGTCCTTGAAATCAAGGGTGTTGAGCGAACGATGCGCTGCGACGCGGGGTGATGGTGTGTAGGGGCATGATCTGGCATCCTCGGCAGGTGGCGGGCATGATGGGCGGTGGGCAAGCCACGGGGCGGCGGCAGGGGCACAGGTTGCCAGCGGTCCGTCTCGGGTGTATGGACGGCAGGCCCATGATGCAGAGCGCGCACGGAGCGAGGCCGTATGGACAAGCGAACGTTGGTTCGGGATGTGACGCTGTTCGAGGGCGTGACCGAGGCGACCTTGAAGGTGCTCGAGCCATGCTTTCGGCTGAAGCGCTTCTCACGGGGGGAGCTTCTGTGGCGCGAGGGGCAGGCCTCGACGAACTTCACGTTCATCGCGCGGGGGCGGGTGAAGCTGGTGCGTCAGCGGTCGGATGGGCAGGAGCTGATCATCGACATCTACGGCCAGGGCGAGGCGGTGGGGGAGGCGGCGGCGTACATGCGGGTGCCGTATCCGGCGAGCGCGGTGGCGTTGGATGAGGTGGTGGCGCTGGTGATCCACCGGGACCATCTTCACGGGACGTTGCAGCGGGACGCTGGGCTGCTGGAGGTCTTGCTGCAGGGGATGATGGACCAGCACCTGCGGATGCTTCGTCGTCTTGGGGAGGTGACGACGGCGTCAGCGGAGCAGCGTCTGGCGCTGCTGTTCGTGCGGTTCGCCGACCGTGAGGGTGTGGAGGCGCGGGGCGAGGAGGGGGTGTATGTGGGGGTTCCGCTGTCGCGTCGCGACCTGTGCGACCTGATCAACACGCGGGTGGAGACGGCGATTCGTTTGATGAGTCGCTGGCAGAAGGCGGGTTGGGTGCGGACGGACAAGAAGGGCTTTACGATCCTGGATCTGGAGGTGCTGCGCACGCTTGCCGAGGGGTTGGAGGGTGCGGAGGGTGCTACGGATCCGTAGCGAGTCCTTCGAAGAGGCCGTGCTCGGCGCGGTCGTGGACGGTGAAGAGGAGGCCGACGGTGGCGACTTGATGGAGGAGCCTCGCGCGGCGCTCAGCGTCGAGGCCGTCTTCGTCGTCGATGGCGTCGACGAGGGCTGCGAGGGCGACGACGGCTTGCTCGATCTGCCTGTGTTGGGCGAGGATGGGGTCAAGGGCGTCGGTGTCGTCGAGGGCGGCGGCGGCCTGGGGGAAGAGGCTCTGCTCTTCGTAGCGGATGTGCGCGGCGAGCTCTCGCTGGAAGAGCGCCATGAAGTTGCGGATCTCATCGATGGCGATGCCGGGGTCGACAGAGTGCGTCACGAGCAGCTCGAAGACCAGGTGGAGCTCTTCGAGCAGTCGGGTGAGGGTGGAGTGCTCGTGAGCGTCGCGAAGGTCGTGGTCGAGGGCGGCGGTAAGCACGGTGAAGCTCCAGGGCGTTTCGCGGCAGCCCTCGGTGAGGGCGACACGCGGAGCGGTGTGGCCAGGGACATGACGGCGCACGGCCGAACGAAGGCATGATGCGCAGCGCGTCGTGTAAAGTCGATGATCTCGATCAGTCAGGTGTCGAGTCAAGGGTATGCCAACAGTCACGCAGTGGATGATCAAGGCGGGGATGGTGCATCTGGTGCTCGCGCTCATGTTGCGCGTGGTGAGCGCGGTGTGGCCGGAGGTGGGTGCGGCGCTGGGCGCGGTTTGGTGGCACGGCGTGGTGGTGGGTTGGCTGACGCAGCTGATCTTCGCGGTGGCGTGGTGGATGTTCCCGACGGTGTCGCGAGAGGCGCGCCGGGGGTCGGAGGGGTGGATGTGGGCGTCGGGGGTGGGGTTGAACGGTGGGTTGTTGCTCCGGATGGTGGGTGAGCCGGGGTTGGCGTGGTCTGGCGGCGGTGGTTTGTGGACGGCGCTGCTGTGGGCATCGGCGGTGGCGCAGGTGGTGTCGGTGGGGATCTGGATCGTGCTGATGTGGCCTCGCGTGCGTGCGCCGCGCTCGGCGGTGCGCTCGGGCGGGACGGGTTCGGGGGGGGGGCGGTGATGCCGACGTTGTCGCGGTGGTTCGTGCGGACGGCGTTGGTGTGGCTGGGGCTGGGGGTGTCGTTGGGGGCGGCGCTGCTGGTGAACAAGGCCAGCGGTTTTGCGCCGATGGTGTGGACGCTTCTGCCGTTGCACATCAGCTTTCTGCTGGTGGGCTGGGCGTTGGAGCTTGCGCTGGGGGTGGCGTGGTGGCTGCTTCCGCGGCTGGAGGACAACCGTCGCGTGCATCCGGCGTTGGGTTGGGGGTCGTGGGGGCTGTTGACGGGCGGGCTGGTGGTGGAGGTGGCCGCGCAGCTGTGGAGCGTGTGGATGGGGGGCGCGGGGTCGGCGGGGTTTGCGGTGGGATCGTCGATGGCCGTGGTGGGGGTGTTGTGCTTCGTGGTGGCGGTGTGGCGTCGGGTGGGTTTTGTGCCGGAGGAGATCCGTCGGTGGCGCCAGTCCCGCGGGGGCGCCGAGCGAGGTGGGTGAGTTCATGGACCGTCACGTTCTGCAGAAGCTGGATAGGTTGGCGGTGGAGGGGCGGATCGCGGATGCGACGACGTTGTACCTGCGGGACGCGGCGTGGCGCGGCGAGCGCATGGTGGCGCTGGCGCGGCTGGTGGTGATGGGGTTGTTGCTGGCCCAGTCGGTGGTGTTGGACGGCGCGCTGCTGGCGGCGGGGGCGGCGAAGCCGTGGGTGGTGGTGGTGGCCTGTCTTGCCGGGGCGCTGCTGTCGGTGCCGGCGCTGCTGACGCCGCGGAGCGATCGGTCGGTGGATCGTCGGCTGGTGGTCTCGGTGGTGCTGGATACGGTGTTGTTCGTGGCGCTGGTGATCCCGGCGGTGCTCTGGCCGCTGGAGTCGTACCGGGGGTTGTTGCAGTCGCCGTATCTGGCGGGGCTGGTGGTGACGACGATCGCGTCGGGGTTGCGTCTGTCGAAGACGGCGACGGTGGCGGGGGTGTTGAGCAACGCGGTGGGGCTGGTGGGGCTGCTGGGGGTGGAGTGGTGGCTGCGGCGCGACATGCTGTGGGTGGATGAGTCGCGGTATGTGACGATGGGGGTGATCTTCGTGGCGGCGGCGGTGGTGGCGGCGGTCGCGTCGAAGCGGACGCGTCGCCTGGTGGTGGAGGCGGTGGATGGGCTGGCGCGTGCGGAGAAGACGCGGCAGCGGCTGGGCGCGTACATCTCGGAGGAGCTCGTGGGGATGGCGCTGGAGGGGACGGAGCCGCTGGAGAGCGGTCGTCGTCGTCCGGTGGCGGTGCTGTTCAGCGATCTTCGGGGGTTCACGCGGTACGCCGAGCACATGGAGCCGGAGCAGCTGGTGTCGGAGCTGAACGCGTACCTGAGCGTGATGGTGGAGGTGATCCGGGGGGAGGGGGGCGTGGTCGACAAGTACATCGGTGACGCGATCATGGCGGTGTTCGGGATCCCGGAGGGCTCGGGCGAGGACGCGCTGCGGGCGATCCGGGCGGCGGTGGCGATGCAAGAGGCGCTGGTGGCCCACAACGTGGAGCGGGCGTCGCGGGGGCTTCCGGCGCTGGCTCAGGGGATCGGGGTGCACTTCGGGGAGGCGGTGGCGGGCAACATCGGGACGCCGTCGCGGTTGCAGTTCACGGTGATCGGGGACGCGGTGAACGCGGCGAGCCGGCTGGAGAGCGCGACGAAGACGATGGGGGTGGGGGTGATCATCTCGGAGGCGGCGGTGGAGTCGGCGCGGAGCGCGTTGGCCGGCAGGACGATGCCCGAGATGCTGGCGCTGGGGACGCTGGAGGTGCGTGGCAAGGACGAGGCGATGACGGTGATGACGGTGGCGTCACCCCGAGGCGCTGGTGTGCAAACCCCTGATCCGATGGGATAATCAGGGCATCGTGTGCTCGTTGGCGAGGGTGTTGAGCAGGTCTTGCACGGCGGTCTGGACGCGGGCGGCTGTTGCGTCGAGGTGGGCGGGGGTGTCGTCGGGCAGGATCGGTGTGCCGATGCGGACGCGGACGCGCCAGGGCAGCCACGGGAGCAGCGGGAAGGGGCTGGCGAGCCAGGCGCCGGCCAGGACGAGCGCGGCCCACCAGGGTATCCACAGGGTCGAGGCGAGGATGGCCGCGCAGCCCGCGAGGCCGAGGACGCTCAGGGGCCAGGTCTTGAGGCCGAACACACGTGGCGCGATCAGCAGCCACGGAAGGACCCTGGAGCGCCAGAGGATGGGGCTGGCGAAGTGGCTGCCCCAGATGGCCATGGGGACGATCGGGACGTGGGCGTCTGCGGCGATGCGCAGGTAGCCCTGGCGCCCTCCGAAGTCCACCTGACGGGCGCGCCAGACCGGGCGGATGGCCTCGTGGGCGCCGCCGGGGAAGACCAGGACGGGGACTCCGTCGCGGAGGGCGCCGTGGGCGTGGTGGTAGGTGGCCGGGATGGCGCCGAAGCCACGCAGCGCCCAGGCGACGACGGGGAAGAAGAAGGCGGAGGGCAGGGCGAGGCCCGTGATGGGGCGCTCGGCGCGGCCGAACCGGGCGTACCATAGCGCGGCGAGGCAGAAGAGCTCGCCACCGGCGCCACCGCTGTGGTTGGAGACGAGCAGGAAGGGGCCGTCGGGGAGGTGCTCCCAGCCGTCGAGATGGGGGCGGAACCAGAGGCGGGCCCAGGGGGTGACGAGCCAGCGCATCAGGAAGGCCATCGGGGTGGACAGGTGGCCGGTGCGTCCGAGCCTGGCGCGGTCGGCCCAGCGGTCGAGGGCGGAGGGGGGCCGTGGGGCGGGATGGTCGTCGGGCGGTGTCATGGCGGGCTCCTCGACCTGTGGGGCGGTCCTGGAGCGCCGCGGCCCCGGCGCTGCGATGCAGTGTCGGGGCCGCGTGAGATACGGGGGAGGTGGACGGGGTGGCCGCCTCGGGCGACCGGGCGCTACGGGATGCTGAGCACGTTTCCGTAGGCGCCGTCGTTGCCGACCTCGCCGAAGCCGGTCGCGGCGTTGCTGGAGCTGCCGCCGAAGCCGCCGGCGCCGGAGGTGCCGATGGAGGCGTCGAGCTCGAAGGTGTTGGTCATGTCGTAGCCGGAGGCGACGTTGTTGCTGTTGCCGATGAAGATGTCGTAGGAGGCGCCGCCGTTGCCGCCGGCGCCGCCGCCAGCGTGGCCGCCGCGACCGCCCTCGGCGCCGACCGCGCCGTCGATCATGCAGAAGTCCCACAGGGTGCCGTCGTCCTCGATGCCGTCGCCGCCGATCGCGCCTCCGCCGGGGTCGCCGCCGGAGCCGCCGTCACCGCCGCGCCCACCCTGACCGCCGAAGCCGCGGATGAGGATGTTGTCGAGGAGGCTGGGCATGTCGCTGGCGGTGGCGGGGCCGGCGCCGGTGAAGACGACGGCGATGGCGAAGGAGCCGCCGCCGGGGTCGCCGCCGAGGCCGAGGTTGCCACCGCAGCCGCCGCTGCCGCCGCCGCCGCCGCTGGCGCCGAAGTAGAGGAGGGCGCCGTTGTCAATCTGGCCGTTGCGGTTGACGTCGGTGGCGTTGATGCCGTTGCCGGCGCCGCCGCCGCCGCCGCC
>Ga0100377_1001556_pt1 | contig 19639 bp, 18 predicted proteins | sample CryGeymeta201501_FD_83664 | JGI IMG/M metagenome (GOLD analysis project Ga0100377, IMG submission 83664) | Groundwater microbial communities from Crystal Geyser aquifers in Utah, USA - Crystal Geyser metaG 2015-01 | ecosystem: Environmental > Aquatic > Deep subsurface > Groundwater | place: USA...
CACCTCGGGGTGCGGCTCGCGCGCTCCCTCTAGCGCTCAGGGTTTGACGTAGGCTGAGCGGCTGCGCCAGCCCTCGTCGGGGTACCAGGCCACGAGCAGGGTGCCGCCTTCGATCGCGTGGATCAGCCTCGGCGCGACCTGCGCGCCCACGGCGGGGCAGCCCCAGCTGTTGCCGACCCGCCCGTGCGCTGCCGCGAAGTCCGCGCTCACATAGGTCGCGCCGTGCATGACGATGTCGCGCTCGCGGTTGTTCGCGTTGAACGACGGTTCGAGCCCGTCGAGTCGCAGCGAGAGCCCGTGCTTTCCGTAGTAGGTCTCGGCGGTCACGGACACGCCGATGCTCGACTGCAGGCTATCGACGGTGTTGGACCAAGAGGTCATGCGGTCCCAGCCGGAGCGCTTTCCGTGGGCGACACGCTCGTGAAAGAGCAGCTCGTTTGAACTCAAGTTCACGACCCACAAGCGCGGCGTGGCCGAGGGCAGCGAGTAGTCGATGACCGTGAGCACGGCGCTGCGCGTCTGGTGCCGCTCGGTCGCGCGCTCCCAGGCCCGGAGGGCGTCGCCGTAGACCTGTGCGCGCAGGCCATACGCGGTGAAGGCCGTCGCTTGGTGCGCGTCGGGCACGACGGGCGGCGCCGCGAGGGCGGCGAGGGCAAGCGCGGTGAGCGTCATCATGGTCGGTCTCCGTTCACTTGCCCTGCTCGCTCACCCAGGCGCGCACTTGCTCGTCGAGGATCGGCAGGGTGACGGCGCCGCTGCCGAGCACGACGTCGTGGAAGGCGCGCACGTCGAAGTCGTCGCCGAGGGCGGTCTCCGCTTCGGCGCGCAGCTTGAGCAGCTCGAGCTGGCCGGTCTTGTACGCGAGCGCTTGGCCGGGCCAGCTGATGTAGCGGTCGACCTCGTTGCCGATGTTGTTGTCCGCGAGCGGCGTGTTCTCGTGGAGGAAGCGCACCGCCTGGGAGCGCGTCCAGCCGTCGTGGTGTACGCCGGTGTCGACGACCAGGCGGCCGGCTCGCCACGCGTCGAAGGCGAGCATGCCCAGGCGGTCGAGGTCGCCGTCGTACAACCCCATCTCGTCCGCGAGGCGCTCGCTGTACAGCGCCCAGCCCTCGACGAAGGCGGTCTGATCGGCGAGGCGCCGGAACGCTGGGATCGCTGGGAGCTCCTGCCCGATCGCGATCTGAAGGTGGTGGCCGGGGATGGACTCGTGAAAGGCGAGCACCTGCGCCTCGTGGCTCGGGCGCGTGGTGGGCTCGTAGACGTTGACGCGGTACTCGCCCGGCCGCGAGCCGTCCTGGGCGGGGGGCCGGTAGTAGGCGACGGTGGTGTAGGGCGCCTCGTGGTCGGGGATGCGCCGCACCACGCACTCGGTCTTTGGCAGGCGGCCGAACCACGCCGGCAGGGCGGCGCGCGCCTTGGCGAGGGAGGCCTGCGCCTTGGCCTCGATCGCGTCGGCGTCCTTGAAGTGCAGCGCGGGATCGGTGCGCAGGCGCTCGAAGATCGTGGGCAGGTCGTCGGTGCCGTAGACCCGCTGCCCGACCACCCGAAGCTCCGCGTGCACGCGCTCCAGCTCGTCGAGGCCCCGCTGGTGGAGCGTCTCAGCGTCGACGTCCAGGGAGGTGTGGTAGCGAATGAGCGCGTCATAGCAGGCCAGGCCGTCGGGGCCGAGGGCGTGCAGGCCCTCCTTGGCGCCGCCGCGCGCGTGGGGCAGGACCTCGGCCTCCAAGAAGTCGGCGTAGGCCATCAGCGCAGGGCGCGCGCGCTGGTCGAGGGCGAGGGCGAAGGAGGCGCGCGCGTTCAGCTCGCGCTCGGCGGAGACGGCGCCCGGCGCGAAGCTCACGGCGGTCACCGCGGACCAGGCCTCGGCGGGCTGCGCGAGCTGATCGCGCACCATCTGCAGCACGCGCTGGGTGGACTCGGCGTTGGCGAAGCGGCCCGCGCGCGCGCCCTCGCGCAGGCTGACGACCTGCCCGGTCACATAGGGCTGAAAGGCCCGGTAGCGCGCCTCCAGCGCCTCGATGTCGGCCTCGCTCGCGAGGGGGCGCAGCTCGGCGAGCCACCCCAGCGTGGTGATCGGGTTGTCACGCGGCAGCAGCGCCCAGGACGGCAGCTTGCACACCTCCAGGTCGCGCTCGGCGGTGAGCTGGCCGGTGAAGAGCTGCCAGGTCAGGCGATCGCTCGCTGAGAGCGTGGTGGGCTCGATGGCCTTGGCCCGCGCCAGGAAGCCGACGCGCTGGGCGGCCTGGCGCCGGTGCTCATCGGGGAAGGTGTTGGCCAGCAGCGCGTCGTAGCGGCGATCGCCGAGGTCGGAGGCGAAGCGCGGCGTGTCGCGCAGGGCGGCCTCCCAGTGGTCGTCGAGCAGCGCCGCGAGGGTCGGGTTGACCACCCCGTCGTGGGCGCCCGAGTCGAAGGGCGCGGCGGCGACGACCGGCGCAGGGGTGGACGGGGCGCTGTGGGGGGCGCAGGCGAGCAGGGCGAGCAGGGGCAGCATTTCCCTAGGCTATCGCCGTGGTTCGGCTTGACCAAGCCTCGACCTCGGCGCTCGTGCGGTAGGATGGCCGCCATGAAGCGCTCGTCCCCCCTCTTGTTGCTCGCGGTGTCCTAGGTGGACGACCTGGGGCTCCTCGCGCTCTTGCCCGCGGTGGTCGCCATCGCGCTCGCGGTCCTCACGCGCGAGGTGTTGGTCTCCCTGCTGCTCGGCGTGGTCACGGGGAGCGTGGTCTTGTGGTGGCACACCGGCGCCGTCGACGACCTCAACCCGCTCACGCGCTTCTTGCTGCCGGCCCTCGGCACCCAGAGCTTCGCGGCGGTGCTCCTCATCTATCTGTGGTGCCTCGGCGGGCTCGTCGGCGTGTGGGAGCGCACCGGCAGCGCGCGCCACTTCGCCGAGGTCGCCGGCGCCCGCTTCGTGCGCGGACCTCGCACGGCGCTGGTCTTCGCCTGGGTGATCGGCTGCGTCTTTCACCAGGGCGGCACCGTCAGCACGGTGCTCGCGGGCACCACGATCAAGCCCCTCACCGACCAGCACCGCGTCTCCCACGAGGAGCTCGCCTTCATCGTCGACAGCACGGCCTCGCCGGTGGCGACGCTGCTGCCCTTCAACGCGTGGCCGGGCTATGTCGCCGGGCTGGTGGTCGGCACCGTACCCCTGCTCGCCACCGCAGATGACGGTGTGGCGTTGTTCTTCGCGAGCCTGCGCTACAACTTCTACGCGATGTTCGCCGTCGGCGGCACGCTGCTCTTCGCGCTGGGCTGGCTCCCGTGGGCGGGCTCGGGGCTGCGAGCCGCTCGCGAGCGCGCGCGCTCCACCGGCGCCCTCGACGCCCCCGGCGCCCGACCGCTGCGCCCCCCCGCCAATGAGGAGCGACGCTACGCCCGCTATCAGCCCTCGCTCCTGGACTTTGCGCTGCCGCTCGCGCTGCTCATCGGCGTCTCCGTGGGGACCTACGCCGCCTCGCGGCTCGGCTGGCTCAGCCGCGGCTACATCAACGAGGCCTTCGTCCTCTGCACCCTCTCGGCGATGGGCGTCGCGTGGGCGCAGGGCCTGCCCGGGCGCGAGGTGCTCGACGGCTTCGTGGACGGCTGCCGCGACATGACCGTCGGCGCGCTCATCCTGGGCCTCGCGGTCACCTTGGGCTTCGTCGCCAAGGAGCTGCACGCCGCCCAAGCGGTGGTCGACGTCGTCGGCGACGGCCTGCCCGCGGTCGCCCTCCCCGCCGCGCTCACCGCGCTCTGCATGGGCATCGCGCTGTCCACGGGCACGTCTTGGGGCACCTACGCCGTCGTCTTCCCGGTGGCGCTCCCCCTCGCCTGGGCGCTGCACCCCGAGCCATGGTACCTGCAGCTCTGCTTTGGCGCGGTCCTGGGCGGCGCGGTCTACGGCGACCAGTGCTCGCCCATCTCCGACACCACCGTGCTCGCTTCGATCTTCACCGGCTGCGACCTCGTCGATCACGTGCGCACGCAGCTCCCACCGGCCACCGTCGCCGCGGCGCTCGGGGCGATCGCGAGCACGACGCTCGCGTGGTGGTGGCTCTAGGCCAAGGTCCCCACGAGGGCGGCCGCGCCGGGGACGCGGAGCCCCGACACCGCCGGGGCTGGGGCGCTCCCGGGGGCGCCTCCGTGCCGAGCTGCGCGCACGACGCCAGCCACTCCCGCCGAATCGGTTTAGCCCCCGAGCGGCTGATACGCCTCGGGCAGCAAGGCCGACAGCGCCTCGTAGGCGTGGTCGAGGGCCTCGCGGCCGCCCCGCGCGCTGACGGCGATGGGGGTCCCGAAGGCGACGCGCACGGAGCCGGGGTGGACGCGCACGTCGTCCACGGGCAAGAAGCGCTCGGTGCCGGAGACGGCGACGGGCACGACCTGCAGCCCGTCGAGCTCCAGGTAGCGGCGCACGGCGGGCAAGAAGGGCGTGAGGCGCGTGCTGCGGCTGCGGCTGCCCTCGGGGTAGATGAGCAGGGCGAGGCCGTCGCGCAGCGCTTGGTGCGCGGTCTGCACGCTGGCTTGGGCGCGGCGGGCGAGCTCGCGGGGGGAGAGCGGCTCGGTGTGGGCGAAGCTCGTGGACTGCGGCACCGGCAAGGTGTTGAGGGAGGAGGCCACGAAGCGGCGGAACGGGTCGGCGTAGACCTTGGGACCGGCGGCGGCGACGATGCGCGCGGCGGCGTCCTCTTGGCCCGACCACGCGAGGGCGCAGTCGAGGGCGCAGGTGTCGAAGTAGGACAGGTGGTTGCCGAGCAGCGCGGTGGGGCCGGCGGCGAGGGCGCTCACCAGGTGCTTCACGCCGATGACCTCGAGCGTGAGCAGCCGCTGACTCCACGCGCGCACCAGCCGCTGGCAGGTCGGCTCGGCGCGGTAGATCTTTGGCTCGTCACCGACGGCGCTCAGATGTTCGAGCATGTCGGCGAGCTCCGCGTCGGTCCGCTCGGCGAGGAGCTGCCGCAGCAGCGAGGCGCTCGGTGCTTGCTCGCTTTCATCGCCCACAAAACGGGAGAGCAGGTCGGGGAGGGCCTCGCGGACCGCGTCGGGGCTCAGGCTTCCGAGCAGGCTTGGGTCCACACCACCTCCAGCGCGCCGCGTTCCCGTGTGGTCGGCGCGCCCGCTGTTGTATCGCGTTGGTTAGTCTGTTGTCTGTTGGAGGCACCGATGGCCGAGGTTCCGAGTGGCATGATCCGCGTGGTGAGCGCCGAAATCCAGCGAGCAGGTCGGTATCTCATCGCCCAGCGCTACCCCACCGCCGTGCTGCCGCTCCTGTGGGAGTTCCCCGGCGGCCGCGTGCGCGAGGGGCAAACGGACGCGCAGCGCCTGGAAGAGGCCCTCGCCCACCGCGTCGGCGTGCGCGCCACCGTCGGCACCAAGCTCATGGAGGTGGTGCACGACTACGGCACCTACCAGGTCACCCTCGCGGTGTACCGCTGCGTCGTCGAGGGCGATCCCTGGGCGCGCAACGTGAACGCCCTCGCCTGGGTCGAGCCCCAAGACTTCGCCGACTACCCCTTCCCCGGCGCCGACCAGCACACGGTGGAGCTGCTGCTGCGGGAGGAGTAGGGACTAGTCCACGCGCTGCCACAGACAGAGGCCCGCGAGGGGCTCGAGCGGGGCGTCTGCGGTGGCGCGGCACACCCGGAGCTGCCCGAGGCCGGCGAGGGCGCCTTGGGCGTCGACGTAGTAGTCCACGATGACGTTCGCCTTGCCGACGAGGTCCCAGCGCTGGGAGTCGTGCGGAAGGAGCGGCGAGTCGCCGCCGCCCCTGAGCTCGCCCATGGCGAAGGTGTGGAACACCGCACCAGCCGGGCGCGGGACACCCGACACAGGCGCGGTGTACCCCATCGAGAGGTGCGGCGCCTGTAGGCCGAGGCCGGCGAGGCTGACGCTGACGTCCGCCAACATCGCCGCCTCCCGGCTCCCGGTCTGCCCGTTCGTGCAGACATCGACCCGCGGATCGCCGTTCACCCGTACCTGAAGCTGGTAGCTGGCGGGGAGCTCCGGCGCGTCTTCGGCTGGGCTCCACACAAGGTCTCCACCCGAGTCGGTGTAGAAGTCGGAGCTAAACGTGACGTTCAAATCTTGGGGTACAGCGAGCAGGCCGCCGACGGTATCTCCGGTGAGGTCCATCGCGTCCGCGTCGGACTCGAGCGGCTCACAGGAGCCTGGGTCAGCCTGCAGCATGTCCAGACGGTGGCAACCAAACATAAGGATGAGCCCCAGGGCTGGATTACGCATCATGGGAAGCCTCCTATTCGGCGCTATTGTGCCCCACGACGATCACGAACTCACGCTCTCCTATGAGCGAACGTCGCTCCCATGCGCTAGACTGCGTACTGTCCCCCGCTCCCGGAGACTTCTATGCAGCGCTCTACTCGTACAAAGCAGGCGGCCCCTAAGGCTGCTGCTCCTCAGGCCCAGGCTCCCGCCCAGGCCGCCAACAGCAACAGCATCGCGCAGGATCTGCTCGCCGAGGCGATCACCCGCCAGGGTGTGGCCGCGGACGAGTCGCTGCTCCTCACGCCTGAGCAGGGCGAGGACCCGATGCGCTACGTCTTCGCCGAGGACGGCGACGAGGTCGCGGGCCCCGAGGGTCGCCACCAGCAGGACGGCGCGCTCCCAGGCCTTCGCCCCAAGCACGAGGGCACCGAGTATATGGACTACACCGGCCCCGCCTTCGTGAAGGGCGCGGGCGATGAGAAGGCGGTGGACGCGAACGACCCCATGCAGGGCGCGCTCGGCAACTGCTACCTCATCGCGGGCATGGTCGCGGTGGCGCGCGCGAACCCCGCCGCCATTCAGGAGCTCATCGTCGACAAGGGTGACGGCACCTTCGACGTCACGCTCTACATCCGCCCCAGCCGCACGCGCGCGCCCAAGAAGGTGGTCCACACCATCGACGCCCGCCTGCCCTCCAAGTACACGGGCAAGCCGATCTACGCGAACGTCGGCGATCGCGACGACAAGGGCAACGGCGAGCTCTGGCCCGCGCTCTTGGAGAAGGCCGTCGCGCAGGAGACGGGCAGCTACGACCTCATCTCCGGCGGCAACATCGGCAAGGAGATCCCCTTCAACGGCTCCATGGAGCTGTTCACCGGCGAGTACGAGTCCTACTACCGCACCGACGGCATGGAAGAGGACGACGCGCTGCTCTACCTCGCCTGCGCGCTCGAGGACAAGAAGCCGATCATCTGCGAGACGCGCGAGATGGAGAGCGACGCAAAGCTGGCGGAAGAGGCCAATAAGTACAACGTCCACGGCAACCACGCCTACGCGCCCTTCGCCGCGGACCTCGACAGCCGCAAGGTCAGCCTCACCAACCCCTGGGGTTCGAGCCACGTCATCGAGCTGCCGATCGCTGACTTCCTCAGGTACTACCGCTCGATCCGGATCGCCGGGTGAGCTGGCTCGCGGCGCTCGCCCTCACCCTCGGGTGCGGGCCCGCCTCGTCGCCCCCACCGCCACCCGCGGCCATCGCCGCGCAGGAGATTGGCATGACCGAGACCATCGACGAGACCACCGTCGGTGACCTGGACGGCGTTCGCGTGGGCATGGCCAGCATGACCACGATGGCCTACGCGCTGCCCGACGGCACCGAGCGCACGGGCTTGGTCTGCGCGCTCGTCCTCCCCGACCAGCCCGGGCAGTTCGTAGGCTTGGGCGCCAACTTTGTCGTGGAGGGTCGCACCTGGGAGGTCGTTGACATCCAGAAGCCCAAGGGTGAGCTCGGGTCCGTGACCTTGAGGCGGCTGCCGGAGTAGCAGGTCATCGGACCTGCGTCAATTCAAGGGGTCGGTCGTCTACGGGGTACAGGAGGCCTCATGGGCAAGATCCACGACATCGTTCGCAAGTCCTACACCGTGGTCGCGACGGAGGGCTGCGGGTGCTCCGCGTCCGGCTGCTGCGCTCCGGCGCCGCGCGACAACCAGACCGTCTCACAGGACCTGGGCTACAGCGTCGCGCAGCTCGCCTCGCTGCCAGGGGGCGCCAACCTGGGCCTCGGCTGCGGCAACCCCCAGGCCATCGCGTCGCTCAAGCCGGGCGAGACCGTGGTCGACCTGGGCAGCGGCGCGGGCATCGACTGCTTCCTCGCCGCCGAACAGGTCGGAGCGACCGGCTATGTCATCGGCGTCGACATGACGGCCGCGATGCTGGAGCGCGCGCGGGCGAACGCCGTCGAGGGGGGGTACGATAACGTCGAGTTCCGCTTGGGGGAGATCGAGCACCTGCCCGTCGCGGACGGCACCGTCGACGTGATCGTTAGCAACTGCGTCGTGAACCTGTCGCCAGACAAGGCCGCGGTCTACCGCGACGCCTTCCGCGTCTTGCGCTCGGGTGGGCGCATCGCCCTCTCGGACGTCATCGCCCGCGCGCCCATCCCCGAGGCCATGAGGGCCGACGAGGAGCTGCTCTCGGGCTGCATCTCAGGCGCTGAGACCGCTGAGGTGGTCCTGGAGCTGCTGACAGCGGCGGGCTTCGTCGACATCCGCGTAGAGCCCAAGGACGGCAGCGCCGCGTTCATTAAGGACTGGATCCCCGGCGAGGACCTCTCCGCGTGGGTGGTGAGCGCGGACATCCAGGCCGTCAAGCCGTGACCGAGGCGCTCTACCTCGCGCTGCACGACAGCCTGTGGGCCTTCGTCCGCAGGCGCGTGTCGAGCGACGCCGACGCCGATGACGTCGTCCAGGACGTGTTCTTACGCATGCACACCCGCATGCACACGCTGGACGACCAGTCGAGCGCGCGGGCTTGGGCCTTCGCCATCGCGCGAAACGCGCTGATCGACCACCACCGCCGCCAGGCGCGGGCGCCGGAGACCCTCGCGCACGAGCCCGCGGCGCCCGAGGTGGACGAGCTCGACGGGCTTGAGGCCGACGTCGCCGCCTTCTTGGGGGTGCTGCTTCACGAGCTGCCCGCGGCCGATCGGCAGGCGCTGGAGCTGACGGACCTCGGCGCGCTCTCGCAGCAGCAAGCCGCGACGACGCTCGGCCTCTCGCCCTCCGGCATGCGCAGCCGGGTCCAGCGGGGTCGCCGGCGCCTGCGCACCGCGCTGGAGCAGTGCTGCCGCATCGAGCTGGACCGCCGTCGGCAGGTCATCGCGTGTGAGTCGGACGACGACTGCTGCTGAGCGACTTGACGGTCCCTCCCCCCACAAATAGCGAGCACCGCCGCCGGACCATTCCGACGGCGGCGCTCGGCGTGCGCGCTGGGTTGCTGAAGGTGCCCACACAAAAGAGATCCCAGCGCACACGCAGACGAAGGGGGTGACTCAGGCGACGGCGACCTCGGCGGTGGCGGTCGGGACCTCGGGGGTCAGGTGGGTGGCGACGGCGGTGCGCAGGCGCTCGAAGAGCTCGGGCTCGGCGTAGAGGCGCTCGCGCACGGCCTCGCGACCGTTGCCGAGGCGCTCCTCGCCGAGGGCCATCCAGCTGCCGGACTTCTTGAGCAGGCCGTTCTTGTCGGCGAGGTCGATGAGGTCGGCGGCGCGGCAGAAGCCGCGGCCGTAGATGATGTCGACCTCGACCGTCTTGAACGGCGGCGCGAGCTTGTTCTTCATGACGCGGACGCGGGTGCGCGAGCCCGTGGTGTCGCCGTCCTTGTTCTTGATGCTGCCGATGCGCTTCACCTCGATGCGCATGGAGGCGTAGAACTTGAGCGCGTTGCCGCCGGTGGTGACCTCGCCGTTGCCGAAGGTGACGCCGATCTTCTGGCGAAGCTGGTTGATGAACAGCACGATGCAGTTGGAGCGCGCGGCGATGGCGGTGATCTTGCGCAGGGCCTGGCTCATGAGGCGGGCCTGCAGGCCGACGTGCGCGTCGCCCATCTCGCCCTCGAGCTCGGCGCGCGGGGTGAGCGCGGCGACCGAGTCGATGACGACCATGTCGACGGCGCCGGAGCGCACGAGGGTCTCGGTGATCTCCAGCGCCTGCTCGCCGTTGTCGGGCTGCGACACGAGCAGATCGTCGAGCTGCACCCCGAGCTTTGCGGCGTAGGCGGAGTCGAGGGCGTGCTCGGCGTCGACGAAGGCGGCGGTGCCGCCCGCGGCCTGGACCTGGGCGATCGCCTGGAGCGCGAGGGTGGTCTTGCCCGAGGCCTCTTGGCCGTAGACCTCGATGACGCGCCCCTTCGCGAGGCCGCCGACGCCGAGGGCGAGGTCGATGGACAAGCAGCCGGTGGAGACGGTCTCCGCGGGCTGGGCGGCGGCGTCGCCGAGGCGCATGAGCGTGCCGCGGCCGTAGCGCTTGTCGAGGGTGGCGAGGGCGGCCGCGAGGGCCTCAGAGCGGTGTTCTTGGGTCGGGTTCATGACGATGTCCTCCTGGACGCTTTGGGTTGGAACGAAGCGGCTTCCCAGCCGCGGTGCTTGAGGGCTCGAGGGAGCTCGAGCCTGGGATCGGGTGAGCGAGAGCGGCGCAGGCGGAGGGCGACGGCTTGCCCCTCGCGCGCGCCGGCTGGGAGCTGGTCGAGGGGCACGAAGCCGTACTCGCCGCTGGGGTGCCACTCGACGGAGGCGATGCCCTCGTCGATCTGATCGATGACGCCGCGCTGGGGCAGGCCGAGCAGGGCGGCGAGGAGGGGGAGCGGGTTCACATGCCCTCCAGCGGCCGAAAGGCGAGGGCCTCGGCGATATGCTCGGGCAGCACGTGCTCGCTGCCGGCCAGGTCCGCGCAGGTGCGGGCGACCTTGAGCAGGCGGTGGGTGGCGCGCCCGGAGAGGTGGTGGGCGACGACGGCGTCGCGTAGGAGGGCGGAGGCCTCGGGCACCGCGCGCACGAAGCGGTCGACGTCAGCGGGCTCCAGGCGCGCGTTCAGCGGCCCCTGGCCTCGCTCAGCGCGTCGCTGCCTGGCTCGTACGACGCGGGCGCGCACGCTGGAGGAGGGCTCGCCGCGGTGCTCCTCGCCGAAGAGCATCTGGGCGGGCACGGGCTGGAGCGGCACGTGCAGGTCGATGCGGTCGAGGATGGGCCCCGAGAGCCTGCGCCGGTAGCGCAGCACGTCGACGTCGCCGCAGACGCAGGGGGACGGGCTGCCGCGGCGGCCACACGGGCACGGGTTCGCGGCCATGACCAGCGTGATGGCGGCGGGGAACTCGGCCCTGCCGTCGGCGCGCGACACGCGGACCGAGCCCTCTTGCAGCGGCTCGCGCAGATGGTCGAGGGTGGCGCGCTGAAACTCGTTGGCTTCGTCCAAGAAGAGCACGCCGTGGTGCGCGAGGGCGATCTCGCCGGGCTTGAGGTCGCGTCCTCCGATGAGCCCCGCTGGTGACACCGAGTGGTGCGGCGCGCGAAAGGGGCGCTCGCGCATGAGCGAGGGGTCGTCGCCGAGGGTGTTGGCGGCGGCGTGGGCCCGCGTACACTCGAGAGCCTCGTCGAAGTCGAGCTCGGGGAGGATCGTCGGGAGTCGGCGGGCGAGCATGGACTTGCCGCACCCAGGCGGTCCGATCAGCAGCAGGTGATGCCCCCCGGCGGCGGCGATCTCCAGGGCGCGGCGGGCGAGGGGCTGGCCGCGCACCTCGGCGAGGTCCACGAGGTGCTTGGCGGCGGCGGCTTCGGGGGCGGGCGTGGCGGGCAGCTCCAGCTCCCCGCGCAAGAAGGCGACCACGTCCGCGAGGTGGTCGGCGGCGTGGACGCGCACGTTCGGGATGAGCGCCGCCTGGCGCGCGCTGACCGTCGGCAGGATGAGGTCGCGGCCGAGATCGCGGGCGAGCACCGCCAGGGAGAGCGCGCCCCTCACTGCGCGCAGGTCGCCGCTCAGGCCGAGCTCGCCCACGGCGAGGACGCGGTCGAGCACGCCCTCGGGGAGCTGGTCGTCCGCGGCGAGGATGCCGAGGGCGATGGTGAGGTCGAAGGCCGTGCCCTCCTTGCGCACGTCGGCGGGCGCGAGGTTGACGATCACGCGCTTGCGCGGAAAGTCGAGCCCAGAGCTTATGATCGCGGAGCGGATGCGCTCGGCGCTCTCCTTCACCGCCCCGGCGGCGAGGCCGACGATGGTGACGCGGGGCAGGCGCGCGAGCAGGTCGATCTCGACCTGAATCGGCAGCGCGTCCACGCCGTTGAGCGCTCCCCCCAGGGTGTTGATGGCCATTCCGCCCTCCTCGCCGACATACAGAAGCGAGAGGCGTGCCAGGGGATTTGGGGCCAGAGATCGAGCTTCGCCCGTGGGGGTGACGGACAGGCGGCGGACGCCTCAGCGGTGCTGATCCGCTGAGACGTCGTGTCAGAGCGCCTCAGCGGGGTGACGGACGCGGTGACGGACCTCGCGACCGGGCGCGATGGCCGCTACAGGTCCGCGAGGCCCCGGCGGTTGCGCACCAGCAGCGCCCCGAGGCACGCGAGCGCGCAGAGCGCTGAGGCGAGCAGGATGGCGAAGACCGTGCCCGAGCCCGACGTCTCCAGGACGCTGCCGAGCACGATGTCCTGCAGCACCGAGCCGGCGCTGCCCATGCCGTTGATGACGCCAGCGGCGGCGACGGCCTGGCGGCGGCTGCCGACGTCCATGGCGCCCGCGCCGCTCATGAGCGCGTCGGGGCCGTAGAGGGAGAAGCCGATGAGCGCGAGGGAGAGCGAGAACCACAGCAGATCGGTGCGCCCGAGGGTGGCCAGCAGCACGCAGGAGCCCACCATCGCCGCCACGAACAAGAAGCTCACGCCCGCGCGGCGCCCGCGAAACAGCCCGTCCGAGAGCACGCCCGCCACGATGACGCCGACGATGCCCGCCGCGTCGAACAGCGTGGAGAGGTAGCCCGCCTCGTCGATGCCGAGGTCGTAGTCCATGCGCAGCAGGTACGGCGCCCAGGACCACAGCGCGTAGCGGATGAACTTGATGAAGAAGTAGAAGGTGCCCATGAGCGCGATGTTCGTGACGAGCTGCCGCGTCCACACGTCGCCCTCGGGTCCCGCGGCGGCGTCGGCCGCGTCCTCTTCTTCGTCCACCAGCGGCGGCAGGCCCACGTCCTCGGGGCGGTCGCGCTGCCACAGGAGCACGACCCCCCACGCGGCGAGCGTCACCCACGAGGCGGCCATGAAGGTGCCGGGGATGCCGTAGCGGTTGAGGGCCCACGCGGCGAAGGCCGAGGCGGCGACACCGCCAAACTGGAAGTTCGTCGCCCAGAAGCCCATGACCGTGCCGCGCTGGCGGCGCTTGAACCAGCTCGCCATGGTGCCGACGCCGCCCGACCAGCCGGTGGCCTGCGCGAGGCCGTTCACGGCGAGCAAGGCGCCGAAGGTCCACAGGTTGTCGACGAAGCCGAGGCTCATGTTCACGGCGGCGGTGAGCGCCATGCCGACCACGAGCAGCACGCGGGGCCCGCGGGCGGTGCCCACCGCGCCGGCGATGAACTGCCCGACGGTGTAGGCGATGAGGTAGCTCGAACCTAGCCACCCGAGCGTGCTCGCGTCCCAGCCAAACTGCTCGGTGAGCAGCGGCTTGGCCATATAGAAGGGCTTGCGGCAGAAGTAGTAGGCGGCGTACGCGAGCCAGGTGGAGCCAAAGACGCGGTACTGCCAGGTGCTGAGGGTCGACATACGGCGCAGTCTACCGCAGATGCGCTGGTCGCTCTGTCACGAAGCCGCGAAGCCAACACCGCGCCGGGTCAGCGCTCACCCGAGCTCCATCGACCAGGTCTCCAGCTCGCGGATGCGGTCGCGCAGGGCGGCGGCCTCCTCGAACTCCAGCTTGGCGGCGTGGCCGCGCATCTGGCTGCGCAGGTCGCTCACCAAGCGCGGCACGTCCTGGCGCTTGATGCCCTTGGGCACGCCGAGGGGGCGCGCGCTGCTCTCTAGCGGCACGTCCAGGTAGTCCGAGCTCACCAGCGCCGCGAGGGGGCTCTCGATCGCCTTGAGGATGGTCTGCGGCGTGATGCCGTGCTCCAGGTTGTAGGCGATCTGGCGCTCGCGGCGGCGCGAGGTCTCGTCCATCGCGCGCTGCATGGAGCCCGTGACCCGCTCGGCGTAGAGGATGACGTGCCCGCCCGCGTTGCGCGCCGCGCGGCCCATCGTCTGAATGAGGCTGCGCTCGTTGCGAAGGAAGCCCTCTTTGTCGGCCTCCATCACGCAGACCAGGCTGACCTCGGGCAGGTCCAGGCCCTCGCGCAGCAGGTTGATGCCGATGAGCACGTCGAACTCGCCGAGGCGCAGATCCTTGAGGATCTCCATGCGCTCGACCGTGTCAATGTCGCTGTGCAGGTAGCGGACCTTTACGCCGAGCTCGCGGTAGTAGTCGGTGAGCTCCTGGGCCAGGCGCTTGGTGAGCACGGTGACCAGCACGCGCTCGTTGCGGGCGACGCGCTTGCGGATCTCGTCCAGGGCGTCGTCCACCTGAATGGAGACCGGGCGCACCTCGACGGTGGGGTCCAGCAGGCCGGTGGGGCGGATGATCTGCTCGACGACGTTGTCGCCGCTGTGCTGGAGCTCGTAGTCGCCGGGGGTGGCGGAGACGTAGATGGCCCGGCTCACGATGCCCTCGAACTCCTCGAACTGCAGCGGCCGGTTGTCCATGGCGCTTGGCAGGCGGAAGCCGTAGCGCACGAGCGTCTCCTTGCGGGCGCGGTCGCCCTTGTACATGCCGCCAACCTGCGAGATGGCGATGTGGCTCTCGTCCACCACGAGCAGCCAGTCCTTGGGAAAGTACTCCAAGAGCGTGGGCGGCGGCTCGCCTGGGGCGCGCCCGGACAGGTGCCGCGAGTAGTTCTCGATGCCCTTGCAGCGGCCGAGCTCCTGAATCATCTCCAGGTCGAAGAGCGTGCGCTGCTCCAAGCGCTGCGCCTCCAGCAGCGCGCCTTGGGCGTTGAAGGCCGCGAGGGCGGGGCCGAGCTCCGCGCGGATCGCCTCGACCGCGCGCTCGAGCTTCTCTTTGGGCGTGACGTAGTGGCTGGCGGGGTAGATCGTCGCCTTGTTGAGCGGGAAGAGCGTGGTGCCGCGCAGGGGCTCGAAGACCGAGATGCGCTCGACCTCGTCGCCAAACAGCTCGAAGCGGATGGCGCGGTCCTCTTCATAGGCGGGGAAGACGTCGATGACGTCGCCGCGCGCGCGGAAGTTGCCGCGGGCGAAGTCGACGGGGTTGCGCTCGTACTGAATCTCCACCAGCTTGCGCAGGATGTCCTCGCGGCGGACCTCTTGGCCGACCTCCAGGTGCAGCAGCATGCCCTCGTAGGCTTCCGAGCTCCCGAGGCCGTAGATGCAGCTCACCGACGCGACGATGATGACGTCGTCGCGCTCGAGCAGCGACTTGGTCGCGGCGTGGCGCAGGCGGTCGATGGCCTCGTTGATCTGGCTGTCCTTCTCGATGAAGGTGTCGGAGCTCGGGACGTAGGCCTCGGGCTGGTAGTAGTCGTAGTAGCTGACGAAGTACTCGACGGCGTTGTCGGGGAACAGGTCCTTCATCTCGCCGTAGAGCTGCGCCGCGAGCGTCTTGTTCGGCGCTAAGATCAGCGTGGGACGCCCGGTCTGCGCGATGACGTTCGCCATCGTAAAGGTCTTGCCCGAGCCGGTGATGCCGAGGAGCGTCTGGTGGCGCTCGCCGCGCTGCAAGCCAGCGACCAAGGCGGCGATCGCGGCGGGCTGGTCGCCCTGCGGCTGGTGCTTGGACACCAAGCGAAAGGGCGCGGAGGCGCGGATGGGGCCGGCCTCGGACTGGGTGGGAGGCCACTGTGCCATGCGCTTAGAGGTCCGTCTCGGTGATGCCGGCGGCGCCCACCGTCACCGGCGTGTCGTCCACGCCCGCGGGCGGTTGATCGACGAGGGTGGCGATGAGGGCCTTGCCCATGGCGCTGAGCTGGTAGCGCACCAAGGCGCCGTCGGTGGAGTACCACAGCTCTTGTCGGCCTTGATCGCTGACGATCGCGAGGCCGTCCACCGGCACGTCCACGCCGCGCAGGGTGATGGCCTTGGTGCCGAGGTGCTCGACCTTGCCGGTGAGGACCTCGCCCGTCTCTGCGGAGAGCAGGTGGACGGTGTCTAGCGCGCCCAAGGAGCGCCGCGTGCCTGGGTCGATGAGGTCGGCGGTGGAGAGGTCGACGTCGGGGCCCTCCAGCTCCCACGAGCGCGTGCGGCCGCGCTCCGAGAGGCTGACCGACCAGCCGAACGGCGTGGGGCGCCCCTGCACCTCGCGGGCGACGTCGTTCTCTTTGAGCACGGAGCTGAACGAGGCGGAGCCGCTGCTCGCGTGGGCGGTGAGCCGCTGATCAAAGCGGTAGTTGAAGCCCGCGACGCTCGCTTCGACGTGCGTGAGCGACTCCAGCACGCGGCGCGTGCCGTCGCCGTCCGGGAGGTAGCGCACGGTGAGGGTGCGCTCGCCCACGGGCTGACCCTCGATGGCGATGCTCCAGCGCAGCTGATGCTCCACGTCGGCTGCTTGCGCGGCCCCCAACACGATCATCGCCAACAGTCCGAACACGCGCCCTCCAGCCTGCTGCACGTAGCGAGCGGCGTAGGTCTACGCCACGTCGATCCCAGCGAACCCGTGACCGAGTGGATTCATTGCGTGTCCGTGTTGTGTAGGAAGGCAGGGGCTTCTGGGCGGGCGCGCTGCGCAGGTAGGGTGGTGACACCGTCGGAGCAGCTGAAGCGCGTGGCGGTGAAGGCTACAAGCTGCGTCGTGGTCGCTTGTTAGGTCGTGTCCTTGGAGCTGCGCCTTTACAATGGTCCGTCCACCTACGCGAGACGGATCGTGACGCGCGTCGATCATCGAGCTGAGGTGGGTTTGGGGGGGGCTGGTGACAGCGTGCGGTTGCGACAGGTGCTTCGATGTGCGACAAGTCGTGCAGGGTCGTGTCTCGCCGTAACGCGTGTCGGCGCTTACCCGAGTGGAAAGAGGCAGGTCGAGTGCAGCATCCACCGTTCAAAAATCCGCCCATCATTGAAGCGGTTGTCGCGCTGAAGTTCCTCGGCGGCACGGACTGGTCGGAGGAGCAGCGCGCGGCCATCCGGGAGGGACTGCGTGTTGTTTACGACGGGCCTGAGCGCCAGGAGGTGCAGTTCCGTGTTCAAACGAAGATCGAGGGTGACGACGCCACGACGACCACAACCGCCGCTCCGAGGCGGGTGCTGCTGTCCACGGCCGACGGCACGGGGCTAGTGGGCGTGGGAGACGGTGTGCTGTCGATCCACGTTCTTCGTCCCTATCCAGGCTGGAAGACGTTCGAGGGGCGCGTAAGGTTCGCCGCGGACGTGGTCACGGCGGTGACCGGTGCTCGGGTGCTCCAGGAGGTCGCCCTCCGGTATATTGACCGAATCGCCCTTCCCACCTCGGCGCTCTTGCCGTTGGAACGGTACTTCACCGTGATTCCGCGACGACCTGATGGAATGCCAGGATCGCTCGCGGCATTTCAGTGCATCACCGAAGCACACGACGCGGAGTCGAACGCGGTCGCGGTCTTGACGACCACCGCTGTTCCCCCAAATCCTGGCGAGTCGTTTGCGATGCTCTACGATCTCAACCTCTTTCGCGTGTTTCCAAAGGAACGCCCGCTTGAGGTTGAACAGTACTCGGGCGTCCTAAACGCACTTCACCGGCGTCAATACGAGATCTTCATGGACAGCATCACCGATGACACCAAGGAGTTGTTCCAGTGAACACCGGATTTCACGCGAACCTCCAGGTTCGCCCCTTGTCCTTCGGAACGATGGCGGACACACGGCCTGTGAGTAGCGACTATGCGGACCGTATGAGGCCGCTGACCGGTGGGCACAGTGATGTTCGGGGTGTTTCCGGTGCGAGCGAGTTCTTCCGGGGCCTTTATGCTCGCGCGGAGGAGGTCGTGGTACCGTCCACTGTTGACGAGGACCCTGCGGTAGATGCTCTTGAGCACCTCCTACTTCTCGATGAGGGTTGGGACGGACGTGCCGCGCCCGCACCGAATATCGGAGCGGTAAACGTTGCGCGCAGCTTGCTACAAGCGGGCCGGGTCATGGGCCTTGCCACTCCGCGCGTTGTGGCTGACGTGGAGGGTGGTGTCGCTACGTACTTCTTTGGCGGTGTGTCCATGGAGGATGGCGGGTGGAGTCGCTCCGGAGGTCTGTTGACTTTCAACGATGGAGGAGGCGCCATCTACCTACGGGACAGGCTCACCCGAAGCACCGATATCGAAGAGGTCAGCACGACGGACACGAACCTTGGGGCGGTCGTGCGCCGTATCCAGAGCTTTCTGCTAGGGCAATAAGCGTGCGTGAACTGGATGAGCCCATCCCTGCGACCGAGACCTTGTACAGGTGGATCGCAGTCGGCGACGTGTTCGGATCCGAGGTCCTTCCTCACGCGGTGGATCTTGCTCGCTCATCTGTGAATCGCTCGAAGTACTGGTCAGATCCGTTCCATCGGCCCCCGTTTGACCCAGCGCAGAATGGGCTTGCGGCGATTACGGGGGCGGACTTGCCGGTTGGGCTTCAGCTCAATGACGTCGAGTATGAGTTCTTTACGGTGGATTGGCCCGAAGAGGACAACGACGCTCACGCGGAGATCCGCTCGGGGCGCGCGCCAACCCGTGAACGTCCGCGGGGCGATCGCCCCGGCGGCTTCAAGCCAAAGTCGCCCGACGCAAAAACAAAGCTGCGTGCCGAGCTCTCGCAGAAGATGAGGGTTGTCAAGACCCCAACTTGAGCACTACAACTGACCCTATATCAACGGCATGTCCGTGACTGTTGGGCGGGCGCGCCGCTAGGAGCCGATCTGCGTGGATTCGGGGTGCGCGGCGATGTACGCGCGCAGGCCATCGGCCGCTCTTCGGCGAAGCACCCCGTGAAAAGGCGGCGCCCAGCCGAGCAGCGCGCCGGGGACCCCGAGCGCTTGGCGCGTCCACGCCCACAGCGGGAACTCGTCGCGGTGGGTGAGGATGCGGCCGTCGCGGAAGGTGAAGGTGGCGTCCACGCGGTTGTGGACCGCTCGGCCGGTCCGGAAGGTGTAGTCTGCCTCCCAATGCGCGGAGCCGAGGCCGTTATCCGCGCGCACCTCGCTGTGCTGCACGCGGAGATCCTTGCCCTGCGCGCACAGCATGCGCCACATGGCCGCGATGTCGCCGCCCTGGAGCTGAAAGACGGCGTCCTCGAAGGTGGCGTCGGGGGCGTAGCAGGCCGCCATCACCTCGGCGTCGCGCTTGGCGAAGGCGGTGTAGAAGCGGTCAATCAGCTCGGCGTTGGGGTGCATGAAGCAGAGACGGGGGCCAGAGGAACAAGCGCGCGGTGAGGCTCCGCGAAGGACGGCGTGGAGCCGTACACATACGTGAAGCGCGCCGCGCGCACAAGCTTTAGCTGCGACTTGCACGAAAGTCCGCTCCGAAGGTCGGACCTCGCCGTCATTCGATGCGCGGGAGTGCCTAGTTGTCGATCATCGCGCTGACCGCCGTGAGCATGCCGTTGGCGGCGCAGCTCGCGAAGCCCATCCCGATGGCGAGGACCAGGTCGAGGATGCCGAGGCCGATGCCCGCGGTGGACATGGTGGTGGGCGGGTCCTCTTGCGAGCGCCCGATGACGCCGGTGACGATCGCGATGACAGCCAGGAACAGCGGGATCGGTGCGCCGCAGCAGGGGCTGCAGAAGCCACACCAGCTGAGGAGGTCCATCGGCAATGAATGCCGATCGGACGCGCGGCGCAGCGCGGCGTGATTACAGGCGTTCGTCCGTGTGCGCCGTCCCGCGTGCGCGCCCCGGCGGCGGCGCAGTCGCTCAGCG
>Ga0100377_1001559_pt1 | contig 19623 bp, 9 predicted proteins | sample CryGeymeta201501_FD_83664 | JGI IMG/M metagenome (GOLD analysis project Ga0100377, IMG submission 83664) | Groundwater microbial communities from Crystal Geyser aquifers in Utah, USA - Crystal Geyser metaG 2015-01 | ecosystem: Environmental > Aquatic > Deep subsurface > Groundwater | place: USA...
CTCGTCGTGACCGACGCCGCCGGCGAGAGCGTCACGCAGGTGTTCACCGTCATCGTCGCCGATGTCGCCCACGACCCGACGTTCACCTCGACCCCCGTCACGGTCGGAACCGAGGGCGCCCTCTACACCTACACCATCGCCGCCACCGACCTCGACGGGGACGCGCTGGCCTTCTCGATCAGCGCCCTGCCGGGCTGGCTGACCCTCACCGACCACGGTGACGGCACCGCCACCCTCTCTGGCACCCCCACCAACGCCGAGGTCGGCGCTCACGCCATCGCCGTGTTGGTCGAGGACGGCACCGGCGGCTCAGCCCAGCAGTCGTTCACCATCACGGTCGCAAACGTCAACGAGGCCCCCTCGTTCACCTCGACCCCCGTTACGGCCGGCACCGAAGGCGTGCTCTACACCTACGACGTCGTGGCCACCGACCCCGACGCGGGCGACACGCTCACGCTGACCGCCTCCACGCTGCCCGCCTGGCTCACCCTCACCGACCACGGTGACGGCACCGCCACACTCGAAGGCACGCCCGATCAGGCTGGCGTCGGCATGAACGCTGTCGTTCTCGTCGTCACCGATGCCGACGGCGAGACCGCCACGCAGTCGTTCACGGTCACCGTCGCCGACGTGGCCCACGACCCCACCTTCACAAGCACCCCGGTCACCAACGCCACCCAGGACATCCTCTACACCTACACACTCGCCGCCACCGACCTCGACGGTGACGCGCTGACCTTCGCCATCGACTTCCTGCCCGCGTGGCTCACCCTCACCGACCACGGTGACGGCACCGCCACCCTCTCTGGCACCCCCACCGCCGCCCAGATCGGCCCCCACGCCATCGTCGCCGTGGTCGAGGACGGCACCGGCGGCGCGGCCCTGCAGGCGTTCACCATCACGGTCGCGGACGTCAACGAGGCCCCCTCGTTCACCTCGACGCCCGTCACCGACGGCACCGAAGGCGCGGCCTACACCTACGCCGTCGTGGCCACCGACCCCGACGCAGGCGACACGCTCACGCTGTCCGCCTCCACGCTGCCCGCCTGGCTCACCCTCACCGACCACGGTGACGGCACCGCCACCCTCACCGGCACCCCCGCGCAGGCCAACGTCGGCGCGAACGCCGTCGTTCTCGTCGTGACCGACGCCGCCGGCGAGAGCGTCACGCAGGTGTTCACCGTCATCGTCGCCGATGTCGCCCACGACCCGACGTTCACCTCGACCCCTGTCACGGTCGGCGTGCAAGGCCAGGCCTACACCTACGCCATCGCCGCCACCGACCTCGACGGGGACGCGATGGCCTTCACCATCGACTTCCTGCCCGCGTGGCTGACCCTCACCGACAACGGCGATGGCACCGCCACCCTCTCTGGCACCCCCACCAACGCCGAGGTCGGCGACCACCCGATCTTCCTCGTCGTCGACGACGGCAACGGCACGGGCGCCTTCCAGTCGTTCACCATCTCCGTCGTCAACGCCAACGACACCCCCGCGTTCACGTCCATGCCCGTCACGACGGTCGACGAGAACGCCCTCTACAGCTACACGGTGACCGTCACCGACGCGGACGCAGGTGACTCGCTCACCATCACCGCAACCGTCCTGCCCGCCTGGCTGACCCTCACCGACAACGGTGACGGCACCGCCACCCTCGAAGGCACCCCCACCGCCGCCGACCTCGGCAGCCAGGCCGTTAGCCTCATGGTCCAGGACCTGGCAGGGGCCTCCGACACCCAGTCGTTCTCCATCGACGTCAACGACGTCAACGAGAACCCGGTCTTCACCTCGACCCCCGTCACCAGCGTCACCGAGGGAGCGCTCTACAGCTACCTCATCACCGCGACCGACGGCGACGGCGACCCGATCGCCTTGTCGATCGACTTCCTGCCGACGTGGCTGACCCTCACCGACAACGGCGACGGCACCGCCACCCTCGAGGGTACCCCCGGCGTAGCCGACCTCGGCTCTACCCCCATCCTCGTCATCGCCGACGACGGCCGGGGCGGCGCCGCGAGCCAGATGTTCACCATCGAGGTCAACCCCGCCAACCAGGCGCCGACGTTCACCACCGATCCGTTCATCGGTGCCCTCCAGAACGAAGCGCTCAGCTACACCGTGGTCACCGAGGACGGCGACGGCGACGCGGTCGCCATCACCGCCGACCTTCTGCTGCCCCAGTGGCTCACCCTCACCGACAACGGCGACGGCACTGCCACAATCACCGGGACCCCCGGTCAGGTCCAGGTCGGAACCCACATCTTTGCGCTCATCGCCGACGACGGTCGCGGCGGCGTCACCACGACGGCGCACACCGTCGAGGTCCTCGACGTCAACGACGACCCGACCTTCACCTCGATCCCCGGCACCCTCGCCATCGCCAACCTGCCGTACACCTACACCGTGCGGACGAACGACCTCGACGGCGACGCAGTCACCATCGGCACCGACTTCCTGCCGGCGTGGCTGACCTTCACCGACAACGGCAACGGCACCGCCACCCTGGCCGGTGAGCCCTCCAACGCCGACATCGGGAGCTACGCGATCTCCATCGCCCTCGACGACGGCAACGGCGGCAGCGCCATTCAGACCTACACCCTGCAGGTCCAGAGCGACGGCACCAACATCCCGCCGGTCTTCACCAGCAGCCCCGTCCTCGTCGCCACCGAGAACGTGGTCTACAGCTACCTCGTCACGGGCAACGATCCCGACGGCGGCACGGTCGCCTTCACCGGCGAGAACCTGCCGGCGTGGCTCACCCTCACCGATGTCGGTGATGGCACCGCCACGCTCGTCGGCACGCCCGCTCAAGCCGAGGTCGGCACCCACGCCATCGTCCTCGTCGCCACCGACGACGACAACCCCGTCGCCACGTCGCGCCAGAGCTTCACGCTCACCGTCGCGAACGTCAACGACAACCCCACCTTCACCAGCACCCCCATCACCAGCGTCGTGGCCGGGCGGCTCTACCGCTACACCGTCACGACTGAGGACATCGACGGCGACCTCGTCGCCCTCAGCGCCGAATTCCTGCCCGCGTGGCTGACCCTCACCGACAACGGCGACGGCACCGCCACCCTCGAAGGCACCCCCGCCGACTCCGATGTCGGCGAGGAGGCCATCGTCATCGTGGCGGACGACGGGAACGGAGGCTCGCGCCTGCAGTCCTTCACCATCATCGTCCGCGGCAGCAACGCCGCCCCGGTCTTCATCGACCCGACCCCGGCCAACGCCGCGGCGCTCACCGCCACCGAGGGCACCGAGCTCACCTTCACCCTCACCGCGTCTGACGACGACGGCGACACCCTCGCCTACAACGCCTTCCCCCTGCCCACCGGGGCCACCGTCGACGGCGCCACCGGCGTCTTCGCCTGGACCCCGACGTGGCAGGACGCCGGCACCTACCGCCTCGCGCTTGCCGTCTCCGATGGCACCGACAACGACGAGCGCACCGTCACCATCACCGTCGCCTTCCTCGACGGCGATCAGGACACCCTCCCCGACACCTGGGAGGTCTCGGTCGGCCTCGACCCCACCCTCATCGACTCCGACGGTGACTTCATCTCCGACGCTCGCGAGGTCGGCGACATCGACGCCCCACTCAACAGCGACGACGACACCACCATCGACGCCCTCGACGATGACAGTGACAACGACGGCATCTCCGACGCCGACGAGGCCGGTGACGAGGACTACGCCACCGCCCCCATCAACAGCGACACCGATGACCTGCCCGACTACCGGGACACCGACAGTGACAACGACGGCACCCTCGACGGCGCCGACAACTGCCGCCTCCTCCCGAACGACCAGGCCGACAACGACAACGACGACCTCGGCGACGCCTGCGACGACGACGACGACAACGACGGCCTGACCGACATCGTCGAGATCCGCAATGACCTCGACCCCCTCAACGCCGACTCCGACGACGACACCATCGCCGACGCCGAGGAGTTCGGCGACGGCGCCGATCCCCTCAACACCGACGGCGACCGGTTCATCGACGCCCTCGACCCCGACAGCGACAACGACGGCATCTCCGACGCCGAGGAGGCCGGTGACACCGACCTCGGCACCGCCGCCATCAACACCGACGGCGCCGACGAGCCCGACTACCGCGACACCGACAGCGACAACGACGGCGAGCTCGACCGCACCGACAACTGCCGCCTCGTCGCCAACACCGACCAGCTCGACACCGACCGCGACGGCGAAGGCGATGCCTGCGACGACGACGCCGACGCCGACACCATCGTCAACGACGAAGACAACTGCCCCTTCATCGCCAACACCGACCAGGCCGACGCCGACTCCGACGGCGATGGCGACGTCTGCGACAGCGACGATGACGGTGACGGCGTCGATGACGCCATCGACAACTGCCCCGGCCTCAACGAGCCCGACCAGACCGACACCGACGGTGACGGCCTCGGCGACGCCTGTGACGCCGACGCAGACGGCGACTTCACCGACGACGACCAGGACAACTGCCCTGGCCTCAGCAACTACGACCAGAGCGACATCGACGGCGACAACGTCGGCGACGCCTGCGATGACAACATCGACGGCGATGACCTCCCCAACGCCTCTGACAACTGCCCGTCCGTCGCCAACGACGGCCAGGACGACAACGACGGCGACGGCACCGGTGACTTCTGCGACGACGACGACGACAACGACGGCGTCACCGACGGCACCGACAACTGCCACTTCGTCGCCAACGCCGACCAGGCCGACAGCGACGCCAACGGCATCGGCAACCTGTGCGAGGTCGCCGACGGCCTGAAGGTCAGCGGTGGTCAGGCGTTCAACTGCGCGGTCACCCCCGGCAGCCACTCCGGCAACACCGGCGTCTTGATGATCTTCGGTCTCCTCCTCGGCCTGCTCTTCTGGCGCCGTCGGTCGGACCGCACGAAAGGAGAATGATCCATGAACAACCTTCACCATCACGCAGCGGCTCCGGCGGCGACCAGGGCCACGCTCGTGACCCTGGCGGTCACCGCGGCGATCGTCGGGGCCGCGGCCCCGGCCGCCGCCCAGGGCTTCGACATTCAGCACCTGCAGCCGATGCCGGGCCAGTCCGTCCACTTCTTCGGCCAGCCCTCGGCGCGCCCCACCAACGGGTCGTTCTTTGAGGTCAACTACCTCCTGAACTACTCCAATGACTCCCTCATCGTCGACAGCGCCGACGGCGATCGCCTCGGCAGCCTCGTCGCCGATCAGGTGACCCATCACCTCATGCTCTCGGTGAGCCCCGACACCTGGGTCGACATCGGCCTCGATGTCCCCCTCATCGGCTACCAGAGCGGCGAGCAGATCGCCGGCCTCGATGGCTTCGATGGCGCCCACGCGGGCTTCGCCCCCGGCGACATCCGCCTCGTGCCCCGCTTCGTCCTGTACACCCAGGAGACCAAGGAGTCCCACAAGGGCTTCTCCCTCGCGCTCCTGGCCAACGTCTGGATCCCTGTCGGCGACCCCAAGGACTTCCAGGGGGAGGGCTTCCGCCTCCAGCCCCGCGTCGCCGCGGACTACGCCTTCGGCAGCGGGCTCCGCCTGAGCGGCAACCTCGGCTACACCATCCGGGAGACCGCCACCATCAACAACCTGACCGTCGACGACACCTTCAACGCGGGCGTCGCGGCCAGCATCCCCGTCGGCGGCGACGTCTACATCGTGCCCGAGGTCAGCCTCGACGCCTCCGTCCTCGGCGACTCCATCGACTCCGAGGAGGTCCCCACCGAGGCCATCCTCGGCGTCAAGTACCTCGGCTTCGACACCATCTCCCTCGAGGCTGGCGCCGGCACCGGCCTCGTCCCCGGCTTCGGCGTCCCCGACTACCGCATCATCGCTGGCATCGGCTATCGCCCCCTGCCGCCCAACCCCGATCCCGACAAGGACGGCATCCTCGGCGAGGCGGACAAGTGCCCCCTCGACCCCGAGGACATCGACAACTTCGAGGATGACGACGGCTGCCCCGACAACGACAACGACAAGGATGGCATCGCCGACGCCGACGACAGGTGCCCCATGGACCCCGAGGACATGGACAACTTCGAGGATGAGGACGGCTGCCCCGACCTCGATAACGACAACGACTCCATCCTCGACGACGCGGACAAGTGCCCCCTCGACCCCGAGGACAAGGACAACTTCGAGGACGAGGACGGCTGCCCCGACCTCGACAACGACAACGACTCCATCCTCGACGCCGACGACAAGTGCCCCGACAACGCCGAGGACCGCGACGGCTGGGAAGACGAGGACGGCTGCCCCGACCCCGACAACGACTTCGACGGCATCCTCGACGGCGCGGACAAGTGCCCCAACGACGCCGAGGTCTTCAACGGCGTCGACGATGAGGACGGCTGCCCGGACGAGGGTGGCCTCGTCACCGTCGACTGCGAGAAGATCAACATCAGCGACACCATCTACTTCGACACCGGCAAGGCGACCATCAAGAAGAAGTCCTTCGCCCTCCTCAACGCCGTCGCGTCCGTCATCAAGAGCCAGGACCGCATCAAGAAGGTCAGCATCGAGGGCCACACCGACGATGTCGGCGACGACAAGTCGAACCAGACGCTCTCCCAGAAGCGCGCCGAGTCCGTCCGCGAGTACCTCGTCACGGGCGGCGTCGCCGCCGAGCGCCTCGCCGCCGTCGGCTGGGGCGAGGAGAAGGCTGCGATCGCCATCGCTGGCCTCAAGGGCAAGAAGCTCACCGATGCCCGCTCCAGCAACCGCCGCGTCGAGTTCCTCATCACCGACATCGGCCCCTGCCAGAACGCCCCCAAGAAGAAGGTCAAGACCCTCGGCGAGGCCACCGGTGCCCAGCCTGAGAAGAAGGTCAAGACCCTCGGCGAGGCCACCGGCGAGTAGCGTTCGGCCCGCGCTGGGGAGGGGCCTCGAGCCCCTCCCCGCGGACCTGCTGCTGGACACCTCCGATCATCCCGCCTAACATGCAGACCGCCCCTCCTGGGCGGTTTTCCTTTTTCGGCACAATGGCATACGAGACGCTACAGGAGTCGCTCATGGTCCGCCCCTTCAAGACACTCATGGTCGCCAACCGCGGCGAGATCGCCATCCGCATCTTCCAGGCTGCCACCGAGCTCGGGCTGCGAACCGTCGCCATCTACAGCCATGAGGACCGCCTCAGCATCCACCGCTACAAGGCCGACGAGGCCTGGCAGGTCGGCCCCCCCGGCGAGCCCCTCCGCGCCTACCTCGACATCGAGGCCATCCTCGAGGTCGCCCGCAGCCGCAAGGTCGACGCCATCCATCCCGGCTACGGCTTCCTGGCCGAGAACGCCGAGTTCGCCCGCCGGTGCGCCCAGGAGGGCATCGTCTTCATCGGCCCGCCAGCCGACGTCATCGACAAGCTCGGCGACAAGGTCGCCGCACGCGCCATCGCCGTCGCGGCGGGCGTCCCCGTCATCCCCGGCACCCCGGACCCCGTCTCGGACGTCGAGCAGGGCGTCGACTTCGCCGCCAGCGTCGGCTACCCGGTCATGATCAAGGCCATGTTCGGCGGCGGCGGCCGCGGCATGCGCCGCGCTGACTCCGAGCCCGAGCTCCGCGAGGCCTACTTCGGCGCCCAGCGCGAGGCCCGCGCCGCCTTCGGCCGCGGCGACCTCTTCATCGAAAAGTTCCTCGAGCGCCCCCGCCACATCGAGGTCCAGGTCCTCGCCGATCGCGCCGGCGACATCATCCACCTCTTCGAGCGTGACTGCTCCATCCAACGCCGCCACCAGAAGGTCGTCGAGGTCGCCCCCGCCGTCGGCCTCTCCGACGACCTCCGCCGTGACCTCTACGCAGCCGCCCTCGACGTCGCCCGCGCCGCCGGCCTCGTCAACGCCGCCACCGTCGAGTTCCTCCTCGCCCAGGATGGCAGCTTCTTTTTCATCGAGGTCAACCCCCGCATCCAGGTCGAGCACACCATCACCGAGCTGATCACCGGCGTCGACATCGTGCACGCCCAGATCCGCATCGCCGAGGGCTACCCCCTCGGACACCCCCTCATCGGCATCGCCTCCCAGGACGCGGTCACCCGACGCGGCAGCGCCATCCAGGCCCGCATCACCACCGAAGACCCCAACAACCACTTCGCCCCCGACACCGGACGCGTCACCGCCTTCCGCACCGCCGGCGGCTTCGGCATTCGCCTCGACACCTCCATCGGCGGACAGGGCGCCGTCATCCTGCCCTTCTACGACTCACTGCTCGTCAAGGCATGCGCCCTCGGCCTCACCCACGAGGAGGCCGCTCGCAAGCTCGCGCGTTGCCTCAAGGAGTTCCGGATCCGCGGCGTCGCCACCAACATCCCCTTCCTCGATAACATCGTCGAGCACCCCGCCTTCCTCGCCGGAACCATCGACACCGAGTTCATCAACCGCGAGCACGCACTCTTCGAGTTCCCGCGCCGCCGCAACCGGGCCAGCCGCATCCTGCACGCCCTGGCAGACACCGTCGTCAACGGCCCCGCCGGCTCAGATGCCCCCTTGCTCCGCCCCACCATCACCATGGAGCCCCTGCTCCCTCCCCGGCTCCCTCAGCCCACCTCCACCACCCGAAGCCCCAAGCAGATCCTCGACCAGGACGGCCCCGTCGCCCTCGCCCACTGGGTCCGTGACCAGAGCCACCTCCTCTACACCGACACCACCTTCCGCGACGCCCATCAGTCCCTCCTGGCCACCCGCGTCCGCACCCACGACATGGCCCGCGTCGCCGCCGCCACCGAGCAGCGGCTCGCCGGCGCCTTCAGCGTCGAGTGCTGGGGTGGCGCCACCTTCGATGTCGCCTTCCGCTTCCTCCGCGAAGACCCCTGGCAGCGACTCGCCATCCTCCGCGCCGAGATGCCCGACTCGCTCCTCCAGATGCTCCTGCGCGGCTCCAACGCCGTCGGCTACACCAACTACCCCGAGAACGTCGTCCGCACGTTCGTCCAACTCGCCGCCTCCACCGGCGTCGACGTCTTCCGCATCTTCGACTGCTTCAACCAGCTCGACGCCATGCGCACCTCCATCGACGAGGTCCGCAAGTGCGGCAAGATCGCCGAGGTCTCCATCTGCTTCACCAGCGACCTCCACGATCCCTCCCGACCCCTCTACCACCTCGACTACTACCGCCGTAAAGCCCGCGAGTGCGCCGAGGCCGGCGCCCACATCATCGCCATCAAGGACATGGCCGGCCTCCTCCGCCCCTGCCAGGCCGGCGAGCTCGTCCAGGCCCTCCGCGACGAGGTCGACCTCCCACTCCACCTCCACACCCACGACACCTCCGGCAACGGCATCGCCACCCTCCTGGCCGCCGCCGAGGCCGGCGTCGACATCGTCGACGCCGCCATCGCCTCCATGAGCGGTCTCACCAGCCAGCCCTCCCTCAACGCCCTCGTCGAGGCGCTCGCCGGCACCCCACGCCAGCCCGACGTCGACACCATGCGGCTGCAGGAGCTCAGCGACTACTGGGAGGGCGTCCGCACCTGGTACGCCCCCTTCGAGTCCGGCCTCCGCGCCTCCACCACCGACGTCTACCGCCACGAGATCCCCGGCGGACAGTACTCCAACCTCAAGCCCCAGGCCCTCGCCGTCGGACTCGCCGAGCAGTGGGGCGAGATCCGGGAGCGCTACCGCGAGGTCAACTTCGCCTTCGGCGATGTCATCAAGGTCACCCCCAGCTCCAAGGTCGTCGGCGACTTCGCCCTCTGGCTCGTCCGCAACGACCTCACCGTCGCCGAGCTCATGGCGTCCGATCAAGCCTGGGACTTCCCCCAGTCCGTCATCGACTTCTTCAACGGCTCCATCGGCATCCCCGAAGGCGGCTTCCCCGACGACATCCGCCGTCGCATCCTCGGCAACGACACCGCAGCCCCCACCGGACCCGCCTCCCACGACCTCCCCGACTACGACTTCGACGCCGCCCGCGCCACCCTCGCCCAGATCACCTCCCTCCCCATCACCGACACCCTCGTCATCAGCTACGCCCTCTATCCGAAGGTCATCAAGGACTTCCTCGCCTACACCCGCTCCCACGGCAACATCAGCGTCCTCAACACCGAGACCTTCCTCTACGGCCTCGACGCCGACCGCGAGGTCTTCATCGACATCGAGCCCGGCAAGTCCCTCATCGTCAAGCGCACCGCCGTCGGCGAGCTCCGCGCCGACAACACCCGCGAGGTCCACTTCCTCCTCAACGGACAGCCCCGCTCCGCCGTCGCCGAGGACCGCTCCGTCGCCACCACAATGCCCTCCCGCCGCAAGGCCGACCCCCTGACCACCGGCCACATCGGCGCACCCATGCCCGGAGCCCTCCTCTCGGTCGCCGTCTCCGTCGGAGCCGCCGTCAACGAGGGAGATGCCCTGTGCGTCCTCGAAGCCATGAAGCTCGAGACCACCGTGCGAGCCTCCGCCAGCGGCGTCGTGCTCGAGGTGCTCGCCGGCGTCGGCGACCGTCTGGAGGTCAATGATCTGTTGTTCGTGCTGGGAGAGGCCGCCGCAGGGGCGGCCTGAGCGACCGAGGCGCCCGCCGTGGCGGGCGCTACTCCAGGTGCGCCGTCATCGTGTACTTCGACTCGCCCGTCCCCGACGCGATGTGGATGTAGTACACACCCGCCACCGCCTTCACCGTCAACTTGTGCTCGCCCCCCGGCGCGCTCGAGCTCGCCACCAGCTCCTCACCGGACGCGTTCGTGATCGAGATCGTCGGGTTGCTGTTGCCCGGCGTCACCTTCACCGTGACCGTCAGCTGGCCATCCCGCATCAGCTCCACGTAGTGCCAGTCGTTCGCGTCCGTCCCCGCCGTCACCGAGTCGTTCACCGCATGGTCCAGCCCGAAGCTGTGCGCGCGGACCCGCTCGCCGTCACGGTCGAAGGCGTGCGACACCCCCGGCGCCGACGCCACGAACATCCCGAGGACCACAAGACCCTGTACAATGCGAAGAATGATGGATGATGACTTCATGGCTGGCTCCTTGGCACCCGCCCTATACGCTATCGGACCGCGTCGCCACTTGCAATGCGGCCTGCGCTCAGCGATGCGCTGCGTCTTGCGTGAATGCCAACGCGACGGACGCGGCCGCGATCTAAACTATTCATCCCCGCCCAGATCGCCACACTCGCCTTTGCCCCCGACACGGTGACATCGACGCCCGATGTGTGTACCTTCTCGCCGCCCGGAACGCGAACCCCTCGTCCGAAGCCTCCGCGTGCCAGCCGCCCGAGCCCTCTTCGGACCCTCGCCAACCCCGTCCACCGAGCCTCGCATCATGACCACACCGCTCTCTGCCATCCTACTCGCCGCCGGTCAGGGCACCCGCATGAGGTCCGCCACCCCCAAGGTGCTCCACCGCACCCTGGGCCGCTCCCTCATCGGACACGCCGTCGAGAATGTGCGCGGCGCTGGAGCCACCTACGTCTGCATCGTCGTCGGACACGGCAGGGACGCGGTCGAGGCCGACCTGCGCGTCCACCACGGAGGCCCCGACCTGCGCTTCGTCGTCCAGGAGGAGCAGAAGGGCACCGGCCACGCCGTCCTCATGGCCCGCCCCCTCCTCGCCGGGCTCGCCGGCCACACCCTCGTCTTGCCCGGCGATGTCCCCAACCTCGCGCCCGCCACGCTCGCTGCGTTCGTTGAGCACGGCACCCGCGCCCGTCGCCCCGTCGCCGTCCTCACCGCCGTCGTGGACGACCCCACCGGCTACGGCCGCATCGTCCGCGACCCCGACGGCCGCCTCCTCCGCAACGTCGAGCACCGCGACGCCGATGAGGCCCAGCGCGCCATCACCGAGATCAACAGCGGCGTCTACCTCTTCGACAACGCCTTCCTCTGGGAGAACCTCGACCGCATCGGCGTCAACAACGCCCAGGGCGAGCACTACCTGCCCGACCTCATCGAGCTCGCCGCCGAGCACGGCGGCGCCACCGCCTACGTCGCGGGCGAGCCCCACGAGATCGCCGGCGTCAACACCCGCGTCCAGCTCGCCGCGGCCGAGGCCTTCGGACGCGCGCGCCGCAACGAGGCCCTCATGCTCGACGGGGTCACCATGATCGACCCCGCGAGCACCTGGGTCGACGCCAGCGTCTCCATCGCTCCCGACGTCACCCTCGAGCCCAACGTCCGCCTCACCGGCGCCACCCACATCGCCACGGGCTGCATCCTCGGACAGGGCTGCGTCGTCCAGGACACCGTCCTCGAGGAGCACGTCGTCCTGCTGCCCTACTGCCACCTCGAAGGCGCCGTCGTGCGCACCCGCGCCCAGCTCGGGCCGTTCGCCCACCTGCGCCCCCTGGCCGACATCGGCGCCGACGCACGCATCGGCAACTTCGTCGAGGTCAAGAAGTCCACCCTCGGCGCGGGCACCAAGGCCAACCACCTGTCCTACATCGGCGACGCCATCATCGGCGCTCGCTGCAACATCGGCGCGGGCACGATCACCTGCAACTACGACGGCACCAGCAAGCACACCACCGTGCTCGGCGACAACGTCTTCACCGGCTCCAACTCCGCCCTCGTCGCCCCCATCACCGTCGGTGATGGCGCTTACGTCGGCGCCGGCTCCACCGTCACCCAGAACATCCCTGCCGACGCGCTCGCCGTCGCCCGCGGCCGCCAGCGCAACATCGAGGGCTGGGTCACCCGCTGGAAGCAGCTCAAGAAATGACAACCGGCGCGCCGCTCAACGAGCAGCGCGCCGGCTTCAGTCCCCCGTGCGGCCACAGCGCGAAGGCGAGCAGGCCAACGGGGTGGCTCGCCTTCCCCCCGCCAGCGCTGCAGCCGCACAGCCTCCAACCTAAGTCCGGCCCGTGCCGCGCGCTATCGTCTATTTCGCGCAGCGGCCGCCAGGGTGGACAAGCCATAGTCCGCGCGGTGTATCCCGGCGTTCACGCTCGCCGCGGCGCGCCCCGCCCTCACGCGGGTGACTTCTGGCACGCGATTCGCTATACGTCGGGCGTTCGCTTCGCGTGACCCCAGGGCCAGGGAGGCCCACCCGTCGCGCCTTCACCTTTCGAGCGAGGGATCGAACCATGTGCGGTATCGTCGGCTATGTGGGGCATCAGGACTGCGGACAGCTCCTGCTGGAGGGGCTGCGGCGTCTGGAGTATCGCGGCTATGACTCGGCGGGCGTCGCCATCATGACCGGCAAGGGCATCCAGACCCGCCGCGCCGAGGGCAAGCTCATCAACCTCGAGCGCGCCTTCATGGCCGAGCCCATCGTCGGAACCATGGGCATCGCGCACACCCGATGGGCCACCCACGGCGCCCCCAACGAGCGCAACGCCCATCCCCACCGCTCCGGCAAGATCGTCATCGTCCACAACGGCATCATCGAGAACCACCTCGCCCTGCGCCGCGAGCTCGCCGAGCGCGGGCGTGTGTTCGCCAGCGACACCGACACCGAGATCTTCGCCCACCTCGTCGACGAGGCCCTCGCCACCCGAGACGCCGTCCCCGGCGAGCACCCCCTGTACACCGCCGTCTGCCGCGCCATCGACCGCATCCACGGCGCCTACGCCATCGTCGCCATCTCCGACGACCACCCGGACGTCCTCGTCTGCGCCCGCAACGCCTCCCCGCTCGTCATCGGCTACGGCAACGGCGAGATGTTCGCCGCCAGCGACATCCCCGCCGTCCTCAGCCACAGCCGCCGCTTCGTCTTCATGGAGGACGGCGACATCGCCGTCCTCCGCTCCTCCGGCCTCGAGCTCCACGATCTCCACGGCGCGCTCGTCGAGCGCGAGCCGCGCCTCATCAACTGGGATCCCATCTCGGCCGAAAAACAGGGCTACAAGCACTTCATGCTCAAGGAGATCCACGAGCAGCCCGCCCGCATCACCGACACTCTCCGCGGCCGTGTCCTCGACGCTGAGGGCGACGTCAACCTCGAGGAGACCGGCATCGACCCCGCCTTCGCCGAGACCATCGACCACGTTCAGATCGTCGCCTGCGGCACGAGCTGGCACGCCGGCCTCGTCGGCCGCTACATGATCGAGGAGCTCTGCGGCGTGCACGTCAGCGTCGACCTCGCCAGCGAGTTCCGCTACGCCCACCCCGTCGTCAACGCCCGCACCCTCACCATCGCCATCAGCCAGTCCGGCGAGACCGCCGACACCCTGGCCGCCCTGCGCGAGGCCCGCTCCCGCGGCTCGAAGATCCTGTCCATCTGCAACGTCATCGAGTCCACCATCCCCCGAGATTCGGACTGGGTCCTGTACACCCACGCTGGCCCCGAGATCGGCGTCGCCTCCACCAAGGCCTTCACCACCCAGATGGCCGCCCTGTTCCTCTTCGCCGTCTGGCTCGGACGCCGCCGCAACACCCTCAACCCCGCCCAGGCCCGCGAGCTCCTCACCGCCGCCCGCCGCATCCCCACCCTCATGGAGCGCTGCCTCGAGGACGAGCCCCTCTACCAGCACATCGCCCGCGAATACTCCCAGGCCCACAGCTTCCTCTTCCTCGGCCGCGGCGCCCAGTTCCCCATCGCCCTCGAGGGCGCCCTCAAGCTCAAGGAGATCTCCTACATCCACGCCGAAGGCTACGCCGCCGGCGAGATGAAGCACGGCCCCATCGCCCTCATCGACGAGGACCTCCCCGTCGTCGTCGTCGCCCCCCGCACCGCCACCTACGACAAGGTCTTCTCCAACCTCGAGGAGGTCCGCGCACGCGGAGGCCGCCTCATCGCCGTCGCCACCGAGGGCGACGACCGCATCGGCGACTACTGCGACGTCGTCCTGTCCGTCCCCGACATCCACCCCGTCCTGCTCCCCTTCGTCACCATCATCCCCCTCCAGCTCCTCGCCTACACCATCGCCGACTTCAAGGGCACCGACATCGACCAGCCGAGGAACCTCGCCAAGAGCGTGACGGTGGAGTAGGGCGATCTGGGATCGGGAGATGGGGTATGGGTTTCGCTCGTCCACACGGCCCGCCGCTGCCGCGATTCGAAGGGCAGGGAAGTCTCCCGATGCCCGAAGCGCACACCGACGCTGTTCGGGACGGATGATGAGCACCTCGTCAAAGCGAGCACCTCAACCATTGGGAAGTACTTCAACGACCGGCTGGCCTCGATCTTCGCTGGCGTCGCCGAACACCCTGCTGTGCTGCGCAACTCCTCGAACAATCCGCTCTACCTGCTGTGCTTCGCCGCGGCCAATGAGCGAGGCAAGCCCACTGCGCTGCGCATCGCGAACTACCTGCTCAGCGAGGCGTCCCATGGCACAATCGTCTGACATCGAGTGGACCGAGTCGACGTGGAACCCCGTGACGGGCTGCACGAAGGTCAGCCCAGGCTGCAAGCATTGCTACGCCGAGCGCATGGCGAGGCGACTTCAGGCGATGGAGCAGCCGAACTACGTCAACGGCTTTCAGCTCACGCTTCAGCCTCACATGCTCGAAGTTCCGCTGCGGTGGCGGCGCCCACAGACGATCTTCGTCAACTCCATGAGCGATCTGTTCCACGCAGAGGTTCCGCTGGACTATGTCCAACGGGTGTTCGACGTGATGCGACGCGCGCACTGGCATCGATTCCAGGTGCTCACGAAGCGTGCCGAGCGGCTCGCAGAGCTTGCACCTTCGCTTGTCTGGGCACCCAACATCTGGATGGGCGTGAGCGTGGAGTCGTCGCTGTACCGCCATCGGGTTGATCTGCTGCGGTCGACGGGGGCGCAGGTCAAGTTCCTGTCGCTGGAGCCGTTGCTCGGGCCACTGCCGGCGTTGAACCTTGTGGACATCGGTTGGGTGATCGTGGGTGGCGAGTCTGGTCCCAAGGCCCGGCCGATGGACCCGGCCTGGGTGACAGACCTGCGCGACCAGTGTGTCGCGGCGGACGTGCCGTTCTTCTTCAAGCAATGGGGGGGCACGAACAAGAAGCGCGCGGGCCGGACACTCGACGGGCGGACCTGGGATGCCATGCCGGCCGTCGCCCTCTGACGTCTTCAACCCCCCAGCTCCTCGCCTACACCGTCGCCGACTTCAAGGGCGCCGACATCGACCAGCCGAGGAACCTCGCCAGGAGCGTGACGGTGGAGTAGGCGATCTGGGATCGGTAGATCGGGTGGGGGTTTCGGAGAATGTGCCGCTACACCTTGCCTCCGTCTGGGAGGCCGTCTGGGTTCGGTGCGGGTGAGACTGGCAACGTGGTCGCGAGATCGAAGCACTCACTCGGCTCGGTGCCTTCGAAGGTCTCGATCAGACGGCGTCGCATGTCCGGGTCGTCTTCGAAGGCGACCATCCAGATGCTGAAGAATCCGGTCGCCTTCGCGAGTTCGACCACCATCCGACGGACCGCCTGGTTGCTCGGATTGGCGGTCACGGTGAACCTGGCGTCGGATGCTGCCACCCATGCTTCCATGCGTTGGGACGCGCGATCAAGGGCCACCATGTGGCCGTTCTCGTCTCTCGTCTGGCTCATCTTCTTGTCCAGTCCCACCAGCTTCAGGGTCTGGTTCGCCATCGCAGTGACGGTTGGCGACATGCCGCTCCTCGCGCTCACGGTGCCGTCCTGTGGGTAGTGAAAGGCGTCGAAGGTGTTGTCGCGGTCAGGCAGCAGCACCTCGGCCGGGTCGACATCCTTGTCGCCCTTCGTCGAGTTGCAGTTCACGCACGCCAGGAGGAAGTTCTCCCAGCGCCCCTCGAGGTGGGCGTACTTCGACAACCCTTTTGGCTGGATGTGCTCAACCGCGAGATTGGTCGCGATCCTCCGCTCGCAGAAGCTGCAATAGCTCCCCAGCCGACTGACCAGATCGGGTTTTGCATCGGCGTAGTCGCCAAAGTCATGGGCCTGCGGCGAAGCGCCACGTCGAACGGGTCGCATACCTCACTCCCCCAGCCGGGCCGCGCGCTTGAACTCGAGGAACGCCTGGAACGCGGGGTTGTCGGCGTAGGGCGCGATCGCGTCGGCCAGTCGCTCGCGATAGGCGGCGAGCTTCTCTTCCGGCGCCAGCCGGGCGACCTCCAGTGTCTCGAGGTAGTCACGCGCCACGTCCTTCATCTCAGCGTACCGGGCGCTCACCTCGGGGGCGTGGACCCCCTGGATACCGCGCGCGATCGTGTCGAGTCCCAGGTCGCCGAGCTGCGCCGTCGGTTGCCCGTCCAGCATCACCAGCTCCTCGCCAGAGCGCAGCGACTGGATCAGGAAGGGGGAGTGCGTCGTGCAGATGAACTGGAGCCTCGGGAAGGTGGTGCGCAGGTCTTCGATGACGCGACGTTGCCAGGTGGGATGGAGGTGGAGGTCGAGCTCGTCGATCAGGACGACCCCTGGTGTCTCCGTCAGCGCGCGTTTGCCGAGGTGCGGGTTCAACATGGCGGCCTTGCGTGCCAGATCCCCGACCAACGCCAACATGCACCGCTGACCGTCGCTCAGGTTGTTGAACGGCTGCCGCCTGTCCTCACCGAAGTCCACCACGACCTCGCCGAGCCCCGCATCGAAGCTCACGTCGGTCGCCCCCTGCACGTTGCGGATCAACGCCTCCCGCGCGACCGCGAACGCCGGTGACGACACGCCCTGCTTCTGGAAAGCGATCCAGGATTGGCGCGCGATCCACGCCACGAGCTCCGGGACCGACAGCCGTCCATCGACGCTGTACCGGTACGCTTCGAGCCGCGATAGCCCCGTTCGTGCTGTGACCATCTCGTTGGCCCCCACGCGGGCCTGCTCCCGCGGCACGTTCCAGAGCCGTCCTGTGCTGTAATACGACAACAGCGGCAGCACGATGGCCTCGCCCTTCCGCACCGCCTCGTCGCTCCGCGCCGCGAGCTCCTTGATGCGACGTGCGTCCCCGTAGGTCGTACGCCCGCCCGGTGCATTGAGCGTGCGCTGCCACTCCAGCCGCTCACCCTGAACCTCCCCGCGCGCGGCGACGACGCACGGATACTGCCCCTCCCAATGCACGCCCTCGTCCGTTGTGAACGCCTGCAAGCGCACGTCGGTCGTTCGAATGTGTCGCGTGTCGTAGCCTCGCAGCCCCAGGAGCCAGCTCCCGACCGCTACCGTCAGCGCCTCGAGCACCGAGGTCTTGCCCCGGCCGTTCTCACCCACCACCAGGTTGAACTCGGGGTGGAACGTGAACTCGCGCTTCGAGAAGCCCTTGAAATTCTCGACCACGAGACGGTCAATGCGCATCGGTCGTGCCTCTCTCGTCAGTGTCTCGGAACCTCGGCGTTGAGCCGGTCCCGGCGCCCTCGGAGCGTCGCTGGGCCATGGCAAGAAATAGTCGGTTTGTCGACCCGAGCGCAAGCCACGCCGCCACGGCTGGAGAGCCTCCGAGCCCGTTCGTGAGCCCTCGGCGCCCCCTCGGAACCCCCCGCCAGAGCCTCGGCAGGGCTCGGCGAGGCCGTGGGCGGCCGGCGCTCAGCTCGGAAGCGCCCGGCGTGAGGGCGGTAGCCTTCGGGGCCTTACTGGCGCGGCAGGAGTCCGGGCTGGAAGGCTGCGACGACCGCGTGGAACGTTCCGGCGCGCCCCTGGAAGGCGATCCCGACCGGTTTGTGGGTGTCACGAGCCCGTGCGGCGGTGCTCCCGACCCGTCTCAGGCCGTTCCCGACCCGTCTCAGGCCGTTCCCGACCCATCTCAGGCCGTTCCCGACCGGTCCGGCGCTGTTCCCGAGGTCTGCTGTGGTGGTGTGGCTCACGGTGTGGGCGTGGGAGGAAGCAGTGCGCGTACTTGATCCGCCGCCTGTCGGGCTGGAGTGAAGGCGGCAGGCGGCTCGACGGTGCAGGCGCCGATCACCTCGTCGGGCTGAGCTTGGGTTTCGCCATTGAACTTGGGCTTGGATGTCGTGGAGTCGGCATGGTGTGGGTGGGGTGGGTGGCTTTCAGCATGAGCCGATGGATACGGCCCTTGCAGAAAGTCGGTCACGCCATGCCTGAGCTTCTGTTCATGGGGAAGAGTGCTTCGAACCGAGAGTGAATGGCATCGTTCGTGCTCGCCCGTTCGTGGTAGATTCGTTGGGTTCGCGCTCGCCCGTTCGTGGTGGATTCGTTGGGTTCGCGCTCGTCCGTTCGTGGTGGATTCGTTGGGTTCGCGCTCGCCCGTTCGTGGTGGATTCGTGGGTTCGCGCTCGTCCGTTCGTGGTGGGTCCGATGATGTCTCGCTCGTCCGACCCGGGGCTAGCTCGCTGCGCTCGCATCGCCCCGGGCTACACAAGGAGCGCCCCTCCGGGGCTCGCGCAAGATGGACGGAGCTGGACCGACGGAAGGTGCGGGCTTCCATCATGATCATGCGGCGGCGATGGAGCCCTCCTCCATCCCACTCGCTTCGGAACCCGACCCCCACGGCCTGCCCGGACAAGAGCCTCGTCCGTGCCCTGCTTCCCCTGCCCGCCCCCCCCAAGCCCGGGTGCGAGCCCCGCAGGGGCGCTCCTTGTGTAGCCCGGGGCGATGCGAGCGCAGCGAGCTAGCCCCGGGTCGGACGAGCGAGACATCATCGGACCCACCACGAACGGACGAGCGAGACATCATCGAATCCACCACGAACGGACGAGCGAGACATCATCGAATCCACCACGAACGGACGAGCGAGACATCATCGAATCCACCACGAACGGACGAGCACGAACCCAACGAATCCACCACGAACGCACGAGCGCGAACCCAACGAATCCACCACAAACGCACGAGCGAGACATCGTCGGCCCCAC
>Ga0100377_1001567_pt1 | contig 19591 bp, 26 predicted proteins | sample CryGeymeta201501_FD_83664 | JGI IMG/M metagenome (GOLD analysis project Ga0100377, IMG submission 83664) | Groundwater microbial communities from Crystal Geyser aquifers in Utah, USA - Crystal Geyser metaG 2015-01 | ecosystem: Environmental > Aquatic > Deep subsurface > Groundwater | place: USA...
AGCTCTTAACGCAGATTGATCTCCAAACTTTGTAGGTTGAAGAGGTAGCCCCCTTTTTTAACTCTTTCTCTAAACTAAATAATTCACAGATTTTGTAAAAAGGTGTATACTCCAAGTAGTAATCCTTAGGTGGTATATCTGAACTTCGTCTATCCTCCCATTTTCGAGAGGATAAACGAACCAGTTCGTATAAGGTCGGAGGTCAACGTCATCTGCTCATGTCGCCCCAAATTTGAAGGAGGAGAATGATTCCAGATTATAATATAGACGGGAACTTGCCCGAGGGCATTTATCTTGTTGAAGAAGAGGAATTTATTAATCATTTTTCTTCAAGCTCTGCAAGAAGAAAGTGGCTTGGCGACAGAATGCGAGAGCTTTTAGCCTTGATTAAATCAACTGGTCAACTCGATCGTATTTTTGTTTGGGGGAGTTTTGTAAGTGCCAAAGAATCTCCCAATGATGTTGATATGCTTCTATTAATGAAAGAGACATTTCAACTGGAAAGAATATCTGAAGATAGCAAATTCATATTCGATCATGTTGCAGCCCGTATAAGGTTTCATATAGATATTTTCTGGTCTAAGTCTGCTATTGGAGAAGAAACCCTTCGTCTTTGGTTGGACACTTATCAAATGACAAAGGATTTTAAACGGAGAGGAATTGTGGAGGTGAAAATAACATGATTCTTAATGATGAACAACTTCTAATGGCACAAAAAGCTGTTGAGAATTTACAAAAGATACTTTTAGAGGCGCGAAAGATTCATTCTAAAGAAGAATACAGAGCTATGTCCGAACCTGTTTTATTGGAAATTCAGCAACGAGAACAGCAAATTATTGACTATTTAACCAAAACCCAAAAAGAACTTTCTTTAGGATAAACAACAGGGCGACCATAAGGCTTGTTAATTGACGGTACCTCTCCGGTCCCCGGAACCTTCGGCCCGCCAAATAAAAAAATGCTACTCTGCGTTCTCTGCGTCTCCGCGGTGGATGTAAACATTGTTATGCACTGCTTAATAATATGCAGCGAAATTATAGATAGGCAGTATAATCAATTCTTATTTATCATTTTGTTGGAAAACAATCGCTTTCCTCGTTTTCAGCAATGAAAAATATGAATCAGTGCCCGGTCAACTTTCAATAAAGGTTCAATCCTGGTCGCTCTTCGCCAATGATGAAATAGGCATAAAATGGAATGTGTGCTTCTTGGGTCAGGGGGGATGATGCCGATGCCCGGACGGTTTCTTACCTCCGTAGTGGTAAGGCTTCAAGGGCAGCTTTATCTTTTCGATGCCGGCGAAGGGTGTCAGATCAATTTGAAAAAGACGAAGATCGGGATCAAGTCTCTCCGGGTTGTGGCTGTCAGTCATCTTCATGGAGATCACTGCCTCGGGTTGCCGGGAATTCTGATGATGCGGGCTCAGGTGCCGGAAGTGGGTCCACTCACGATTCTCGGGCCGCCCGGGATCGAACGCTTCATCCGGCAGCTTCACGAATCCCTGGCTTTTTTTCTTAATTATCCCCTTTCCTTTCTTGAATGGTATGAAGGATCTCCGGAGGCGGCTTATGAAGACGACCTGGTCCGTATCCTGTGGGGGCCTTTAAAACATACAACCCTATGTCTTGGGTATCGTTTTGAAGAGCATCCCCGTCCGGGAAAGTTCAAGACAGAGGCAGCCAAGACCCTGGGGATACCCTATGGTCCGCTGTGGGGAAAATTACAGCGCGGGGAAACCGTTACCCTTGACCGAGGAGATACCATATCTCCCAACCTTGTGCTCGGGCCCCCAAGGCCGGGACGGAAGATTTGCTACGCCGTCGATACGCGGCCCAACAAAGTTCTTTATCGACTATGTCAGGATGTGGATTTGGCGTTCCTCGACGGGATGTTCTTACCCGAGCACCACGAGGAAGCAGAGGCGAAGGAACACATGACGGCCAACGATGCAGCACGGGTCGCTGCCAGAGCGGGTGCGCGGCGTGCAGTGCTTGTCCACATCAGCCCCCGGTACACAGAAGAGGATATGGGAAAGTTCGTTGATGCCGCGAAAAAACGCTTCGGAAATACGGAAATAGGGAGTGACCTACAGCAATTCGTGATTCCCTATCGGAAAGAGGATCCAAACCTGCCCCCAAAGTGATTCCGAAAGATATTTAAATAATTTGAGTACGTCCCGAACGCTTGTTTCCCCGAATGAAAACTTATGTTTGACATAGAAATCTGAGAGGTGTATTCTTTGAATCAAGAAGTACCCGAACGCGGGGAGAAAACGAAAAAACATGGGAGAAATTCATGACATCTGAAGAGATGTGACCCTGTTGCATTCGCTATGCGCTCTGCTCCATGCGCTATGCTTCTTCTGGAGCGAGTTCGGGCAGTTTTTCTAACTTTACCTTTGAAATTCTCTTCCCGACCATTTCCACAATTTTTATCCGCTTCCCTTCGATTTCTACCATATCGCCGGCCTGAGGAATCTTTTGCAAAGTTGTCATCAAGAATCCACCAAGGGTTTCATATTCCGGTGATTCTGGAAGGGGAACGTGATAGTCCTCTTTTAAGTCCCTCAAATTGATCGATGCATCGATCAGCATCGTTCCGTCTGAGAGCTGTATCACAGGGCTTTCTATATCATATTCATCTCTAATCTCCCCAACGATCTCTTCAATCAGATCCTCGAGGCTGACCAAACCCGAGATCCCGCCATATTCATCCACCACCAAGGCCATATGGATCCTCTTTTTTTGCATCTCCCTTAAGAGGAGGCTGATTTTCATCGTCTCAGGAATAAAATAAGGAGGCTTGATGATCTTTCGGATATCGACCTGTCCTGTTTTCGCAAGAGTGGTGAGGAACTCTTTTGCATAAAGAGTTCCCCTGATGTCATTAGGTTCTCTTCCGAACACAGGATAACGAGAAAACTGTTCCTCTTCGATAAGTGAAACGATTTCTTGAACCGATTTATCAATCTGAATCATCACCATCTGTGTATCCGGAATCATCACCTCTTTTACGGACATGTCCGTGAATTCAAAAACGCTTTGAAGGATTCTTTCTTCCGTGGGTTCAAATACACCGTGTTTTCTTCCTTCTTTGATCAGCATCTTCACCTCTTCCTCAGTAATATACGCTCTTTCGGTGAAAAGTTTTCTGCCGAAGGGGATGAGCACAATGGATGTACTGAAGGTAAGGAATTTAACAAAGATAGAGACCACCTTTGAAAAAGTATTAATGGATTTTGCGGTCCACAATCCAACTGTCTCAGGATGCATCAACGCAATGGATTTTGGCACGAGTTCACCGAAGATCATAGAAAAGTAGGTGATGATGATGACAACAATCCCTATGGCAATAGGCTCGGCTGCTAATGAGACTGCCCTGATGGGAATTTCTTTAAGAAAGGGTTGGATCACCTTTACGGATGTGGCGCCACCAATCGCCGATGCAAGAACGCCCATCAGGGTGATCCCAATCTGGATGGTGGCCAGAAACCTGTCCGGGTCTTCCTTGAGGTTTAAAAGGATTTTTGCATTCTTTCTTCCATTCTCGGCCATCTGTTTAATGTGGATTTTCCTCGCGGCCACCACAGCGATCTCTGTCCCGGCTAGATAACCGCTTAAGAGGATAAGTATGGCAATGAGAAACATTTCCCCCATAAGTCCTTGCATTTCATCCCCTCCTATTTATTGTTAGGAAACCCATGAAGAGGCAAAAAGAGAATAGCAAACTACCGAGTTCCATCCAATAGGTTTATAAAAGGAGAAACCTTCAGAACTTGATCCGTTTAAGTCTTTCGATTGCTTCTTTCAACCTTTTCTCATCTACCGTAAGGGCCATTCGGATGTAACCTTCTCCTTCCTCTCCAAAACCATTTCCTGGAGTGGTGACGATCCCTCCCTGCTCGATCAAGAGCGTGGCGAATTGGGCGGAGGTGTATCCTTTTGGAACTTGAATCCAGAGATAGAAGGTGGCCCTCGGCCGATCCACTTCCAACCCCATCTCTTGAAGACCCTTTACCATCACATCTCTTCGTTTCTCATAAATGGCAATGATTTCTGGAAGCGGAGTGTCAAGATGATTGAGGGCTTCTGCCCCTGCCTCTTGAATGGCTTGGAAGAGGCCAGAATCGATATTGGTCTTCACTCTTCCCAACCCAGAGAGTATTTCAGAATGACCCACCGCAAATCCAATTCTCCATCCCGTCATATTAAAGGTTTTTGAGAGACTATGAAATTCGACTCCGACTTCTTTGGCCCCTTCCACTTCCAAAAAACTGAGGGGTTGGTATCCATCGAAAGCGATTTCTGAATAGGCTGCATCATGGCAAACGATGATCTGGTAACGCCGGGCAAAGGCTACGACCTCTTCAAAGAAAGGTCTCTCAGCGATGGCGGAGGTAGGATTATTGGGATAGTTGATAAATAGGAGTTTAGCTTTTTTGGCTATTGTCTTGGGAATTTCAGAGAGGTTAGGTAGGAATCCATTCTCTTTACGAAGTGGTAAAAAATAAGGAATGCCTCCAGCAAAAAGGGTAGAGACACGATAAACAGGATAGCCAGGACTGGGAACCAGTGCCACATCTCCTGGGTTGACAAAAGCTAAGGGGATGTGGGCAATTCCTTCTTTGGAACCAATCAGGGAAAGGACCTCGGTCCCGGGGTTGAGTTTGATGCCGAACCTTCTTTCGTACCATTGGGCAACTGCCGATCTGAATTCAATCATCCCTTCATAGGAAGGATACCGGTGGTTCTTGGGATTTTCCGCTGCCTTTTTTAATCGTTCAATAATTGGTTTGGGGGTGGGGAGGTCTGGATCTCCAATCCCCAGGTCAATGAGATCTATTCCTTTGTTCCTCATCTCCTCTTTCTTCTTATCTATCTCTGCAAAAAGATAAGGAGGGATTTGATCAATTCTTTTTGCCATCTCGATCCGCATCCGTCGCTCCTTATTTTAATATTTCGTGAGTCTTTGAATAGTTAACCTCTCTTCTTAACCTTAATTTCAACCTTAACCTAAAGGTTTTTTATTTTTTATCTTAAGGGCTTTCCATTCGAAATTCAAGATAAAAGATGCTTTATACAAAATCGTCCTTTACCTATTGGTTTCACCCCGCAAGGGATTTTTATATTGACATCCTAAGCACTTCCTATCATAATAATGGGACTTTTGGAAACTTTTCATATGAAAAAAAGAATATTTTTAAAGTGGATGGTTTTGGTGCCCATCGCCCTCTCCCTTCTTTTTGGATGTGGTGGGAAAGGGAAGGATGTCAAAAAAATTGAAGGAGATCCTGAAACCCTTTATAAACAGGGATTGGCTCGATTCAATAAAAGAGACTATCCCGAGGCCCTAAAGAAGTTTGAAGAGTTGAAGTCGAGTTTCCCCGATAGTCCACCCCATACCCTGTGGGCAGAACTGAAGGTCGGTGATTGTCATTTCTTGCAAAAGGAATATGTAGAGGCGATTGCGGCTTATGAGGAGTTTAAGAAGATTCATCCCGGCCATGAAGAGATACCTTATGTTCAGTATCAAATTGGGATGTCCTATTACAATCAGATGCTCTCCCTTGATCGGGATCAGACTCCCACGAAAAAGGCCCTCTCCAGCCTTGAATATTTAATCTCTAATTATCCCCCCAGTCTTTTTACTGAGAAGGCAAAGGAGAAAATTGGCATCTGCAAAAAACGGTTGGCTGACCATGAATTCTATATTGGAAATTTTTATTATAAAAAGGGAAGATTTCAAGCTGCTGCTTCGCGGTTTGAGGGGTTATTAGAAAAATTTCCTAAAGAGCCTGAAGAGGATAAAACTCTCTACTTCTTGGGAAAGAGTTATCTTGAACTCGATCGATGGGAGAAGGCCGAATTAGCCTTTAGGAAGATTGTCAATGAATATCCCCAAGGCCCTCACTACAAAGAAGCCAGAGCCATTCTTGATAAAGGCGCAACGGAGAAGAAGGTTTCTCTTCGTAAAACCAAAACCAAGAAGTCCAAGAAGAAAGGCGAGGCAGTTGAGGCAGAACCTGATGGGATTGCCTTGGCCAAATTTGAAGAAGAAGGGAAACAGCCTGTTTCCCTAAAGGAGGAGAAAAAGATTGATTTGAGAAAGGAAGAAGAAAGATTAACTTCCCTCCCTGCCCCGAGCGAGTCGGCTAAGGCAATTCCTCCTAAAGAAGAAGCCAAGAAGCCTATTCCTCCTATAGCGATTGGACCCATTCAAGAGGATCGAGCCCAAGCCATTTCCCCCTCCCCAGAAGCTAAAAAGGTAGAGCCCATCCCGACTGGAGAACCGATGAAGGAAGATCGAACTCAGATTCCTCCATCTCCCCCTCCTGCCAAAACAGCTCCTAAGGTAGAGGTGAAACCTATTGAGGAGAAACAGATAGCCGCATTACCAAGTCCCCCGACACCTTCCAGGGAGAAAGAAAAAGTTAAGAAAGGGATTCCTCCAGAGACTAAGGAGGCCAAGCTTGTGGATAAAAGCCAACCCATAGATATCACCTCCGACAAAGTAGAGGCCTACTGGAAGGAGAATTTGATTATTTTTAAAGGCAATGTCATTGCTCGACAGAAGGATATGGTGATCTATTCTGATTCTTTAGAGGCAGTGGTCATTGAAGACGGTAAGGGAATTGAGCGGGTGATTGCTGGGGGAAATGTGAAGATCCAACAGGGTCTTCGAGTCGCCAATTGTCAGAAAGCGGTTTTTTACAATCTTGACCAAAAAGTGGTTTTGACTGGTGAACCGAAAGTTTCAGAAGGGGAGAATATCGTTTCAGGAGATGAGATCATTTTTGATATCGAAAAGAATCGAGTCGAGGTAAAAGGGGGGTCGAGTGGGCGAGGAAAGGCGAAGATTTATCCTGGAGGAGAAATTGAGAAGCTGAAATGAGAAGACCCTTCCTCTCCTTTCTGCTCCCCATTCTTTTCCTCTTAGCCTGCCAGGTTTCCGAAGAAGAGAAAATTTATCAAATTTTGAATCGAAGGCAAGAAGCCCTACAGAAGAAGGACCTCTCCCTTTACCTTTCTTGTATCTCCAAAGCTTATCAAGATAAGGAGGAAGACTTTAACCGACTTGAAAAGCGGATCGAGGGATATTTTAAAAACTTCGATCGAATTTCCTATTCCAGTTGGGATCGAGCCATCCAAATCGAAGGAGAAGCAGCAACGGTCATCCAGCCATTTTATTTAGAAGTAGAAAAAGGAGAGAAGAAAAATAGCTATACGGGTAAAGAGGCCCTCTTTTTCAAGAAAGAGGGAAGGGAATGGAAAATTATAAAGGGACTGTAACCCTAAAAACCGAAACTTAGGAAGTAGGCAGTGGGAAGAAGGCAGTAACAATAATAATTAAAAAGAGAACCAGAAATGGATGAGAGAGTGCAAAGACGCCCCGGTGGGGCGTTTGTTTTTTAGGCTTGGTCAACAAAATGGTCAACAAAATTGACAATTTGAAGAAAAACTAATAAAATGAAACCTTTAAATCTTTTTGGATTTGGGTATGTTTGAAAATCTTTCAACCAAATTAGATTCCATTTTTAAGAAACTGAGAAGCCATGGAAAGTTGACGGAGCAGAATATCCAAGAGGCTTTAAAAGAAGTGAGGATTGCCCTCTTGGAAGCGGATGTCAATTTCAAGGTCGTCAAGGATTTTATTCAGCAGGTCCAGGGAAGGGCGGTCGGTCAGGAGGTGATGGCCAGCCTCACACCCGCTCAACAATTGATCAAGATTGTAAAAGAAGAGATGACTTCCCTGATGGGCGGTGAAGAGCAGAAGATTCATCTTTCGGGAAGCCCTCCCGTTCCAATTATGCTGGTAGGTCTCCATGGTTGTGGGAAGACAACCACCGCCGCTAAACTCGCGCGGTATTTTCAAGAAAAAAAGAAACAACCTTACCTCGTTCCCGCAGATGTCTGCCGACCCGCCGCCATTGAACAATTGCAGAAATTAGGGGAAGAGTTAAAAGTCGATTTTTACCGCCCTGAACCTTCCCAAACGCCACTGGATATTTGTTTGAAGGCAAAAGATATCGCTCTGAAGGGAGGGTATGATTTGATGCTTATCGATACCGCCGGAAGACTTCATATCGATGAAGCATTGATGCTGGAACTCCGGGAGATCAAAACCCAGATCAAGCCCAAAGAGGTGCTCTTGGTAGCAGATGCCATGACCGGCCAGGATGCGGTCAATATTGCAAAAAATTTTAATGAGCGTCTGGGCATTGACGGAGTCATTCTGACCAAAATGGATGGCGATGCGCGGGGAGGAGCAGCCCTTTCCATCAAATCCGTAATACAAAAACCCATCAAATTTATCGGGGTAGGGGAGAAATTGGATGCCTTAGAGGCTTTTCATTCTGATCGAATGGTTTCAAGAATTCTGGGGATGGGAGATGTCCTCACCCTGATCGAGAAGGCAGAGGCCGCCTTCGATGAAGAGAAGGCAAAGGAATTAGAAAAAAAGATTCGAAAAGATACCTTTACACTGGAAGATTTTCGGGACCAAATCCAACAGGTTCGAAAGATGGGGTCATTGGAATCAATCTTGGGAATGATCCCGGGACTTCCAAAAAAGATGAAAGGGATAGGCGGCCTCGATTTCGATGAGAAGGAATTGGCGAGGGTGGAAGCCATCATCAATTCCATGACGCCTAAGGAGCGTACCCATTATCAGATCATCAATGGAAGTCGGAGATTAAGGATTGCTCGAGGAAGCGGAACGAACGTTCAAGATGTCAACCGACTTCTTAAACAATACGCCCAAGCTCGAAAGATGATGAAGCAATTTACCAAAATGGGTGAAAAGGGATTCGGAAAGGGGAGAGCACCTTTCTTTTCTTAATGGCATAGTACATGGCGCCCGCCTGCCATAGAACTTGTTTGGCGGGCAGGCTTAGAGCATAGCGTCTTAGATTCAGTTTCAAACAAGGTTTTCGCTATGCGCTTTGCTCTATGCTCTTTGCGATTCTTTGACAGAGGAGGTGGTAGAAAACAATATGGCTGCATCCATGAGATTGATGAGATTTGGTGGGAAGAAGAGTCCTTATTACCGCATTGTGGTTTCAGATCGTCGTTCTTCCAGGGGTGGTAAATTTATTGACCAGGTGGGAACCTATGATCCGAAGAAAAATCCAGCGGAGGTTCGGTTCAAGGAAGAAAAGGCGATTCAGTGGCTGAGAAAGGGAGTTCAGCCCACCCCGACCGTTCGTCAACTTTTAATACGATCTGGAATTTCAAAGAAGTCGGCGGAAGGAAAAACTGAATAAGCCGCCTTTTCCCAAACCCTTGCCCATCAAGAATCTCTTACAGGACTGATGCGAAAAGTGGAGGTGGGGTTATGAACACAAAAGAGCTCATTGAGTATATTGCAAAGGCATTGGTCGATCATCCAGATCAAGTTAAGGTCTCTGAAATCGAGGGTGAAAAAACTTCTGTCATCGAACTCTCTGTGGCCAAAGAAGATTTGGGGAAGGTGATCGGAAAACAGGGCAGGACGGCCGGGGCCATCCGGGTCATCCTGGGCGCTGCCTCGGCGAATTTTGGGAAACGTTCTGTTTTAGAGATCATCGAATAATGATCTATGGAGAAAAATCTTTTTTCCATTGGCAGGGTGGTTAAACCCCACGGAGTCAAGGGGAAAGTAAAGGTAGAGTATTTTGGAGAAGACCTCCGCCATTTTTCTCTCTATCGTAAGATTTTCGTCGAGGGCGAAAAGGGCAAACCTGAGCCCTACGAAATTATAGAGGCAATTCCCCAACCTCCCCGTCTCATCCTCCGATTAAAAGGGATTGAAAAGATTGAAGAGGCAGAGCCTCTGATAGGGAAGGAGATTTTCATCGAGAAAGAAGCCCTTCTTGAATTAGAAGAAGGGGAATATTATTGGGTGGACATCTTGGGAATGAAGGTTGAAACCCAGGAAGGCAAAAGGATCGGAAAGGTGAGAGAGATCTTTTCTACGGGAGCTAATGACGTTTATGTTGTTGAAGGAAAAAGGGGAGAGATCTTGCTGCCAGCGACAGAGGAGGTGGTTCAGAGTATAAACCTTAAAAAAGGGGTGATAAAGGTCGTCCGAATGGAAGGTTTGTGGGAGGATGAGGATGAGGTTTGACATTCTTACCCTCTTTCCCAATATGTTTGCCTCCCCCCTACGGGAAAGCATTTTAGGCAAAGCCATCGAGAAAGGGCTGATCCAAATCCAAACCATTAACATCCGAGATTTTACCTTGGATAAACATCAGGTCGTGGATGACCCCCCTTATGGAGGAGGCCAGGGCATGGTGATGAAAGTGGAACCCATTGCTCGGGCCGTTGAGTCGGTCAAGTCTCAAAACCCATCTGCCTGGACAATTTATCTGACTCCCCAGGGGAAACCTTTCAACCAGGATTTGGCTCGCAGGCTTTCCACTCAACCCCATTTCATCCTTCTTTGTGGCCGATATGAAGGGGTGGATGAACGAGTGAGGGATCTCTTTATAGACGAAGAGATTTCGATTGGGGACTATGTTCTGACAGGAGGGGAATTGGCAGCGATGGTTCTCATCGACGCTGTCTCGAGATTTATACCCGGGGTTTTGGGATCCGATCGCTCAGCAGAGGAGGATTCCTTCTTCAACTCCCTTTTAGAATATCCTCAGTACACCCGGCCTTTTGATTTCAGAGGGAGTTGTGTTCCAGAAGTCCTCCTTTCGGGAAATCATTCGGCAATTTCTCTCTGGAGAAGAAAAGAGGCGCTCAGGCGGACATCATTGAGACGACCAGATCTTTTAGGCAAAGCTAATCTCACCGAGGAAGATAAAAAACTTCTGGAGGAGATCCTTCAGCAGAATAGAAGAGAGAAGGCCGGGAATGGGATCTAATCTTTATTTAGGATTAGTCCACCATCCTATTTATGATAAGAGGAGAGAGGTGGTGGCAACAGCCATCACCAACTTTGATATTCACGATATTGCCCGCTGTGCAAAGACATTTGGCGTAGGAGGATTTTTCATTATTACCCCATTGGAAAGCCAAGTTCAGTTAGCGGAGAGGATTATTCGCCATTGGGTGGAGGGCATTGGGTCGGTTTACAATCCTACGAGAAAGGAATCTCTTTCTCTCGTCCGGGTCTCACGGACCATTGACGAAGCGGATCGAGAGGTCTCCGATCTCTGGGGGACAAAGGTGAAGAGAGTGGCGACAGGGGCTTCTCCTCATCCAAAGAGTATTGATTTTGGATTCTTAAGGAAGTTACTGAATGATGAAAACACCCCCTTCTTGATTCTTTTTGGAACAGGATGGGGTTTGACTCAGGAAGTGAAGGAGAGTTCTGATTATGTACTGGCGCCAATCGAAGGGAAAGGATATAATCATCTCTCGGTTCGCTCAGCAGTGGCCATCATTTTAGATCGGTTATTAGGGGACCGAATTGTGTGAATTAACTAAAAGGATTCAAGGAGTCAAGTGGTCGAGGGTTCTAGTAAAAATTTAGAAGATAAACGCTTGAACCCATGAACCCTCGAATCCTAGAACCCTTATTTGGAAAAGGAGAAGGAGATGAATCTGATGGAATTGGTTGAGAAAGAACAATTGAGGACAGATCTCCCGGATTTCAGGGTGGGAGATACGATAAGGGTCCATGTGAAGATTGTGGAGGGAGAGAAGGAAAGAATACAGCCCTTCGAAGGAGCGGTCATTCGTAAGAAAAAGGGAGGGATTCGATCTACCTTCACAGTGCGAAAGATCTCTTACGGGATTGGCGTTGAGAGGGTTTTCCCCCTCCATTCACCCCGGCTCGATCGGATCGATGTGATCAGCCGAGGAAAGGTGAGACGCGCTAAACTTTTCTACCTTCGAAGCCTGAAAGGGAAGGCAGCTCGTATTCGAGGCGAAAAGAAACAGGTCGCCTAAAAATGCTCAATGCAAAATGAAAAATTCAAATTGCAAATTACAAAATTTCCGGTCCTTAGAGCTTTTCTGAATTTGCATTTTACATTTTGCAATTTACAATAATTCGTTATCATGCTCTTTCCATCTCTTCCACCCCAGCCCATGGATTATTTCGAAAAGATGTACACTCGCCGAGGTTACCATCGGATTGCCGGCGTGGATGAGGTGGGAAGGGGGCCCTTAGCCGGGCCGGTTGTCGCTGCGGCCGTTGTCCTACCCAGAGACGGTATCGGTGAAAAACTTTTCGATTCAAAAAAAATTTCATCAAAAAAGCGAGAACATCTTTATGAAACGATCCTTACAGAAGCGCAAGGAGTAGGAATTGGAATGATTGGACAGGAGGAGATCGATCGCATTAATATTCTTCAGGCTACGCTAAAAGCCATGGCCTTGGCGATTGGAAACCTTCCCACCCCTCCAGATTTTATTCTTATCGATGGTCCTCACGGTCTCAGACTTTTTATTCCTCAAAAACCTATCCGAAAAGGCGATCAGCTCTGTAACTCCATTGCAGCAGCTTCCATTGTAGCCAAGGTGACACGAGACCGAATGATGCTGGATTGCCATCAGAAGTATCCTCAGTATAATTTTGCCAAACATAAAGGGTATGGAACCAAAGAACATCGGAGGGCAATTGAAAAATTCGGCGTCTGCGAACTCCACCGCAAAACCTTCCGAGGCGTCAAAGAATATCTTTAAGCGCAAAGAGCAAAGGGCATAGCGTAAAAAGATAAACCTTATTTTCCGGGAGATTTACCACGGACACGGATCACGCCCGCCTGCCGGACGAGCAGGGACACGAGCCACGAAGAGAAAAGAAGGAACTTGGAAAGAAAGGCGAGGAGGCAGCCCTTCGATTTTTGAAGAAGAGAGGGTATCGTATTATTGAAAAAAATTATGTCTGTAAAATGGGTGAAATGGACATCATTGCCAGAGAGAAGGATACTCTGGTTTTTGTCGAAGTGAAGACTCGGACATCCACCCTATTCGGTCCCCCTCAGTTAGCCGTCAATTCCTCAAAACAAAGACAACTTTCTAAGGTCGCCTTGAATTATTTGAACGAAAAGCGACTCAAAGATGTGAAGGCAAGGTTTGATGTCGTAGCGATTCTCCTCGGTCAAAAGGGAGAAGAGATTGAATTGATCAGGGATGCCTTTGATTTAAAATATATATAAAAAGGGGCTTTTTAAAGAGGATCTATTTCTAATTCCAAACTTTAAATTCCAATTTCCAAACAAATCCCAATCCCCATCCTTACAAACTATCTAATGGACTTCTTATTTCAGATGGTTTCTTCCGTATCACATGGGTGTAAATCATGGTCGTATTTACTGTGTCCTGCTTCAAGAAGATGCGTTGCAAAGCTGTGGCGCAATGTATGGCAGCTTGCCATTTTCGGTAACGGTTCCTAATTGTGAAAGAAACGCCTCAAAATCCCCAATCATACCGTTTTTTCTGTCCATCATCATTCAAAATAATGAATTTGAGGATTTAATTATATGCAATATAACATTAATTTTCAAACAAATTATTCAAAGTCAAAAAGAAGGGTCATGGCAATCCACGAAACGGTAAGTATATGAAATTACATGGATAAAAAGTCATTTACTGTCCCGTTTAGGTCATATAAGCTCTCCAGAATTTGGTTGACAAAATTGATGAGCAAATATAACATTGCAAGAAATTACACCCTGCAGTTCAATAATTGTTAGGCAAATCGAACTAACGACTTAACGTGTGATCCTTTGGAGACTACGATGAAGAGGAGTTTCTTGAAAATGCCGATATGTCGGCTCCAGGGAATTCCGATATTCCTTTGGAGCCTTTCCTCTTGTAGGGGTTTGACTATTTGTAGATTCACCTGCGCAAAACTCTAAAGGACCAAAATATCAATACCAATAAGGAGGAACTAATATGGATTTACTTATTGATGTACACTCAGGGGAGATAGACACTCTAATACCTAACTTATTTATGGCCTCAATGCTCAAGGCACAGGGAGTAGATGTGGCAGTATTTCTTGAGTGGAGAGCTCTGGTTGCATTTGTAGAGAAAGACTTCAAGTATTCATCACCGGTAGCAAAGTGTGCTGCCATAACCGAAGAAAATGCGAAAAAGATGGGAATACCAACCGATCCCATGATATTGTTAAAAGGAGCTAAGGCAGCTGGAATAACTATATACGGTTGTGCAGTAGAAGCAGCACTCTCTGGTATAAAAGAGAAAGTTCCGCCAGAGATAGAATTGCTTGAACAAGCAGATTTAACCAAGCCTATAATAGAGGCAAAGAAGATTATTGGAGGAATGTAAACTGCCTAACAGGAACAAAATAATGGAGGCATGGTATGAACACTGCGGTAAAAATACAAGAAGTGAGGATTAAGGATATAAGCGTCACCGAAGACACGATTACGGCTCAACTCATGGATGGACGGATAATCAGCGTTCCGCTTGCCTGGTCATGGCGATTGTCGGAGGCGACGCCCAAACAGCGCGCAAATTGGAGAATTATTGGAGACGGCCATGGGGTGCATTGGCCTGACATCGATGAGGATATCAGCGCCGAAGGAATGCTTTATGGTATTCCCGCTCCAAGACCTCGAATATCTTCAAAATTCAGCGCTAAATCAGAACAAAATAAAATGATGGCTAAACGCAAATGATGACAAAAGACGTCATAACAAACGGGTGCGCCGGATCGCCAATAAATCCGGCTCCCGGTGACCCGCATCGTTCGGCGGGTTCTCGCCCACCGAACGAGGGGCGGATGGAACAGACCCCTACGGGGCTGCTCATCCGCCCCTCGTTAGCCCAAGAATAAAGGATATAGAAGAAATAGGACGGTTAATGATTCGTTGTGGCACATGGGAAACAGGGGAAGAAATTCAAATCCCCTATTCAAAAGAGCAGCATATTTTATACCTGCAAAAGGATCCCAGGTGTATTTACGATCAGTTTCCAAGACAAGTCGGCATAAATAAAGGTAACTTCGTAGAGACGGTTACAAAGAAATATTTTGAGGAGCAGGGGTATAATGTTCAAAGCTATTACTACCTTGTCAGAAATAGAAATAAGCGCGAAAGAATGCCCGGGTTCAAAAAGATTTGCCATATCTTAAGCGAAGGGAAAGTTCGTCTGCTAATAGCTGAAGCTGATAAGGCTTTTCGCTCTATCGGGAAAAAGGTTGCCTCTGGAGATCCAGATTTATTCGTTTATAATGAGAGTACGGGAGACCGGTTCTTTGTTGAAGTGAAGGAAAATGATCAAATAACAGATAACCAGAAAGTCCTATTTCTATTAATCGAAAAATTTCTTTGCCCAGTATTTATAGCTAGGGTTATTGCAAAGGTTCCATCTTGATGGTTATAAGAACCTGGAACGGGCCAATACCTTGGCGGACGGCGTAAACGCCGCCGCCAGTAATTTAGGTTCAAGAAAGGAAAAACTATGAAGCGAGTTGACTTATCTCTTTCCCAACTTTCATTTGTGCAAAAACTGAACTTGATGGAGGCTCTCTGGGCGGACCTGAGCCGAGACGAGAAGAAACTTAAGTCACCAGCTTGGCATGAGACCGTCCTCAAGGATCGCGAGGAAGCCTTTATGGCCGGCAAAGCGACCGTATCGGATTGGGAACAAGCTAAAAGAAGGATTAAGAAGAAGGTCTCATGAGGGTGAGAATCCTAAGTGTAGCTGAAGAGGATCTCGAGGAAGGATTTCGATTCTATGAGTCTCAACTTCCTGGTCTTGGATCATATTTCCTGGATTCCCTTTATTCCGATATTGAATCACTTGCTTACTTCGGAGGAATTCACCAGATAGTTTTCGGATACCACCGCCAGCTCTCCAAACGGTTCCCGTTCGCTGTATATTACCGCATTATCGATGATGTGGTTGTGGTTTTTGCTGTCCTTGATTGCCGTCGCAACCCAAGCTGGACAAGAGAAAGATTGATGAAGGGCTAACAAGACACTCCAGCGGATGGCTTACAGCCACCGCTGACCTCTAACGTTAGGCATTAATATCAGAATTAGGGTATAATAAAAAATGAAAATCGAATGGGACCCGAAGAAGGCCAGGTTAAACTTACGAAAACACAAAGTCTCATTCGAGGAAGCCGCAACAGCCATGAGTGACCCCATGGCGGCAACAGGTGCTGATCCAGATCATTCGATTACCGAAGATCGATATATCACCTTCGGAGTCTCAGACCGAGGTCGGTTGCTGGTGGTTGCCCACACTGAGGAAGATGAAACGATTCGAATCATAAGTGCTCGCTTAGCGAGCAAAGGAGAGAGAAAGATATATGAAGACGGTTAAACAAACAGACAGAGACGAATTACGGGCAGAGTATAAATTGTCAGACTTCTCCGGAGGCTTCATGCGAGGGAAGTACGCGAGCCGCTTGCGTAAGTCATCGAATATCGTTGTCCTTAGACCTGAAGTGGCTGAAGCATTCCCCAACGAAGAAGCTGTGAACAAGGCACTTCTCTCACTAATCGATGTGGCACAGAAAACCACGCGCCTAACAAGACGCTCAACCGGACGCGCAAAAAAGCTGCGCGCCGGTTAGCTCGACGTTAGGCATCGAAACCGATAACCCGTCATCAATTCATTGGGGGACTCTCAGATGAGAGATCAAGAAATTCCAAACTATTGGAGAGGCCAGTGTTTTGGCGGAAAAAACGGAGGGTCATACTTGACACTTAGAATATAAGGAAAAAATGGGGCCGTGACTTTTATCCTATAATAAAAGACAAACATTAAGAGAAAGGAGGGCGATATGAACGTCGAACTTTCTAAAGAAGATTTAATGTTAATGGATATGTTGCTTTCCAAAGAAGAGAATATGACGCGTATTGAAATTCACCATTGCTTTAGCCATGACTATAAAAACTTTCTCAAAGAACGGGAGAAGCAGATTGGCGATCTTCTGGCGCGCATAAAGAATGTGTTAGCTACCATCAAGGAATGACCGGGATCTGGACAGAGGCAGAAAAAGGTTACGCATAAAAAAGGGGATAGCTAAATTCATAGGCCATCCCTTTTTTTTGTATTAGATGTTTTTTCCTAAGTCCTTAACCTTAACCTTAACCTCAGCCTCAACCTTAACCTCAGCCTCAACCTTAACCTCAGCCTCAACCTTAACCTTTTCTATTTAACCCTATTTAGTTGCTTCTTCCAGCGGTATTCTCATCTTGTAGAATGAACGCCACACGAAGATGAGGCCGACAATGAACACAGGAATAGCGATGTAGGGAGCGTAGTTCATGGAATTGGCTTCCTTCGCGTGTACCGCCATCTCGATCGCGATTTCGGTTGCGAGCAGGCCGAACAGAGTCGAGAACTTGATGATGGGGTTCATGGATACGGATGAGGTATCCTTGAAGGGGTCGCCCACCGTGTCGCCAATGACCGTTGCGGCGTGGAGGGCCGAGCCCTTTTCATTCAGGTCGACTTCGACAATCTTTTTCGCGTTGTCCCACGCGCCGCCGGCGTTTGCCATGTAGATGGCCTGGAAGAGGCCGAAGCAGGCGATGGAAATCAGATACGCGACAAAGAAGTTGGGGTTCAGCAAAGCGAAGGCGAGCGTCATTAACAGGATCGCGATAAAGATGTTCCACATACCTTTCTGCGCATACTGGGTGCAGATCCTCACAACCGTCTTGGAATCCTCGATATCGGCTTCCTTCTTGTCCAGGTTCATGTTCTTTTTAATGAATTCGACCGCCCGGTATGCACCGGTGGTCACCGCCTGCATGGAGGCCCCCGCGAACCAGAAGATCACCGCACCGCCACAGATCAGGCCGAGAATGATCGGGGCGTCGGTCAGCTGCACATTCAGCATGTTCTTGCTCTGGAGCAGCAGGATGATCGCGAAGATCATCGTCGTTGCACCGCACACCGCAGTGCCGATGAGCACCGGTTTGGCCGTCGCCTTGAAGGTGTTACCCGCGGAGTCGTTGGTTTCGAGGTAGTGCTTACCTTCCTCGAAGTTGGGATCGAACCCGAAGTTCTTCTTGATATCATCCTTGATGCCGGGAATCGTTTCGGTCTGCGCCAGCTCGAATATGGACTGGGCGTTGTCAGTTACAGGACCGTAGCTGTCCACCGCGATGGTGACCGGACCCATACAGAGGAATCCATAGGCGACCAGACCGAAGGCGAAAATCGATGGATAGTTGATGACCTCAGCCGGTAGGAAAAGGCTGACGAAGTACGCGATGCCCAGGAGGAAGGCAATCAGTAAGCCCATGTAGTAGGCGCTGAAGTTACCGGAAACGATACCAGACAGTATGGTAAGGGATGCACCGCCCTCGCGCGACGCGGTCACAATCTCTTGCACGTGCTTCGATTTGGAGCTAGTAAATATCTTGGTGAACTCGGGGATGAGAACTGCCGCCAGCGTACCGCAACTGATGATCATGGCAAGTTGCCACCAGACATTAGGCATCGGGGTAAGGACGCCATCTTTTAGAACCTGGAGGTCGCTGATCAGCAGGTAGCTTCCCAGAAACGAAGTGGTGATGCAGAGGGTAGCCGCGATCCAGATCAGTCTCATGAGGGGCTCTTCGAAATTGATCTCCTTCTTGCCCCTGTATTTGGCCGAAGAAATAGCCTGGTTCACGAAATACGAAACACCTGAGAAGAAGTCCATGAGGAAGCGCATTGCGAAAATCCAGACGATGAGTTTGCCCTGGATGGCTTCCTTGACCGTGCTGTCAGGACTCACAACGGCAAGCGTGATAAAAGCGATGAGCGCAACGCCGGTAACGCCATACGTTTCGAAACCGTCTGCCGTGGGGCCAACGCTGTCGCCTGCATTGTCACCGGTACAGTCAGCAATCACACCAGGGTTACGGGGGTCGTCTTCCTTCACCTTGAAGACGATCTTCATCAGGTCGGAGCCGATGTCGGCGATCTTTGTGAAGATACCGCCGGCGATACGGAGTGCCGATGCGCCCAGTGACTCACCGATGGCAAATCCCAGGAAGCAGTACCCGACGATGTCGCGGGGTACGAAGAGCAGAATGATCACCATCATGACAAGTTCAAGGGAAATGAGGAAGAGCCCCACGCTCATACCGGAGCGCAGGGGAATATTCACTACGTCCCAGGGCTTCCCCGCTAGCGACGCGAAGGCGGTACGGGCATTAGCATAGGTGTTTATCCGGATGCCGTACCAGGCAACGCTGTAAGAACCGCCCATCCCCACCACCGAAAAAAGCAGCACCAGCAGCAGTGTGGGAACCCCCTGTCCTTTCAGAGCCAGGAAATAAAAAGACATGGCGACAGCGATGAAAATGAACAGCATGACAAGGAATTTGCCCTGCTGAATCAGATAGGTGCGGCAGGTCTGATAGATGATCTCAGCCACCTTGAGCATCGAGTCATGGGCTCTCAACTTTTTGACCTGGTGGCGTAGAAACAAGCTGATACCCAGCGTACCAGCGATGATGCACGCGCCATAGAACAGAAGATCCCATGGTCTTATGCCACCCAACAGGGTATATGGAGCGCCTTTATGCAAGTCGGGTATCGCGAGGTCCGCCTCGCTGGCGAACACCGTCAGCGGGACGAAGAGGTATCCAACCACCATCAACAACATTCGCTTCAGCCTTACGTTTTTCAGTCTCATAATGCTTTCTCCTGAAAAAATTAGTATTTGGTTA
>Ga0100377_1001577_pt1 | contig 19517 bp, 15 predicted proteins | sample CryGeymeta201501_FD_83664 | JGI IMG/M metagenome (GOLD analysis project Ga0100377, IMG submission 83664) | Groundwater microbial communities from Crystal Geyser aquifers in Utah, USA - Crystal Geyser metaG 2015-01 | ecosystem: Environmental > Aquatic > Deep subsurface > Groundwater | place: USA...
ACGACGATGACAACGACGGCGTCGACGACGGCGCCGACAACTGCCCCCTGACCGCCAACACCGACCAGGCCAACAACGACGGCGACGCCCAGGGCGACCTCTGCGACGAGGACGATGACAACGACGACGTCCACGACACCGAGGACAACTGCCAGCTCCTCGCCAACGCCGATCAGGCCAACAACGACGGAGATGCGCAGGGCGACGCCTGTGACGACGACGACGACAACGACAACGTCATCGACGACGATGACAACTGCTCCACCGTCGCCAACCCCGATCAGGGCGACACCAACGGCGACGGCACAGGCGACGCCTGCGCCGGCGGTGACCGCGACGGCGACGGCATCGCCGACGACACCGACAACTGCCCCGACGTCGCCAACGCCGATCAGCTCAACACCGACGGCGCCGACGACGGCGGCGACGCCTGCGACGAGGACGACGACGACGACGGCCTGACCGACACCGAGGAGGGTGATCTCGAGACCGACCCGCTCGAGCCCGACACCGACGGTGACGGCATCGATGACGGCGCCGAGGTCGACCTCGGCACCGACCCCACCGACGCCGACTCCGACGACGACGGTGTCCCCGACGGCATGGAGGGCGGCGCCAACGCCGGCCCCGGTGACGACAGCGACGGCGACACCTTCATCAACGCCCTCGACCCCGACTCCGACGGCGACGGCATCCTCGACGGCACCGAGCAGGGCGTCACCGAGGCCGACGAAGACACCGACGTCACCGTCGGGAACTTCGTGCCCGACGCCGATCCCACCACCACCACCGATCCGGCCGCGATCGACACAGACGCCGGCAGCGTGCCCGACGGCGTGGAGGACGTGGATCACAACGGCCGCGTCGACGACGGTGAGACCGACCCCAACGATCCCTCCGACGACATCGCGGCGCCTGCCGACAGCGATGGCGATGGCGTCGCGGACGCGGCGGACAACTGCCCCGACGCCCTCAACGCCGACCAGCTCGACACCGACCGCGACGGCATGGGCGATGCGTGCGACGACGACGACGACAACGACGAGCTCCGCGACGACGTCGACAACTGCCCGCTGACCCCGAACACCGCGCAGGAGGACCTCGACGACGACGGCATGGGCAATGCCTGTGACGACGACGACGACGACGACGGTGTCAAGGACTCGGACGACAACTGCCCCGCGGTGGCCAACGCCGACCAGGGCGACACGGACAGCAACCGGCTCGGCGATGCGTGCGACGCACCGACGCTCATCGGCTTCACGGTCGAGGGCAGCGCGGCGTTCTGCGCCGCCGCCCGTCCGAGCCGCGTGGCCGACCAGCCCTGGTCTGTGCTCGTCCTGCTCGCCTCCGCCCTGGGCCTGCTGGCTCTGCGGCGTCGCTGAGGCGCCAGCGCGTGCCCCCGAGGTCGCCATGACGCGCTGCGTCAAAGCGACCTCGGGGTCTTGACGCCGCTGTGCACGTGAAGTAGACCCCCCTCGTCGTCGGGGCGCCCGCCCTACGAGTCTACGACACGCGTCTGACCGCCACGTCAGACCGCCCCCGCGGTTGGGAGGCACGGCGCATGAATGGAATCCTCGTCCTCGAAGATGGTTTCTTCTGCCGGGGGCGACGCTTTGGCGCCGCCAGCGACTCCGGCGGAGAGGTCGTCTTCAACACCTCGGCGACCGGCTATCAGGAGATCCTGACCGACCCCTCCTACGCGGGGCAGACGGTCTGCCTGACGACGTCGCACATCGGCAACTACGGCGTCAACGCCGAGGACGCCGAGTCCGCCCAGCTGCGCGTCACCGGCCTGCTCGTGCGCGATCATCACCCCGTCCCCTCCAACTGGCGCTCGGACCGGTCGCTGGGCCGGTGGCTCGAGGACGCCGACGTGCCCGCGCTGTCCGAGGTGGACACCCGCGCGCTGGTGCTGCACCTGCGGGAGGTCGGCGTCTGCCGAGGCGTCATCCGGCGCTGCGACGGCACGGGGCTGCCGTGGGTGGGCGTGGCGCAAGGGCCAGAGCATCCGCTCTGGCCCTTCGTCGTTGAGGCGCGCGAGGGGGTCGAGCCCATGGCGGGCTGCGACCTGGCCAGCCGGGTCACCTGCGCCGAGCCGTGGACGGACGGCCCGGCGGATGCGCCGATGCACGTCGTGGCCCTGGACTTCGGCATCAAGCGGAACATCGTGCGGCAGCTGGTGCAGGTCGGCTGCCGGGTGACCGTGGTGCCGGCCTCGACGTCTGCGGCCGAGGTCCTCGCCCTGGCGCCGGATGGCGTGCTGCTCTCCAACGGCCCCGGCGACCCGGAGCCCGTTCAATACGCCGTCGAGACCATCCGCGCGCTGCTCGGCAAGGTGCCGATGTTCGGGATCTGCCTGGGGCATCAGCTGCTGGGCCTGGCGCTGGGCGGGGCGACGTACAAGATGCCGTTCGGGCACCGGGGCGCCAACCACCCGGTGCGGGAGCTGGCCAGCGGGCGGGTGGAGATCACCTCGCAGAACCACGGCTTCGCCCTGTCGGGCTCGTCGCTGGACGGCCGGGTCGTGGCGGTCACGCACCTCAACCTCAACGACGACACCGTCGAGGGCATCCGGCACAAGCGCCTGCCCGCCTTCAGCGTCCAGTTCCACCCCGAGGCCAGCCCCGGGCCCCACGACAGCCACCACCTCTTTGAGCGGTTCGTTGACCTGATGGAGCGGCACAAGCGATGAAAGGACGCGGCAGAAACATCCTCGTCATCGGCAGCGGGCCGATCGTGATCGGGCAGGCGTGCGAGTTCGACTACTCGGGCACGCAGGCCTGTCGGGCGCTGCGCGCCGAGGGCGCGCGCGTGGTCCTGGTCAACTCGAACCCGGCGACGATCATGACCGATCCGGCCATCGCCGATCGGACCTACATCGAGCCGCTGACCCCGGAGGCGCTGGAGGCGATCATCGCCCGCGAGCGCCCCGACGCCATCCTGCCGACGGTGGGCGGCCAGACGGGGCTGAACCTGGCGCTGGAGCTCTCCCGGCGCGGCGTGCTCGAGCGGTACGGGGTCGAGCTGCTCGGCGCCGACTTCGAGGCCATCCAGCTCGCCGAGGACCGGCAGCTGTTCGGGAAGGCGATGGCGGAGATCGGGCTGAGCACGCCGCGGTCGATCATCGTGCACAGCCGGGCGGAGATCCCGGCGGCGCTGGAGTATGTCGGCGTGCCGGCCATCGTGCGGCCGTCGTTCACGCTCGGTGGCACCGGCGGCGGCATGGCCGGCACGGTAGAGGAGTTCGACGAGGCCGTGCGCAAGGGACTCGCCGCCAGCCCCAACAGCCAGGTGCTCGTCGAGCAGAGCATCGCCGGGTGGAAGGAGTTTGAGCTGGAGGTGATGCGGGACCACAAGGACAACGTGGTCATCGTGTGCTCCATCGAGAACCTCGACCCGATGGGGGTGCACACGGGGGACTCGATCACGATCGCGCCGGCGCAGACGCTCACCGACCGTGAGTATCAGGCGATGCGGGACGCGGCGCTGAAGATCATCCGCAGGGTCGGGGTGGAGACGGGGGGCAGCAACATCCAGTTCGCGGTCAACCCGGTGGACGGGAGCCTGTCGGTCATCGAGATGAACCCGCGCGTGTCGCGCTCCTCGGCGCTGGCCAGCAAGGCGACGGGCTTCCCGATCGCCAAGATCGCCGCGAGGCTCGCGCTGGGCGACTCCCTGGACCAGATCCCGAACGACATCACCCAGACCACGCCGGCGTGCTTCGAGCCTGCGCTGGACTATGTGGTCGTCAAGATCCCGCGGTTCGACTTCGCCAAGTTCCCCGACGCCCGGGCCAGCCTCGGGCCGCAGATGAAGTCGGTGGGTGAGGTGATGGCGATCGGCCGCACCTTCCGCGAGGCGTTCCGCAAGGCGATCGACTCGCTGGAGATCGACGTCCCGCTCCTGGACTCCCCCTGGACCGACGCCGACCTCTCGCTGCCGACGCCGCACCGGATCTTCGCGGTCTTCGCCGCGGTGCGTAAGGGTCGGTCACTCAAGGAGATTCACGACCTGACCGGGATCGATCCCTGGTTCCTCTACCAGTTCGAGCTGATGGTCCAGAGCGAGCGCGAGGTCGTCGGCAAGGTGCTGGTCGAGCTCGACCATGACGCCCTGCTGGCCCTCAAGCGGGAGGGCGTCTCCGACCAGACGATCGCCGACTGGCTGCACGTCGATCGGGAGCAGGTGCGGCTGCATCGGGGCAAGCTCGGCATCCACCCGGTGTATCTGCGGGTGGACACGTGCGCCGGCGAGTTCGAGTCCTACACGCCGTACCTGTACTCGTCCTACGAGACGCGGTGCGAGGCCGAGCCGACCGACCGCCGCAAGGTGATGATCCTCGGGTCGGGGCCGAACCGCATCGGCCAGGGCATCGAGTTCGACTACTGCTGCTGTCACGCCGCCTACGCCCTCAAGGAGGACGGCGTCGAGACCATCATGGTCAACTGCAACCCCGAGACCGTCTCGACGGACTACGACACCGCCGACCGCCTCTACTTCGAGCCGCTCGCCCTCGAGTACGTGCTGGAGGTCATCCGCAAGGAGCAGCCCGAGGGGGTCATCGTCCAGCTCGGCGGCCAGACCCCGCTGAAGCTCTCGGCCGGGCTGTCAGCGGCGGGCGTCCGCATCCTCGGCACCTCGCCCGACGCCATCGATCTGGCCGAGGACCGAGAGCGGTTCGGCGCGCTGCTGAGGGAGCTGGGCGTGCGGCAGCCGGCCGGCGGCATGGCCCGCACGGTGGAGGAGGCGCTGGAGCTGGCCGAGCAGATCGGCTACCCGGTCCTCGTGCGCCCATCCTACGTCATCGGCGGCCAGTCGATGCGGGTGCTGTACACGCCGGAGCGGGTGGCGGAGTGGCTGAGCGAGCGCGCGACGCTGAGCGCGCGCCAGCCGGTCCTCATCGACCAGTTCCTGGAGGACGCCTTCGAGTACGACGTCGACGCCCTCTGCGACGGCACCCACACCGTCATCGCTGGCATCCTCGAGCACGTCGAGGAGGCGGGGGTGCACTCGGGGGACTCCACCGCCCTGTTCCCGCCCTACCGGATCACCGACGCCCTCCGCGATGAGATCCGTGAGGTCACCCACCGGCTCGGCGCGGCGCTCGGCGTGCGCGGCCTGATGAACGTCCAGTTCGCCGCGCGCGACGGCCTGCTCTACGTGCTCGAGGTCAACCCGCGCGCCTCGCGCACGGTGCCGTTTCTGGCCAAGGCCACCGGCCTGCCGCTGGTCAAGATGGCCACCCGCCTGATGATGGGCGCGACGCTGGAGGACATCGGGCTGACCGAGGAGCCGACGACGGCCTATTACTTCGCCAAGGCGCCGGTCTTCCCGTTCAGCAAGTTTGCGGGCGTCGACATCCTGCTCGGGCCGGAGATGCGGTCCACGGGCGAGGTGATGGGGGTGGGCAAGACGGCCGCCGAGGCGTTCCAGAAGGCCATCCAGGGCGCGGGCATGAAGCTGCCCCGGTCCGGGACGGTGTTCCTGTCGATCCACGACCAGGACAAGGCGGACGCGCTCAACGTCGCCCGCAGCCTGCACGCCCTCGGCTTCGGCCTGATGGGCACCCGTGGCACGGCGCTCTTCCTCTTTGACGCGGGCCTGCCCGCCCAGCTCGTGTACAAGGTCCACGAGGGCCGCCCCCACGTCCGCGACATGATCGAGCAGGGCCACATCCAGATGGTCATCAACACGCCGCTGGGGCAGCACTCCTTCTACGACGAGAAGGCCATCCGCGTGACGGCCTCCGAGTTTGGCATCCCCTGCATCACCACCCTGTCGGCGGCCGAGGTCGCCGTGGACGCCATGCGGCTGGCCCGCTCCCAGCCCTTCGAGGTCTACGCGCTGCAGGACCTGTATGGCGACGCGCCCGATTGAGTCGCGTCGCTTCGGGGGTGAATTCCCTTATATATCAGGCGATTGGGGCCGGCGGCAGGTCTCTGGGTCTAGAGGTGTGCCTCGCCGCGCAGCGCGCGGTCGTACCAGAGCAGCGTCTCGACGCTGCCGGGGCCCCGGTTCCAGGCGTAGTCGTGGGGCCCCGGCGTCACGAGCGGTGTGTGGGGCACCCCGGCCTGCTCCAGCGCCTCGCTGAGCGCCTCCACCACGGGCCGGAACGGGTCGCCCTCGCTGGTCATCAGCCGCAGGCGCTGCGGTCGCACCTGCTGCGCCCGCTTGATCAGCTCCACCACGACCGGCACCTCGCTGCGCTGCAACGCCGGCTGCATCGCGCCCACGGCCCCGAACACCTCCGGGTGGCGCAGCCCCACGAACAGGGCGACGCGCCCGCCGAGGCTCACCCCGTCGATCCCTGCCTCGGCCGGCCCCGCCCCACCGGGCCTGGCCCGCGGCAGCAGCTCCTCGATTACGAAGCGGGCGAACGGCTCGGTCTCCTCCGCCGGCCCCCGGATCAGATCCGGCGTGAACGGGCACGCCACGCCCAGCCCCCGAAACGGCCGCGCGGCCAGCGCCGCGTTCAGCGCCCTCAGCCGCTCCACCGTCACGAACCCCTCGAGGTCGGCGCTGGTCAGCGGCGGCGCCGCCAGCCTCCCGAACGCCCGCTCCAGCAGGTAGTCGTCCCGCCACCCGCGCGCCCCGATGTCGAGGCTGCGCGTCTCGCCTCGCCCGTGCAGCAGCACCAGCAGCGGCCCTGGCGCCGCGCCTCGCACCAGGGCCTTCTGGGGCAGCCGTCGTGCCTCGCTTGGGGGGAAGTCCATCAGCTCCCACGCTGCAGGCGGCGCCGGCGGGTTGTGGCGTTGCGCCTCACGCGGGGCGACCGGGGCCAGGCCATGCGCGGCGGGCACGGGGGGGCTCGGCGCCGGGGTGTCCCGACACGACGTCAGCCACGGCGCGGCGAGCGGCGCGGCGAGCATGGCCAGGAGGGCATCGCGGCGCGTGATGGGCATGGGTGGCACCTCGCTTGGGCGGCGCGGGGGCGCCCGGTGGATCCTCTCTCGCTGGTTCTACGGAGCCCTCGTCCGCGACGCAATGTCTCGGCCCGCCGCAGGCCGTCCGTGGGGACATCGCATCAACGCGCACAGCGGTGAGCGCTTGCACGCCGGCGTTGGATCGCCTGGCGTGACCTTGAACGGTCGGCGAGGAACGCTATGATGCGACTCGCCACCTGAACACAAGGAACACGAACATGCCATTGCTACCTGAAATCCATGCCCACTACGACGCGGCCGTCGAGTCCACGCGGTTGACCCGCAGCGCGGGGCAGCTCGAGAGAGCCCGGACCCAGCAGCTGCTGACCCGCTACCTCCCCCCGGCGCCAGCCCCGGTCTACGACATCGGTGGCGGGGCGGGCGTTTACGCCCACTGGCTCACGGTGCGGGGCTATGAGGTCCACCTGCTCGACGCCGTCGAGCTCCACATCCAGCAGGCGCTCCAGGCTCCGGCAAACGCGGCCGCGCCCCTGTCCAGCGCGCGTGTCGGCGACGCCCGCGTGCTCCCGTTCGAGGACGAGAGCGCGTCTGCGGTCCTGCTCCTGGGCCCGCTCTACCACCTGGTCGAGCGCGCGGACCGTGTCCTGGCGCTCAGGGAGGCGTCGCGGGTCCTGCGGCCGGGAGGGGTGGTGATGGTCGCCGGCATCTCTCGCTTCGCCTCAGCGATGGATGGCCTCTACGACGGCCACATCGCGCACCCGGACTTTGCGGAGATCGTGGCTCGCGATCTGACGGACGGGCAGCACCGCAACCCCACCGACCATGTGGGCTGGTTCACGACCGCCTACTTCCATCACCCCCACGAGCTCAAGGCAGAGCTCGAGGATGCCGGCCTGGACCACGAGGCCACGTTGGGCATCGAGGGGCCCGGCTGGTGTGTGCCCGATTTTCACAATAAGTGGGAAAATGAGCAGTTTAGAGTTGAGATTATCGCGATCGCCGAGCGTCTGAAACAGGAGGAGACCATGCTCGGTGTGAGCGCTCATTTGATGGCAGTCGGGCGCAAGCGGTGAGCACGCACCGGCCAGCTCTGGACCCCGGTCTCCCCACGTCCATCGCCTCAGCACAGCCTCCGCCCGACAAGCTCCTGGCGATGCGCGTGCGCTCGGTCCGAACGAGCCTGGGCCGTCGTCTCCAGGGTGTCAATGCGCCTCGCCGAGCAGCGCGTGTGTCAGCAGCTCCTCGAGCGTGACGATCTCCAGCGCCTTCTCGTGCGTCGCCTCCAGCACCACGGGCGGCGCCGCACCGGCGTCAAGGGCCTCCTTCCAGCGCCGGGCGCACAGGCACCACCGGTCGCCAGGCTCGAGGCCGGGGAACTCGTAGGCGGGGATGGGCGTCGTCAGGTCGTTGCCACGGCTGCGGGAGAAGGCGAGGAACTCCGCCGTCACCTGCGTGCAGACCACGTGGGAGCCGTGATCGAACGCGTCCGTGCGGCAGCAGCCGTCCCGGAAGAAGCCGGTCATGGGGTCGATGGAGCAGGTGGCGAGCGGGCCGCCGAGGACGTTCCGAATCATCGTGGGATCACCGGGTGAGGTGCGCCGCATCGCGGCGCAGCGAGAGGGGACGGGAGAGCGTGGCCGATCGGCCCCCGCGCGTCAACGCCGAACGTCGCGCGCAGCCTCCCCACATCCCCTCGCCGCACGTCCTCAGCCGTTGCTGGCGTCGTTGGCCTGCCACAGGCAGAACACCGCGCCGTCCGGCCCCGCGAGCACCGCGAAGGTGCCCATGCCGGGGATCTCGGTGGGGTGGTGGTAGGAGCGGGCGTCGAGGCCCTGAGCCCTGGCGTACACGGCGTTGATGTCCTCCACGGCCACGTAGCTCTGCCAGTGCGTGGGGGCGGGCACCTCCGTGGGCATGGCCATGGCGGTGGCGACCATCTTGTCGCCCGCCTTGAACCCCACCGTGCGGGGGCCGCCGGCCGGCATCTCCTCGACCGTCCACCCGAACACGGTGGTGTAGAAGGCCACCGTGGCGTCCAGATCCTTCGCCTGGAGCTGCTGCCAGCAGAACGTCCCGGCAGGCGGGGGGCCCTCGGAGGGCGGCGGCTCGCTGCTGCTCGAGAACGGGGCGAACACGCTGCCGTCCGGAGCCTGGACGAAGGCCGTCCGGCCGATGGTGGGGATGTCGAAGGCCGGCACGTTGACCTTGCCGCCGAGCGCCACGATCTGCGCGCAGGCCGCGTCCACGTCCGGCACGCTGATGTAGTTCATCCAATGGCTGGGCGTGCCGTGCGCGGCGTCGAGCGGCATGACGCCGCCGACCCACTTGTCACCCAGCTTGATCGCCGTGTAGGGGGCGTCGCCGCCCATGTCGGCGGACTCAATGGTCCAGCCGAACAGCTCGGTGTAGAACGCGCCAGCGCGCTCGGGGGCCGTGGACATCAGCTCGTACCAGACAAACGTGCCCGTGGGGATCGTGCTCATGGGGTCTCCTTCCCTGGTGATGGTCGGACGCCACCGGCGTCCGTGGGGTGTGGGGAGAGGCCGTATGCCCCGTCCCACCGCTCGTGCATGAATATTAACGATGTTAAGCCACGTTTGAGGCCGCCCGTCAAGGGGGAATTGTCTCTCGTGACCGGGATGACGTGATCTAACGTTCACTGGACAAAGTGTCAAGCCCAATCTTGCTCACGCGCATCGCCAGGCCGGCTCAGTCGTCCTCGCTCAGCGTCTCGTCGAACAGCGCGACCTCGGTGGCCGCGTCCACGAAGCGCACATGGACGCTGTTGGTCGCCGGGTCGAACCGGAGGAAGGTGGCCACCTCGATGGCCGCCGAGCCGTAGGCGAACTGTGCGGCCGGGAAGACCGACTGACGCGGCGGCACGCCGATCTCCGCCCCGGCGGCCAGCGGGTTGGGCCCGTTGGCGCCCGGCCCCACCGCGATCTCGCGGATGCGTCGTCGAGGCCCGTCGGCCTCGACGTGGCTCACGAAGCCGCAGTGGAAGTCCCCGGTGAGGAACCACACGTTGCGGATGTCCTCGTTCACGATGAAGTCCAGCAGCTCGTCCCGCTGGCTCGGGTAGCCCTGCCAGCGATCCTCCTGGGCGAGCCACAGCGGCGGCATCCGGGTGATCGGCACCGAGTTGAGCACGACCTTGAAGTGCGCCGGCGAGTCCTTCAGCCCGGCGACCAGCCAGTTCAGCTGCGCCCGGCTCAGGTAGATCTCCGGCAGCGTGCCCCGCGTGGACGGCCGTCGCTCCGACCGCGAGTCCAGCACGAAGAACTCCACCGCGTCCCCCCACCGGAAGCTGCTCCAGAGCTGGCCCGCCGGCCCTGGCTCGACCGCCAGCGTCTCGAAGAAGGCCGCCTTGGCCCCTGCGAGCCGCACCGGATCGGCCCGCTCGGGGTCGAGGTTGTTCTGCAGCTCGTGGTCGTCCCACGTCGCATACAGCCCGGTGCTGGGCAGGAGCGCCGCGTAGCCGGGGTCGCGGAGCGTCTGCTCCCAGAGCGCGCGGTGCTCCTCGAGCGTGCTTGCGTCGTCGTTGTAGCTCATGTCGCCGAGGTGGACGAAGGCGTCCAGCGGCTCGGTGGCCATCAGCGACAGCGCGTCGTAGGGCGCGCGGGTGAACTTCGTGCAGCTCGTGGCCCCGATGGTGATCGGCTCGGTGACGCCGTCCGTGAGCGCCGTCCGCACCTGGCCGATCCGGCTCCGGCTGCTGAACGACAGGTCCTGGCCATCGAAGAACGCGTAGCTGTACCACGTCCCCGCGTCCAGCCCCGCCGCCCGCACCTCGATGAAGCCGCCGTCCGCCGGCTCGGCGACCACCTCGGCCGCGACGGCGATGCGCGTGGGATCGTCGGTGGGGCGCCAGACCAGCAGGGTCTTGGGCGCCGTGTCGGTCACCTTCGTCCAGAACAGCGCGCTGTCCGGGCGCATCCCGCCGGCCTGGACCCCCAGCGGGAAGCGCTGGGTGTTCTCGGCCAGGCTGGTCGGCACGAGCTCCGTGGTCGTGTCGCCCGCGTCGGCGTCCGGCGAGGCGTCGGGGGTGGCGTCGGCGTCGTCGGGGGTGGCGTCGGGGGTGGCGTCCGCGTCGGCCGGTGGGTCGTCCATGGCGTCGGCGTCATCAGTCTCCCCCGCGTCCGGGGCCGGTTCGTCCACCGAGGAGCCCGGCCCGTCGATGGCGGCGGTCGAGGTGGGATCGCCGCCGGTGCAGGCCGTCAGCAGGAGGACGACGGTGAGCAGGGACAGGAGGGAGCGAGGATCATCGGTCATGGCGCGCTCGTGGTGGCGTGGTGGGACGCGGACTCCCGTGTGTCGGCATCGTAGCACTGCCGGGGGCGCAGTAGAATGCCTCGGGGCGTGGGCGGCTCCCCGCCGCGATGGCAGGACAACCCTGCGGTCGTTTGACGGCCTGTGTTCAGGTCCGGGCTTGCGCGCGGGGGTTGGCGTGCCCACCCTCTGGCATCCTCGCGTCCCTGGTGGCGCTTGATGGAGCGCAAGCCCATGTGTCGTCTGTTCATGTTCGAGTTCAACCCCTGACCGTTCGGCCCTGAGCGTCTATCGACCTCGGATCGAGCGGGAGCTTCGGCTTCCGGCGATGCGTCTGCCCTGACGATGAGCCGGTGCGGCGTCCTGTGCGACGTCGTGCCCCTGGGAGCCTCCATGAACGCCAACACAGCCCTCGTCCTCCTTCGGGAGGTCCTGCACACCCCTTCCTTCTCAACGCCTCGACATGGCTACGCGCTGCCCGCGGAGGTGGAGCGGGCGCGACAGGCCTTTCTGGCTCGGCCGACCGCCGTCACCTGGGACTACCTGCGCGCCATCTTTGACCGGCTGCCCTCCGGGGGCATGGGGCAGCCGTTGACGACGCTGCGCGACTGCGACCTTCGCGGGGCCGATCTGCGCGGCGCGTCGCTCTGCGGTCAGGTGCTGTCCCTGGCGCGGCTGCGTGGCGCGAACCTCGAACGCTGCGACCTTCGTGGGGCCGATCTGCGCGGCGCGGACCTGCGGGGGGCCGCGCTGGCCGGGGCTCGGCTCGACGGCGCCGACCTCATCGGCGCCACCTACGACGCCTCCACCGTCTGGCCCACGAGCGACCCCGCGCTGCGCCGGGGGGGCCTTCGGCATCGGCGCCGAGCTGCCCGGTGCGGACCTCAGCGGTCGCTACCTGAGCGGCATCGTCCTTCCCGAGGCCGACCTGCGCGGCGCGGACCTCGCCTGGACCCGCCTTGAGGGGGCGGTCCTCACCGACGCCCGTCTCACCGAGGTGGACGCGCGGTTCGCCCACCTGCGCCGCGCCGACCTGACCGGCGCCACGATGCGCCGCGCCAACCTCCAGCGCGCCACGTGCTCCCGCGCAACTCTGGCGGACGTTGACGCCGCGGGCGCCCGGTTCGAGGCGACGGACCTGCGCCACGCGGACCTCCGCCGGGCGAACCTTGCAGGTGCGAACCTCCAGCGGGCAGCCCGCTCGCGGGCCACCCTCGACGGCGCCGACCTCCGGGGCGCCAACCTCGCGCGGGCGGACCTCCGTCGGGTGCGGCTCGCCGGCTTCGCGCTGAGCGGCGCGAACCTCCGCGGCGCCAGGCTCCGCGGCGCCGACGTGCGCGGGGCCGACCTTCGTGGGGCCGACCTCCGCGACCTCAACCTCCGAGACGTTCGACTCGACGGGGCCGATCTGCGCGGCGCCGACCTGCGCCAGAGCGTGCTCGGGGGGGCGTCGTTCGCTGGGGCCCTGCTGGAGGACGTCGACCTGCGCGGCGCCAACCTCGACGCCGCTGTCCTCCATGGCGTCGAGCTGCGCGGCGCCCGGCTGGACGGCGCGCGCTTCGACGACGCGACCCGGTGGCCGGTCGGCTTCGATCCGGAGGCCTGGTTCACGCTCGGCCCCGGTGTGCGGCGCCACGGGGCCACCTTCGCCCACCTCCGGCTGGCCGATGCCGACCTGGCCCGCGTCGACCTCACCGGCTCGGACCTCACCGCCTCGGACCTTCAGTGGGCCGAGCTTCACCACGCGCGCCTCGATGGCTGTGACCTGCGCCGCGTGGCGCTCGACCACGCCCGCCTGCGCGGTGCCTCGCTCCGCGGCGCCGATCTCCGGGGCGCCAGCCTCCGTGGCGCCGAGCTCGGCGGGGCTGACCTGCGTGGCGCCGACCTGCGCGGTGCCAACCTGAAGTCCGCCACCATCTTCGGCGCGCGGCTCGACGGCGCGATCAGCGACGAGACGACCCTCTGGTACTGCGGCTTCGCCCCCGGCGGCGCCGGAGGCTCCGTCGCCATCCACCCGCTCTGCGACTCCTGCAGCCGACTGCGCGGCTGGTGGACGGCCAGACGGCCCCAGCGCTGGGAGCAGCGCCGGTAGCGGCTCGTCAGGCTTGGCACCGGCGGTGCGAAGGCCTACCCTCGACGCCAGGGCCCCGTCGCCTCCACCCCAGCCCCTCGACCGCCATGCACACGCCCCACCGAACCGCCCCCTGGCCCCTCGCCCTCCTCGTCGCCGCCGCGCTCGCCGCGTGCGCCACCCCCCAGCCCGTCCCGACGTCCACCCCGCCCTCCGCGCCCGCCTTCGTCTGCCCCGACGGCGCCTCGATCGAGCTCGACCTCGACGCCTGGGCCGAGAGCCTCCGCGGCGCCGACCCGACCGAGCTCGAGCCCCTCCTCGAGCGCCTCCAGCTCCTCCCGCCCGGCACCACCGACGACGACCTGCGCGCCGAAGGCGAGGAGGCCGCTCCGTTCAGCCTCGACGCCGTGGAGCTCCTCCGTCCCCACCTCCTCGGGGCCGCCGCCGAACCCGCCGTGGTCGCGATCGCCTATTTCTCGGACGGCACCAGCGCCAGCTCCGTCCGCGCCCGCGTCCTGACCCCGAGCCACGGCCACCAGCTCTGCCTGGTGCCCAACGGCGACCTCTCCTACGACGTCCCCCAATGGCAGCAGCCCACGCTCGGCGACGACGCATACGGCGGCGCTGGCCGCCACATCACCGTGGAGCGTGGCCCCCAGGGCCGCGAGGTACTGTGGATCGTGGATGGCACCGGCAGCTGCTGCGGCTCCGAGCGCGGCGCCCGCTACGCCCTCAACCTCCTTGGCTTGAGCGCGTCGGGGCTCAAAAGTCTCTTTGAAACAGTCCTTTACGAAGCCTGGTACACCTCGCCCGTGCCGCCCCGCTCGGAGGAGGTCACGACCGTCGACCTCAAAGGTGACACCCTCACCCTCGTCTCCAGCACCGTCTGTGGCGACGAGGAAGATGCCGACCCCGACCGGCCGCTCGAGCCGTGCACCTCCACCGAGGAGTCGTCCCACTGGACCTTCGACGGGCATCGGTTCGTGCAGGACGCCACCGGCCAGCCCTAGAGCGCTGATCGGTTTGACGGACCGAGGATGATCGAGCCCCGTGTTCACCGGGGTTCCCGGCCGAGGAGCCTGTGCTGTCAGCACAGGCGATGAGGGCGGGGACCTCGGTGGGCACGGGGCGAAGCTCAGGCGACGGGAGTCAAACCGATCAGCGCTCTAGACAACCGCCAGGAAGTCCCCACGCGCGAGACGGCGCGCCGAGCGCCGGATCAGCGTGGGGGCGGGGAGTGGCTGGCCGACAGCTTCCCCTCCTGGCTGGCCGTCGCCTTCCCGAGGTCGAACAGGACGCGCCGGACGCGGTCGAGGCCCTCGAAGGAGTAGATGTCGCGGGAGAAGAAGGGGATCTCCTTGATGTGGATCTCCCCGCGCGTGCGCTCGCGGAGCGCCTCGAGGGTCTGGTGGTCGAGGTCGGCCAGGATCTGGAACTCGGCGGCGTTCTTGACGAGCTGGGCGCCGAGGCCGACCAGGGTGTGCCGGGTCTCGTCGTCGTTGTCGAGGACCAACTCGTCGCTGGCCTCGGCGTAGGTCGTGAACGCCTCCGCGATGGACTCGGCGCTGCTGTGGAGCATCTCGCGCGGCACGTAGGGCTTGTGCACGCGGTTGACGATGAAGCCGCCGAACGGGATCTTCTCCTCCTGGAGCCGATCGCGGAAGTAGCGGGCCTCGTCGACGGTCGCCGGGTCGGGGCTGGTGACCACCAGGAACAGCGTCACGTCCGAGGACAGGATCTCCCGCACGCGGCGCGCCCGGGTGCCGAAGCCCTCGAACATCGAGTTGAAGTTGACCAGGAAGTCCCCGAGTTCATTGAGCATTTCGCCGCCGGTGAAGCGGCTGATCGTCTTGAGCACGTAGCTCGTGCCGATGTTGAACAGGCCAAAGCCGAACTTGCCGGCGGCCAGCGAGGGCTTGTACAGCCACTGCAGCGCGCTGTTCTCCACCGCCTCCGCCATGCGGATCGGCGCGTCGAGGAAGTCCAGCGCGTGCACCGTGGGCGGGGTGTCCATGATGATGAGGTCGTAGGCGCCGGTGGTGTAGATGTCGTGCAGGCGCTCCATCGCCGAGTACTCCTGCGTGCCGGCCAGGCCCGTGGAGAAGTACTTGTACAGGCGATTGGTCAGGATGCGCTCGCGCGTCTCGGCGTCCGGGGCGTAGCGCTCGACCACGCGGTCGAAGGACCGCTTCATGTCGAGCATCATCGCCCACAGCTCCCCCCTGGTGTCGCTCTCGAAGGCCTCGAGCGGGATGCGGCGCTCCTCGTTGTCGAGGGCGGAGACGCCGAGGCTGTTCGCCAGGCGCTTGGCCGGGTCGATGGTGAGGACGAGGACCTTCTTGCCGCACAGCGCGGCGTGCAGCGCGAGCACCGCCGAGGTGGTGGTCTTGCCGACGCCGCCGCTGCCAACGCAGACGACGATCTTCTTCTGAAGGATGAGATCGTTCAGGCTCTCAGCGTGGACCATGCGTGCATCCCCGGCCCGGCGCGCTCGCGTCGCCGGGCCCTCCTTGTGTCCTCATGGAGCCTCGCCGACGCCCGTCCACTCCGGCTCTTCGGGGGGGAGCGGCTGTGGGATGGGCTCGCCTTTGGCGTGTGCGCTTGCCTGGCGGTTGAACTCGTCGGCGATCTTGGAGACCGTCATGAAGTTGAACCGCTCGGTGAAGAAGTACGGGATGCGGATCTGCGGCAGGTCCACCGAGGTCTCGAGCCGATCGAGGTGGTGCTGCTGCATCTCGACCCGGTTCAGACGGAACAGGCCCGCGTCGAGGAGGCTCGCCAGGGTGTCGTCGTTCTCGGGGTAGCCCTGCTCGAGCTTGTGCAGCAGGGCGCGCTGGTTGGCCGAGAAGCGGTCGGGGTAGAGCGCGTTGCAGACGACGAAGCCGAGCGGGACGTGCAGCTCGCTGTCGACGCGCTCCTTGAGCTCGATCGTCTCGTTGACGGGCATCTCCTCGACCAGCGTGATGAGGTTCAGCGCCGTGCGCGTGGGATCCTCGACCAGGCGGCGGATCTGCATCGCCTCATCGTACATCGGCCCGGAGGAGATCATCGCGGTGATCATCTTCGGGATCTGCATGAAGAAGATCCCGTGGCCGGTGGCGGGGGCGTCGATGACGATCATGTCCCAGCGGGGGCGGCCGAGCGTGTCGCGGGCCTGCTCCTCGTGCCACGCCTTGCCGAGGTAGACGAGCTCGTTCAGGCCGGGGATGACCCGCAGGAAGGTGCGGATGAACCGGTTCTCGAAGACGGCGCGGTAGATCGTCTTGAGCTTGAGCTTCAGGAGGGCGTACTCCTCCATCGCCGCCTGCGGCGTGACGTTCACGGCGAACAGATTGTCTTCGACCTCGATGGGCTCGGTCCCGACCGGCGGCGAGCCGAACAGGCGGGCCATGCGGTCCTTGACCCCGAGCTGCATGATCAACACGCGCTTGCCTCGCCGGGCCGCGGCCAGACCGATGGCCGCCGAGACCGACGTCTTGCCGACGCCGCCCTTACCGGTGTTGATGATGAGTCTTTTGTCGAAGATGTTCACGTTGGTGTCTGCACGGGGACGTCGAGAGGAGGGGCCGAAGGGCCCGGTCGCACCTTCGATCAGTGGGCCATCTATATACGGACGTCAAGGATACATCAACTGCCGTGGTCTCGGGCGCTATTCGAGCGGGAAGACGTTCTCGCCGAGCCCTGCTCCCTTGACGGCGTCAAAGCAGCCGCGCAGGTCACCGGACGAGGTGTCGAACTCGTTCTGGAGGTTCGCCCCGAGGTCCACATCCCACTCGGCGGCCAGCCGCGTGGCGGACAGGGCGGTGAAGGTGATCGAGCCGCCGACGCCGGGGTGGATGACGTTGTCCTCCACCAGCTCCCCGTTGGCCGAGTCGTCGAGGCCGAACCGCGCGCACAGCTCGCCGGCCTGCACGTCGCAGTAGGTGGTCAGGTCGCGGTTCACGATCTGGAAGGTCCGCCCGTCCTCGCCCACCTCGCTGATGCGCCGCTCGATGTTGATCAACAGCTCCCTTCCGCCCGGATCGGCCAGGTTGGTCTGAAAGACCAGGAGGCGGGCGCGTCGATCCGGCTCGGTGGCCCCCTGCGGCAGGTAGTCCACCTCCCCCATCCCGAGGCTGATCCGCCGCGGCGTCAGCTCCCCCTCCAGCGTCGCCCCCGCGAACGCTCCGTCGACCTCGCCGACGCCCCCGAGCGTCTTGATCTTCTGGGAGGCGTCGCAGACGATCGCGTTCGGGTCGGCCTCCTCCTCGTCACCGCATCCGACGGCGAGGAGGGCGAGCAGCACGAGGACGGTGACGGCGGCGATGCGGCGGTGGCTCATGGCGTGGCTCCGGGGGCCTGTGCGGCGTCGAGCAGGATGTTGTCGATGAGGCGGGTCGGGCCCACCTTGCACGCGATGGCGATGACGGCGCGGTCGGCGAGCTGTTCGGGCATCGCCTCCAGGCTGTCGGCATCCACCACCTCGATGTAGTCGATGACGACGAGAGGAGCGGAGCGCAGCGTGTCCTCGATCACGGCGCACAGGGCGGCCTGGTCGCGCTCGCCGGCCAGGAAGCGGTCGCGTGCGGCGAACAGGCCGCGGCTGAGCACGAGGGCCTGCTGGCGGGTCTCGGGGGTGAGGTTGCCGTTGCGGCTGCTCATGGCGAGCCCGTCGGCCTCCCGCATGGTCGGCTCACCGACGATCTCGACCGGGAAGTCGAGGTCCCGCACCATCTGTCGGATGACGGCGAGTTGCTGGTAATCCTTCTGCCCGAATACAGCCACGTCCGGCTGCACGATGTTGAAAAGCTTGCTCACCACCGTGCACACCCCCGCGAAGTGCGATGGACGCGAGCGTCCGCATAGGCCCCTGGAGAGCGAGGGCACCTGCACGACCGTGGCGCCGGGCGAGGGATACATCTCGGCGACGTCTGGATGGAATACATAGGCCACCTCTGCGCCTGCGCACGCTGCGAGGTCGCGGGGCAGGTCGCGCGGGTAGACCGCCAGATCCTCGTTGGGCGCGAACTGCGTCGGGTTGACGAAGATGCTGACCACCACCACGTCGGTGCGGGCCCGCGCCTCGGTCATGAGCGCGACGTGGCCGGCGTGCAGGTAGCCCATGGTCGGCACGAAGCCGATGCGGTGGCCCTGGCGGCGATGCGCGCCCAGCAGCGCCCGCAGCTCGGCGATGGTGCGTACGAGGCGCGGTGGTCCAGAAGATGCGTCGGTCGTCACGGCGTGGCCCTGGCTCAGAACGAGTGCTCGTCCGCGGGGAAGGTGCCGGCCTTGACCTCCTGGTCATAGGCGCGGACAGCCTCTGTGACGGTCTCGGCGAGGTTTGCCCAACGCTTGAGGAAGCGGGGTTTGAAGCCGTCGTTGAGACCGAGGAGATCGTAGCAGACCAGGACCTGACCGTCGGTGGCGGCCCCTGCGCCGATGCCGATGGTCGGGATGGTGAGCGCCTCGGTGACCCGCGCGCCGAGCTCCGCGGGCACCATCTCCAGCACGAGCGCGTAGGCGCCGGCCTGCTGGAGCGCCAGCGCGTCATCGAGCAGCCGCTCGGCGGCCTCGGGCTCGCGGCCCTGAACCCGGAAGCCCCCGAGCTGATGGACCGACTGCGGCGTAAGCCCCAGGTGGCCCATCACCGGGATGCCAGCGCCGGTCATCCGGGCCACGAGGTCGGCAAACTGGCGCCCACCCTCCAGCTTGACGCCGTGGACGCCGCCCTCGGCCATGAGGCGTCCGGCGTTCCGCATGGCGTCGTCGGGGTTGGCCTGGTAGCTCATGAACGGCAGGTCGCCCACCACGTGGGCCTGGCTGACGCCGCGCATGACGGCCTGGCAGTGGTAGACCATGTGGTCGATCGTCACAGGCAGCGTCGTCCCGTGGCCCTGGATCACGTTGCCGAGGCTGTCACCCACGAGGATGGCGTCCACGCCAGCGCCGTCGATCAGTCGCGCGAAGGTCGCGTCGTAGGCCGTGACCATCGAGATCTTGCGGCCTTCGGCCTTGGCGAGCTGGAGGGCCCGCACCGTCGATGTCTTCGTCATCATCCTCTCATGGAGCCGCGGAGCGCCGCTCGAGCTGTCGAGCTGTCTCCCTGGTGCACGCGCCGCGGTGCGTCATGACCGCGGCCGACGAAGGTAGCACGGCGCGGGACGGCGGTAAACCCTGGGGCGTCCGGGCGTAGCCTCGATCGGTCGCGCGGTGGCGGCATCCGTGGGTAGCGGGTCTGTGACCGATTTTGCAACGAGGAGTTGGCCTCGGCCGTGACACGGCCGGTCCACCGAAGGCGTATCGGAGGACAA
>Ga0100377_1001579_pt1 | contig 19506 bp, 19 predicted proteins | sample CryGeymeta201501_FD_83664 | JGI IMG/M metagenome (GOLD analysis project Ga0100377, IMG submission 83664) | Groundwater microbial communities from Crystal Geyser aquifers in Utah, USA - Crystal Geyser metaG 2015-01 | ecosystem: Environmental > Aquatic > Deep subsurface > Groundwater | place: USA...
TATCGAGAAATATACCCGGGAAGCCAGGATTTACAGGGGACTCGAACTCGAATTGCTGGCCAACGCGACCTACAAATCCAGCGACTTCAGGAGGGCCTATCTTCAAGAATATTCTCGGGTCTATAAATTGGATGAGGCACAGGTACAGGCCATCCGACAAAAGGAAACCGAGGCCGCACAAAATATCGATGAGTTCATGATCGCCACCTATGTCCCGGACAAGCAATGGGATGACTTTGACCGGAAAAATCCGTCCTGGAAAATCTATTTGGTTCAGCGCGATGGGAGCCGGATTCAACCGGTAAGCATTCAAAAGAATAAGGTGGATGCTTCGATGAGGCATTTTTTTCCATACATCAATCCATGGAAATCCATGTACACCGTACAGTTCCCAAAGCTTTCAGCCGGGAAGGAAAGCCCATCGATGCGACTGATCGTAACCGGTGTTCGTGGGAATATCGAAATGGAATGGCCATCAGAATCGCCAGGAAATGAGAGCACTAAGCCCGACTGACTGGGCTTTATTTTCGTTTTAAAAACACTTTGAATTCAAGGAGGCATTGATTTTGACCAGTCTAGCGTATGCCATGGGCCAGGGAGGACTAGGGGGCGGACAGGGGTCGGGAGGCGGATTTACGGCATTCATTCCGCTCATTTTGATGTTCGTAATTTTTTACTTTCTCCTGATTCGTCCCCAGCAGAAGAAGAGCAAGGATCATCGGGAAATGATCGGAAGCCTGAAGAAAGGGGACAGGATCATCACTTCAGGGGGTATCCATGGAATCATCACCGGAGCTGACGAGAACACGCTCACCCTCGAGATCGCCGAAAAAGTTCGGGTCAAATTGAATCGGGGGAATGTGGCGGGGCTGGTGAAGGCTGCAGCGGCCCCCCCGACACCGAAAGAGGAGAATAAAAAATCCGCCTGAAAGGTTCGTTAATCCCCGGAAAACGCACCTTTTCACCATCTTTGTCTTCGTCAGTTTTTCGATGTCAGACGGAAGCAAACTATAACAAAACCCCTTTGGGGGCTTTTCTTATTCAATAGGCGCGCTTCCGGACGAAAGGGAAAAATCATTGTGAAACGCATCTCATGGAAAACGATGGCGACCCTCGGGGTAATGGCCATTGCTGTCGTGTATCTGATCCCCAGCTTCAACCCGAACTGGTGGCCGAAAAAACGCATCAATTTAGGCCTCGATCTCCAAGGAGGCATGCATCTAGTGTTGGAAGTCGATGCCCAAAAAGCCGTGGAAAGCACGATGGAACGGATCCTTCAGGAACTTCGGGAGCTTCTTTGGAAAGAGGGTATCCGTCAAGTCGCAGCCGAGCGGGTCGGAGGAGATAAGATATCCATCCGGATTGAAGACCCCAAGAGGGTTGCCGATTTCGAAAAAGTCCTGGACAAGGAATTCAAGGAACTGCGGATCCTCGAAAAATCGACACAGGGAGACGTTCTTGTAGTCCAGATGGACCTCCCGGATAAAGAAAAAGAAAATATTCAAAAACTAGCCGTCGGTCAGGCGCTGGAGACCATCCGCAACCGCATCGATCAATTCGGGGTCAGCGAACCCGATATCCGCCGCCAAGGCGAAAGACGGATCCTGATCCAGCTTCCGGGCATTAAGGAAACCCAACGCGCCAAGGACCTCATCGGCAAAACCGCGCTCTTGGAATTCAAGCTCCTGGATGAAACTCATGCCGTCGAAGATGCCTTGAAAGGCTCCATGGTTCCGGGTGCAGAAATTCTCTATCAGACCCAGACAGACCCCAAGACCCAGCGGACGCTCAAAACCCCTTACCTGGTGAAAAAGCGTTCCCTGTTGACCGGCGCCTACCTTACCGAAGCCCGGGTGGAGATCGATTCCCAGTATAACGAGCCCCATGTTTCCCTATCCTTCGACAAGAAAGGGGCACGGATCTTTGAACGGATCACGGAGGAAAACGTCAAGAAACGTCTGGCCATCGTTTTGGATCAAAATGTCTACAGCGCCCCGGTCATCCAGGAAAAAATCAGCGGCGGGCAAGCCCGCATCACCGGAAACTTCACCTTGGAAGAAGCCCGAGACCTGGCCATCATATTGCGGGCCGGTGCGCTTCCGGCTCCGGTTGAAATCATCGAAGAGCGGACCGTCGGCCCTTCCCTGGGGACCGACTCCATCCGGAAAGGGCTTCTTTCCGGAGTCATCGGCGGCATCCTGGTGGTCCTGTTCATGGCTGTTTACTATAAGGTGTCGGGCGTGATTGCCAACCTGGCCCTCATCGTGAATATTTTCCTGATCGCCGCCGGACTGGCGGGGTTCCAGGCAACACTCACCCTCCCCGGCATCGCCGGGATTATCTTGACCATCGGCATGGCGGTGGACGCCAATGTGCTCATCTTCGAGCGCATCCGTGAAGAACTCAGACTTGGAAAGACCGCCCGGGCCTCCATGGAATCCGGCTTTGATCGAGCCTCTCTGACGATTCTGGACTCAAACGTCACCACCCTCATCGCCGCTCTGGTTCTGTTTCAATTCGGGACCGGACCGGTCAAGGGATTCGCCGTCACACTGAGTCTCGGGATCTGCTCCAGCATGTTTACGGCCTTGATTTTGACCCGGACGATTTTCGACTATCTTTTGATCAACCGAAAAATGAAGCGGATGAGTATTTGATTTAATGATTGCCGGTCATCAACCTGCCTTCAGAGTCAAGACGCGCTAAAGGATAATCAAAATGCAATTCATCAAACCCGACATCAACATCGACTTCTTAGGTAAGAAAGTGATCGCCTTCGGGCTTTCCGGAGCGATGATTCTGATCAGCATTGCTTCCCTTGTATTCCATGGGGGGCCGAAATACGGCATCGATTTCGCGGGAGGCACCATCATTCAGGTCAAGTTTGCCGGGCCGGCGTCAATCTCCGGCGTGAAAGAAGGGATGCGCACACTCAGTATTGAAGGGACGACTGTCCAGTCCTTCGGGGAAAAAGCCGATTACGAATATTTAATCCGGATTGATAAGGCCGTCACGGCATCCGAAGGCTTTTCGGAAGATATTAAAAAGGCTTTGACGACTTCCACGGGCAGTCAAGCCGAAATCCGCCGAGTGGAGATGGTGGGGCCCCAGGTTGGAAAAGACCTCAGGGAGAAGGCGCTTTTTGCCATATTCTTCTCCCTCCTCTTTATCGCCATTTACATCTCCGGGCGTTTCGAATTCAAGTGGATCTTGAGCGGGGTCATGGCCGGGGTCTTGATCGGAGCCGTTTATCTACTCACCTTGTTCACCGTGAGCATTCCGATCTTGATCGTCTTCGCCATGGCCGTGACGTTGGCACTCTTCTGGGTGCTGAACCTCAAATACGCCCTGGGCGCCATCGTGGCCCTGATACATGACGTCACCATAACCGTAGGTGTCTTTTCTCTGTTCGACAAAGAGTTTTCTCTTCCGATCATCGCCGCCATTTTGACCATCATCGGCTATTCCCTCAACGATACCATCATCGTCTTCGACCGGATCCGGGAAAACCTGAAGAAACATCATAAAAAGCCGCTCGAATTAGTCATCAACAGAAGCGTCAACGAAACGTTGAGCCGTACCATACTCACATCGCTGACAACGTTAATCGCCGTCTTGGCCCTGCTCCTCTTCGGGGGCGGCATCATCCACGATTTTGCCTTTGCCATGATAGTGGGCATTATCGTCGGTACCTATTCATCGGTCTATGTCGCCAGCCCGTTCCTGTTGACCTTCCAAGCACGGCCCAAGAAAAGATAGGGGATGGAAGATCTTCTCCCTTGGTTGACCCTCAAAAGCGTACCGGGAATCGGGGATTTGTTATGCAAAAGACTCATCGACCGCTATCAGTCTCCGGAACGGGTTTTTAAGGCAAATCCCGAAGATCTTCTGGAGACACCGGGGATGACGCCGAGACTGACCTCTGCAATTTTAAACTATCGGGCGCCGGATCGACTCAGACAAGAAATCGACCTTGCCGTAAAAAGAAAATATCAGATTGTTACCATGACCGACCCACAATATCCGGCTCTTTTGCGGGAAATCCCCGATCCGCCTCTTTTCTTATATTGTTACGGCACTCTGGACGGACAGGCCGCCTGCCTGGCCGTCGTGGGCTCCCGCAAAGCCACATCGTATGGCCTGGCCACGACACGTAAGCTTTGTGCAGAAGTCGCCTCTTACGGGGTCACCATCGTCAGCGGCATGGCCAGGGGAATTGATAGTGCGGCTCACGAGGGGGCCCTTTCCGGAGGCGGCAAGACCATCGCCGTGCTGGGGTCCGGACTGGAACAGATCTATCCCCCGGAAAACCGAAAACTCTTTCATCAAATCGCTGAAAACGGGGCGGCGATCTCAGAGTTTTCCTTGGCCGAGGAGCCGTTGCCCCATCATTTTCCCAAAAGAAATCGGATTATCGCAGGGATGAGCCTGGGGACCGTAATTGTTGAAGCGGCGCGGAAAAGCGGATCCCTCATCACCGCCCGTCTGGCTGCGGATCAAGGCCGGGAAGTATTTGCCGTCCCGGGCAGCATCGAGTCCCATAAAAGTGCGGGCACTCATGCCCTGATCAAACAGGGCGCCAAACTGGTGGAGAATGCGGGCGACATCCTGGAAGAAATCGGCCATTTTTTGAATGTGAAACCGCCGACAGACAAACACACGGAAAAAGGGCCGGCATCGACCCAACACCCCTTACTGCCTCCGGAGGCGGTCATTGTCTTGGATGCACTGGAACCCTACCCTATCCATATCGATGATCTGGTCCGAAAACTCGCCATGGATCCAGGGAAGTTGGCCGGGATTCTACTGATGCTTGAAGTGGAAGGACTGGTGCGACAACTGCCTGGAAAGCAGTTCATCCGATCGGGTGGATAGTCAAGAAACGGATAAGAATCGAATGAAAGTCCTTGCCCAAAGGCGAGGGTTTTTCATCCAGTGACTTAAGCGGATAATAAATCGAAGGAATCGGACGTTTTGAAAAAAAGCCTGGTCATCGTGGAATCGCCCACGAAAGTAAGAACCCTGAAAAAATATCTCGGCAACACCTATGCCGTCGCGGCTACCGTCGGACATATCAAGGATCTCCCTAAAAGGGAAATGGGCATCGATATCGAGGGCGGTTTCATGCCGGTATATAAAATCATACCCGGGAAAGAGAAGGTTATCCGATCTCTCAAACAAACGGCAGGAGATATTACGGATGTCTATTTGGCGCCCGATCCGGATCGTGAAGGGGAAGCCATTGCTTGGCATACCGCAGAGGTGCTTGAAAAAAAAGGAAGACGCTTTCATAGAGTACTGTTTCACGAGCTTACTAAAAATGCCATTCTGACTGCAATTCGGAACCCGGAGTCCTTGAATCTTAAAAAGTTTGAAGCGCAGCAGGCCCGCCGTGTGCTGGATCGGCTCGTGGGATACCACATTTCTCCTTTATTATGGCGCAAGGCAAAACAAGGATTAAGCGCCGGCCGCGTCCAGTCCGTAGCCGTGCGGATCATCTGTGAAAGGGAACGGGAGATTCAGGCCTTCACACCGGAAGAATATTGGTCTGTCACGGCACACCTTTCAGCAGATACTCCGCCGCCCTTCACTGCAAAATTATCCAAAAAGGCCGAAAAGAAGCTCCGAATTCCGGACGAAGCGTCCTGTCAGGAGATACTTTCCGATCTAGCCGGTCGTCCGTTTATTGTCGAAGATGTTTTGAAAAAAACCGTCACCCAATTTCCCCAGCCACCCTTCATCACCAGTAAAATACAGCAGGAAGCGATTCGAAAGCTGCACTTTTCGGCCAAAAGGACCATGATCATCGCTCAGCAGCTCTACGAGGGGATTGATTTGGGACCCGGGGAGCCTGTGGGGCTCATTACGTATATGCGCACCGATTCCGTCCGCATCAACAAGGAAGCGGCCGAAGAAGCCATCGCCCTCGTTCGGGAACGCTTCGGTCAGGCCTTTGCAATCGATACTCCCCGTATTTTCCAGAACAAAAAAAAGGCCCAGGACGCCCATGAGGCTATTCGGCCCACCTCCGTGTACAATACCCCGGAAAAAGTCGCCCCGTTCCTGGATAAGCATCAACTGGCTCTTTATGAAATGATCTGGAAACGCTTCGTGGCCTCCCAGATGAAACCCGCCCTCATCGACAAGGTAACCGTGTCCATCAGCGCCGGACCCTACCGGTTCGTGGCTGGCGGGTCCACGGTCCAGTTTCCGGGTTTCATGACGCTTTATCAATCGATCGATGACGAAACGAAAGAAAAAGAAGAAAAGGAAATGCTCCCGGCCCTTTCCAAAGGCATGAGCCTTTCACTGGAAAAGCTGGAACCCAAGCAGCATTTCACGCAACCTCCGCCTCGATTCTCCGAAGCATCCCTGGTCAAGGAGCTTGAAGAAAACGGAATCGGCAGACCCAGCACGTACGCCACGATTCTTTCGACCATCCGGGATAAAGGGTATGTGGACCTGGTGAAAGGATACTTTCATCCCAGCGAACTCGGGCTCATTGTCAACGACCTGGTAGTCGGAAGTTTTCCGGATTTAGTCAACGTAGCCTTTACGGCAAAGATGGAAGATCACCTGGATCAAATCGAAACGGCCGAGATGGACTACCTGAAGATGATCGCTGCCTTTTATAAGGATTTTCAGAAGGCCTTTCAACAGGCCGCCACAGGAATGTTGAGCCTCAGGGGAGTGGGAATCCCCGCCGGTCTAACCTGTCCGGTCTGCAACGAAGGGATGCTCCATATCAAGATGGGAAAAAACGGGCTTTTTTTAGCCTGTAATCGATACCCTGCATGCACCTATACGGCTAATTACATCCGTGACGAAAAAGGAAGGATCCGGGCCAACGGTCAGAACCAGGGAGAACCGTCGAATGAGACATGTGAAAAATGCGGTCGCCCCATGCTCATCAAACAGGGAAAATACGGGAATTTCCTGGCCTGCAGCGGTTATCCGGAGTGCAAGAACGCTCGATCCGTTTCCCTGAAACGCTCGGAAAAGAAAACAGGGGTCAAGTGCCCTGAAGCGGGTTGCGACGGGGAGCTGGTCGAAAAAACATCCAAAAGGGGCAAAACCTTTTACGGGTGCAGCCGGTATCCAAAATGCACTTTCGCCATGTGGGAAAAGCCCGTGCCCAAACCCTGCCCCGTGTGCGGTGCAGGCTTCCTGGTCGAAAAGACCACCAAGCGTGACGGAACCTTTATAACCTGCAAGACTGAGGGGTGTTCCTATAAAGAAAAATTTTCCGCTTGACACGAGTTTCCGGTACTGTTAAATGAAATACAATATTTAGATTAAGGAGATTTTTGTGGATCGATTTTTTGCCGTTATCAACCTTATCCTTATTCTCCTCCTTCCGGTAATCCTCATCGGCAGCCGGAAGGAAAAGGGGTTGATAATGGCCTAATACCGACATCATAAGCAATTTAAAATCCGTTATCAGCCCCAAGCCGATAACGGATTTTTTTTGATCCGAATAATCATAAGGAGAGGCTTATTATGAAACTTACCGGCGCACAGATTTTAATGAAGGTTCTCCAAGAGGAGCGAGTGGACACGATCTTCGGATTCCCCGGCGGGACCGTTATCGATATTTACGACGAATTGTTGAAGACCGATATTCAACACATTCGGGTGCGCCATGAACAGGGTGCCGTACATGCAGCGGACGGCTACGCACGTGCCTCCGGGAAGGTGGGTGTCTGCCTGGTTACCTCCGGACCGGGTGCCACCAACACCGTCACCGGTATAGCAACGGCATATATGGATTCGATACCCCTGGTTATTTTAACCGGACAGGTCCCCACCCATCTGATCGGCAACGATGCCTTCCAGGAAGTCGACATCGTGGGCATCACCCGTCCCTGCACGAAGCATAACTACCTGGTTACGCACGTCGAGGATCTTGCCCAAATTCTCAAAGAGGCTTTCTACATCGCCCGATCCGGCAGACCCGGACCGGTGCTCGTGGATATCCCCAAAAACGTTTCCGCTGCAAAAACGACCTATAAGCCGATCGAAGGGGTTTCAATCAAGTCATACAACCCCACTTACGAACCGAACTCCAAGCAACTCAAAGAGGCCATCAAATTGATCAAAGATGCCCAGAGGCCGATGATTTTTGCCGGCGGCGGTGTGATTCTTTCCAGGGCCTCCGAGGAATTGACGGCTTTTGCCCGTAAAACTCATATCCCCGTAACCATGTCCCTCATGGGTCTGGGAGCCTTCCCCGGAAACGATCCGTTAAGCCTGGGTATGATCGGGATGCATGGAACATACCAAGCCAACACGGCTACCGCTTCCTGCGATCTTCTGATCGGCATTGGTGTCCGTTTCGACGATCGGGTCACCGGTAAGACCGATTGTTTCGCCTCCCAGGCCAAGATCGTCCACATCGACATCGATCCCACCAGCATCCGTAAAAATGTGACTGTCGCCGTACCGGTGGTGGGAGACTGCAAGATCTGCCTGCAACATCTCAACCGCATGATCGATGAAGCGGAAATACAAGACCTGGAGGCCAAACTCCGCCCCTGGTTGGAACAGATTGACGATTGGCGCAAGGCTCACAAGCTGGCCTATCAACAGGATCCAGACGGACCCATCAAGCCCCAGTACGTTGTCGATCAGTTGTATCGGCTCACCAACGGGAAAGCCCTCATCACCACCGAGGTGGGCCAGAATCAGATGTGGGCAGCCCAGTACTATCACTTCGAAAAGCCGGGGCATTTTCTTTCTTCCGGCGGTCTGGGCACCATGGGATACGGTCTTCCTGCCGCTATCGGCGCTCAGATTGCTTTCCCGGACAAGCTGGTTGTGGATGTGGCCGGAGACGGCAGTATTCAGATGAATATTCAGGAGATGGCCACGGCTGTAGAATACGAACTGCCGGTAAAAATCGTGATTCTGAACAACTGCTGTTTAGGCATGGTACGGCAGTGGCAACAGCTTTTCTACGGCAAACGCTATTCCGCCACGTGCATGAACTGTGCGCCGGATTTCGTCCTTTTGGCCCAGGCCTACGGCGCAACCGGTTTCCGTGCGGAACGCCCCTCCGACGTAGAGCCGATCTTGCGCAAAGGCCTGGAAACCCCCGGTCCGGTAATCATGGACTTCCGCGTCGAAAAAGAAGAGTGCGTCTATCCCATGGTCCCTGCGGGCGCACCGATCACCGAAATGCTTCTGGCTTGATATCGCAAAAGGAAAAACGGCAATGATTGAAAACGAAGAAAAACACGTTCTCACGATGCTGGTGGACAATAAGCCCGGAGTACTTTCCCGGGTTGTGGGCCTGTTCAGCGGCAAGGGATTCAACATCGACAGTCTGTGTGTGGCCGAAACCATCGATCCGGCGGTTTCCCGGATCACCATCGTCACCCAGGCCAATGAGTTGGTTTTAGAACAGATTGAAAAGCAACTGCGCAAACTCATCAACGTGATCAAACTTCGGGACATGACCGGCTCCCGGGCCGTGAAACGGGAAATGGCCCTCATTTGCATCCGGGCCAAACGGGAAAACCGGGATGAGATTTTGCGACTGGTAGATATTTTCCGGTGCAAAATTGTAGATGTGGGCCCTCAATATTACATCATCGAGGCCACCGGGGACCGGGGAAAACTGGAAGCGCTGATTCATCTCCTCAAACCCATGGGGATCAAAAAAATCGCCCGGACAGGATTCATCGCCTTATACCGGGAACCGGATTAATCTTACCGGATTAGTCCTCAAGGATCAGCCGACCAGACCGAAGGAATGGCAAACGACGATTTTTTAAGAAAGGAGTCAGGTAATGGCGAAGATCGATTTTGGCGGGGTGATGGAAGATGTGATCACCTCTGAGGAATTTTCAATGGAAAAAGCCCGAAAGGCGCTCAAAGATGAAACCGTGGCCGTTCTCGGGTACGGCGTCCAGGGTCCCGGGCAAGCCCTGAACATGCGTGACAACGGCATCCGGGTCGTCATAGGTCAGCGGGAAGGGACCGCATCCTGGAATAAGGCGATAACCGACGGCTTTGTCCCCGGAAAGTCCCTCTTTCCCATCGAGGAAGCCGCACGCAAAGGAACCATCATCCAGTATTTGCTATCCGATGCCGGACAGGTGGCTCTCTGGCCGAAAGTCAAACCCTGTCTGAAATCCGGCAATGCTCTTTATTTCTCCCATGGCTTTGCCATCACCTACCGCAATCAGACCGGTGTCATTCCGCCCCCAAACGTGGACGTCATCATGGTGGCGCCCAAGGGCTCCGGGCGCACCGTTCGCAACAACTTTTTAAACGGCAGCGGGATCAATTCCAGCTATGCCGTATTTCAGGACTTCACGGGTAAGGCAACAGAGCGAACCTTTGCCCTGGGGATTGCCATCGGATCCGGATATCTCTTCCCCACCACCTTTGAAAAGGAGGTCCACAGCGACCTGACCGGGGAGCGGGGGGTCCTGATGGGCGCGCTGGCCGGTGTCATGGAAGCCCAGTACACCGTGCTCCGTAAAAAAGGGCACAGCCCCAGCGAGGCTTTCAATGAAACCGTGGAAGAACTCACCCAGAGCCTGATCCGCTTGGTGGCGGAAAACGGCATGGATTGGATGTATGCCAACTGCAGCACCACCGCCCAGAGAGGCGCCCTTGATTGGTCGCCGCGCTTTCGGGACGCCGTTTTCCCGGTTTTCGACGAGCTCTATGAAAGCGTGGTATCCGGAAAAGAAACCCGGCGGGTTCTGGAAGCCAACAGCCGTCCCGATTACCGACAGGGTCTGGAAAAGGAACTGAAGGCCATAAGGGAATCCGAGATGTGGAAAGCCGGAGCCGCCGTCAGGAGCTTGAGGCCCGAAAACCGAAAAGCTAGAAAGCAATAAGGCTCAACCAATAGACCGGGGCTTTCCATGAGCCCCGGTCCCAGGAGAGGCAATCGATGAAACCGATCCTTTTATACGACACCACTCTCAGGGACGGCACCCAGGGGGAAAACATCAACTTCAGCGTAGACGACAAAATCGCCGTCGCAAAACGCCTGGATCGATTCGGGATCCATTACATCGAAGGGGGGTGGCCCGGCTCCAACCCGAGGGACAAGCTCTTCTTCGAGAGGGTCAAACCAATCCCCTTTCAACATGCCAAACTTGCGGCCTTCGGCGCCACACGCAGGCCGGGAATTTCACCTGAAGACGACCAAAACCTGGAGGCCGTTCTCGAAAGCGGGACACCGGTCGTGACGATCTTCGGAAAAAGCTGGACCCTGCATGTTGAAGAGGTGATGGAAAACACCCTTAAAGAAAACCTCGCCATGATCCGGGATACGATGGCGTACCTGAAGGCGAAAGGCCGGGAGGTCGTCTACGATGCCGAGCACTTCTTCGACGGGTACAAGGACGACCCTGACTATGCGATTGAAACGCTTTTGGCCGCCGCCGAGGGGGGAGCGGAAAGCATCGTGCTCTGCGATACCAACGGCGGCACACTTCCTCATGAAATCGAAGCCGTCGTCCGCAGGGTGAACGGCCGTTTGGCGGAGAACCATGGTTTTACAGCCGGGGGCAGATCCATCGTCCTGGGGATTCACACCCACAACGACTGCGGCCTTGCCGTGGCCAATACCCTGGCGGCCGTCAGAGCCGGAGCCACGATGGTCCAGGGAACCATCAACGGCTACGGGGAACGGTGCGGAAACGCCGACCTCATTACCCTCATCCCGATCATCGCCCTCAAACTCAACCGGCCGTGCATCCCTCCGGAAAACTTGATCTATTTAAAGCGGATCTCCCAAATCATCAGCGAAACCGCCAACATCATCCCCCTCAACAGCCGGCCCTTTGTGGGAAAAAGCGCTTTCGCCCACAAGGGCGGCATCCATGTGAGCGCCATCATGAAGACCCCGAAGGCCTATGAGCACATCGATCCGGAACTCGTTGGCAACAGCCGTCGGGTTCTTGTGTCGGATTTGTCCGGAAAGAGCAACATCGAGTACAAGGCAAGGGAACTCGGGATCGAACTGGGCGGAAACGGCTACGACAGTCGCAAGATTGTTTCCCGGATCAAGGATCTCGAACAGAATGGTTATCAGTTCGATGCTGCCGAAGGCTCGTTCCGCATTCTGGTCCAAAAGCTGACCGACCAATTCCACCCCCCGTTCGAACTCGAATCTTTCCGTGTGACCATCGAAAAGAACGGGGATGAACCATGCAACGCACATGCCACAATAAAGATCTCCGTGGGAGGGAAGCAGGAAATCACCGCCGCGGAAGGAGACGGTCCGGTAAGCGCCCTGGACAACGCCCTGCGCAAGGCATTGCAAACCTTTTTCCCGGAAATCAACAGCATGCACCTGGTGGATTTCAAGGTGCGCGTCATCGACGGTCGAGAAGGAACCGCCTCCAAGGTTCGCGTGCTCATCGATTCCGGGGATCAGGATCACATCTGGAGTACTATCGGCGTGTCCAAAGATATCATCGAGGCCAGTTGGAAGGCTCTGGAGGACAGCTTTCAGTACAAACTTTCCGCCGTAAAAACATCGGATACTCACGGCGTATAGAACAGAGGAGTGATAAAAATGATTGAAAGAGTCTTTATCTTCGATACTACGCTGCGCGACGGGGAGCAGTCTCCCGGCGCCAGCATGAATACCGCTGAAAAGCTGCGCCTGGCCACCCAGTTGGAAAAGCTGGGGGTCGATATCATCGAAGCCGGATTCCCCGCAGCTTCGGAAGGGGATTTCGAGGCGGTCTCTGAAATTTCAAAAAGGATCAAAAATGCCGAGGTGGCCGGGCTGGCCCGAACATCTAAAAATGATATCGACCGCGTCTGGGGGGCTGTCCGCCACGCGGCAAAACCGAAGATACACACCTTCATCGCCACTTCGGACATCCACTTGGCCCACAAGCTCAAAATGAGCCGGGAGCAGGTGATGTCGGCTGCCGTGGAAGCGGTGCGTTACTCCAAAACATTGACGGAAAACGTCGAATTTTCCGCTGAAGATGGTTCGCGAAGCGACCGTGACTTTTTATGCCGAATATTCGAAGCAGTCATCGAAGCCGGGGCCACCGTGGTCAACCTTCCGGACACCGTAGGGTACGCCATTCCCGAGGAATTTGCCAGGCTGGTGGAGTACGTCCGATCTCATGTTCCCAACATCGGAAAAGCCGTACTCAGCATCCATTGCCACAACGATCTGGGATTGGCCACGTCCAACACCCTGGCAGCCCTAAGCGCCGGCGCCCGTCAGGCCGAAGTGACGATCAACGGGATCGGTGAAAGAGCCGGAAATACTTCTCTGGAAGAAGTCGTCATGGCGCTTCACACGCGACCCAACTTTTTCCCCTTGACCACGGGGATCCGAACCGAGCAAATATATCCTACCAGCCGATTGACAAGCATGATCACCGGGATCATTGTCCAGCCCAACAAGGCCATCGTTGGCGCCAATGCTTTTGCTCACGAAGCCGGAATCCATCAAGACGGTGTCCTGAAGAACCCTATGACATATGAAATCATGAAGCCGGAAACCGTGGGCTTAAGCACCAACCGCCTCGTCCTTGGAAAACACAGCGGCCGTCATGCTCTGCGCAACCGCTTGAAGGACATGGGTTACGATTTGTCCGACGAAGAACTCCGGCTTGTTTTTACCCGGTTCAAGGAGCTTGCGGACAAGAAAAAACACGTGGTGGACGAAGACCTGGAGATCATCGTAACGGAAGGAATCCTCAGGACGGCGGATATCTTTAATCTTGAGTATCTTCACGTGACGTGCGGCACCACCGTGCTTCCCATGGCCAGTGTCCAGCTCACCGTCAACGGAAGGATGGTGCGCGGAGCCGCATACGGAAACGGCCCCATCGACGCCGCATTCGAGAGCATTTCAAAATTGACCGGCACCGCGGCCGAACTCCTTCGGTTTTCCGTAAGCGCCATCACCGGCGGCACGGATGCCCTCGGGGAAGTCACCGTGCGGTTGGGGGAAAACGGCCTCATCGCACTCGGTAAAGGAGCGGACCCCGACATCATCACCGCCAGCGCCAAGGCATTCGTCAACGGTTTAAACCGTCTCGAGTACCTCAAGCGACACCCGGTGGATCGCTCTGAAGCCTTATAAATCTGAAGCCTTATAAAAAGGAGAACGGTTCCAGCTCTGGTTTAATCTTCGGCACTTGCAAAAATCAGTGAGCTCGTAGAAAACCGGAGGTCACTGATTTGAACGCCCAACATACGATGACCCTCTTTCACCCACCGCAGAGGATTACATCGCCGATCCGGTTTATACCCTAGATGCTGACTCTTAGAGAAAATTGGCTCAGTACGGCAAAGTCATCAGCCTCGGACCCTGGTAATGGTTCCGTTGCTTAACATCTGATGAAACTGAGCCAATAGAGCCTTTTCTTCATTGTCGAGGATGCTGTCATTTTGAGCAAGGTCCATGATATTCTGATACTCTTTCGGTGTTATTTCAAGATCTCTAATGGCATCATTAATAATCTCTTTGAGTTTGCCGGCGCTTTTGCTTGGTTGCTTCATCGGATTTCCCCTTTTGTTTGTACGGTTTCACTTTAAACACCCAAAAGCCATTTTGATGATAACTGAACAACCCTCGTCTATAAGACGAGGGGTTCTAAAATCGGTTGATTAAAATCAACTGTTTCGTCATGCCGGACTTGATCCGGCATCCAGAAGCCTCAATAGTTCTATTTCCTGGATTCCGGCTCGTTGGCCGGAATGACAAGTCGCTCCGCGACAATTAAAAACTTGCTTCGCCTAAAGGCGATGGGTTTCAACCATCCCCTAAAGGGACACTAAACAGAATTCACCTAAAGGCGAAAGCTTTCTCCCGGCTCCGGATTTGGAGCTTCAATCAAACAGGTTGCAGCCCAACCATTTGCTCGATGTGCCGGGTCACCTCAGGAGTAAGTCCTAGGCCGGAAGCCAGTTTCGTCAAATACGCCTTCTCGGCCAAGGTGTCCACTTCGATGGCCATGAGAGAGGCGCCTTAAATTTGCGATGCCAGTTCCGGCAGGCCTTCGGCTGCGGATATCAGATTCTCGGTTTCTAGTGGCTTTTGCATCTGCGTCATGATATAGTGCTGGCCCTCAGTGTCCGCCCCGACTTCCTGCAGTTTGCCGACGATCCGCCGTATCTCTTCTTCGTCTATCCGGCCGTCCGCCTTAGCGGCATTGATCATGGCTTTCAGCACGAGTTCGCTGTGTTGCTCCAATTCTATTTCGTCCGCCTCAGTCTGAGGTTTTCAGAGCCCCAGGGGGACCCGCTCCACATTTTGACCGCTCCCTTTGAGCGCTTTAAAAGCCATCGCTCCCAACAGCGCCATCACCCCTCCCCCGATGTTCATTTTGCATTCGTCCTGTAATGATTATTTGAAATTCCCGCTTCCTCCACAAGGTTTATTTTGGCACCACTTCCGGATCCTTATCGAGCCTGATCCAATTTATCCGACGCCCAAACAGTTTTTTAAGATAGATGATAATTGATTGTTTGTCTACAGGGACCCGGGCTTGCTCTTGACTCTGATTTGAACAGGATGCATCCGATGATTTATTTCCCTAATAACCCGGCTTTCAGACCGGCATCCGCGGGTTTCTCTCCGAGCCAGATTGCATAAAGTGCTTTCTTGAAATCGAGCCCGGGAACCGTACCCACGCGCTTTTGGTTGATGAAAAGGGTAACCCCCTCTTCAGTCAGGTAAATCAGATCGTACCGATCGCCTTTTTGGGCTTTTTCCGTGAAAAAGCCGTTGAAGGTATTGAGTCTGTCCCGGATGGAGGCCCCCTTATCTGCGGTAGACGCGGCAAAACCCTCATTCCAGGTATCGACAAGCTGCTTGGGAGTCACCCCATCGTATATGAAATGCATCCGGATGGCCATGGGCCGGTCCGCCTGGATGATGGCCGTCGGATCGCTCTGCTTTTCCTCAAGGTAAAGGCCTTCTGCATACACCTTCACGAAAAGTTTCTTTCGCAACCCGGCACCGTTTAAAATCAATTTCGTGTTTCCGGCCGAGAGCGTATCCGGCAGGTCGGCTCCCCCCACTTCAATACCTTCCGCAACACCTGCAGCCAGGAAAAAAACAATCATAACAAGCTTGATAAGGGTTCTCATGTTGCCTCCTTTGTGATCGAAAATAAGGAACAGGCCTCAAACCTGAAACGACCCGATGATCTCCGAAATCCGTTGAATCCCCTTTTTGACCATGAATGCCTCGATCCCCTCCAGGATGTCGAGGGTGGCCCGGGGATTCACGAAGTTGGCTGTGCCGACCTGAACCGCACTGGCGCCGACCACCAGAAACTCCAGAGCATCCTGAGCCGTCATGATGCCGCCGATACCGACTACCGGAATCGCGACACTTTTAACTGTCTGCCAGACCATACGCAAGGCGATCGGCTTGATGGCCGGCCCGGAAAGCCCGCCGGTGGCATTAGCCAGCTTCGGTCTTCGAGATTCGATATCCACAGCCATTCCGGTGATGGTATTGATGAGCGACACCGCATCAGCTCCAGCCGCTTCAGCGCTTTTGGCGATTTCTGTAATGTCGGTAACGTTGGGGGATAACTTGGCAATGATCGGTTTTTTCGTCGCCTTTCGAACCGCCGCGATGACGCCGTGAGCGCTTTTAGGGTTTACGCCGAACGCCACTCCCCCTTCCTTGATATTGGGGCAGGAAATATTGACTTCAATGCCGGTGATTCCGGGTTCGCCATCCACCACCGCAGCCACTTCAACGTATTCCTCAACGATGTGCCCGTAAATATTGACGATGACAGGAATATTCAGATTCATCAGATACGGCAGCTTCTCATTTACGAAGGCCTGAATGCCGACATTTTCCAAGCCGATGGCATTGAGCATGCCACAGGGCGTTTCTACAATACGGGGGGGTGGATTTCCTTTGGCAGGATTCAAATGCAGCCCCTTCACAACAATGGCTCCCAGCCGGCTCAGGTCCACCATATCCGCATATTCCCGACCGTAACCAAAGGTTCCGGAAGCCGTCATCACGGGGTTTTTCATGCGGATTCCGGCGACCGTCACCTGCAAATCAGGGTCTTTCTCCATGAGGTCCTTTCTAACTAAAAACCCCTCCCAAGATCAAGGGGATTTGCTAAAAGCATCCTTTTCTTTGAGCTTTTCTTTGAGCTTGACTCCCCCGATGTTGTGATTCAGGATCAATCTCCTATAACGACACCCATAGGAAAGGAAATTCGCCTTATATGAAAACCATCCTCGGCATCATCGGTTCACCCAGAAAACTCGGCAATTGCGAAATCGCCGTAAAGGCCGTCAGCCGCTACATCCGTCAGCCCCATGAACTCAAGATCCTGCGCATTTCCGATTTTGACATCCGGCCCTGCAGGGGATGCTATACTTGTCTTTTTAAGGAGGGCCGATGTGTCATTCAGGACGACCTGCCCGACATCTGGGAGGCCCTGTTCGAAGCCGACGCCCTGATCGTAGCCGCCCCTACCTATTTTCTGGGACCCAACGCCACCTTGAAGCACCTTTTGGACCGGGGGCTTTCCTTGCTTCCCCATATCGAAACATTGTGGGGAAAACCCGCGGTGGGCATCGGGATTGCCGGCATCCCGGGAAAGGAAGGATACACCCTTTTGGGGATCCAGAATTTCTTAAGATTCCTTCTTACCCATATCAAAGGGTGCGAAATTCTTTACGGAGCCTTACCCGGAGAAATTTTCTTCAATAAGGACAATGAAACCGTGTTGTCAAACCTGGCGTCATCCCTTTTTGGCTCCGCTCTTGCCTCAAAAAGCCCGACCTGCCCGGTCTGCGGCGGAGATACCTTCCGGTTTATGGGGGATGGCCGCATCCGATGCATGCTCTGCAGCAACCCCGGGACATTCCGAAAAGAAGGTCCGGTATTCTTTGATATATGCCCTGGCAGCCACGAAATGTTCCTTTCAAAGGAATCGGCGGTTAAGCATAGTGAGTGGCTCAAGGGGATGAAAGCGCGTTTCCTGGAGCAAAAAAATCAACTCAAAAAAATCACCATAGACTACCTGAAAGACGGTACATGGATCAAACCGTCCACACGCGAGGATACAGGCAACGCGGAAAAACCATGAGCGATTCCGTTGAAGATTTGAGGAAAAGACTAAACGAAATCGAAAAAAAGATCCGGGAAGTGGAAGCCCGTATGCCGGCCCATTCCGTCAAGCCTCCCATCATGCACGAGCTTTTTGAACTGGAAGACGAGCGGGACAGCATCCTTGCAGAACTTAAAAAGCTTAAAAGCGCCGAATAAAAATGGGGCTTCGCGCACCGAAATCGCTGAATCGGCGACTCGTATTCAGCAATAACTTTCATTGACTTTGTAGTGAACATGCCTTAACCATTTAATATGCTTATTCTGCTCTCTTGATCGGGGGTGGAATCCTTTTGAAAACACTATTATTATCAGGTCCGAAATCTGGGTTAAAGCGCCGACAAAGGAGGCGTGCATGGAAAGCACCCGCGTGTTAAAGGGCAAGCGGATCCTTGTGGTGGATGATGAACCGGATATCCTGGATACCATCACCGACCTTTTGGACATGTGCCTCGTGGAAACCGCCAAGGACTTTAAGACCGGAGAGAAAAGCCTTCGCCGGGGAGTTTACGATGCCGTTATCCTGGATATCATGGGTGTCGACGGGTACCGACTCCTCAAGGTTGCCAACGAAATGAGCGTCCCTGCCATCATGCTCACCGCTCACGCATTGACCCCCGACAATCTGGTCAAATCCATCAAGGAGGGCGCCTACGCCTACCTGCCTAAGGATAAAATGGTCGATATCGCCGAGTACCTGGCCGATCTTTTCATTTCCCACCAAAAAGGGAAAAAGACCGGAGAATGGTTTGCCCGGCTAACGCCCCTGTTCGACGAGAAGTTCGGACCTAATTGGAGGGAAAAGGACAAGGCTTTTTGGAGGGCTTTCGATCGAAAAATGATTCCCAGAAAAGAAGAGCTGCGTCGGATACTCTAAACCGCCACATAGCTTCCGGCAGCTTTCAGATCTCAATTGCACTTCCCACGTGATTCAGGCGAAACCTTTCATTAAAGGCAGCCCAAAGTGCCAGGATGGCGGGATATCCTATGCCCAGTATGATCATAATGCCCATGACTGAGCACGACGACGTCAACGACCGAAAGGTCGATTCCCAGCACCTCGGCGTTTTTCACCAGGGCAAACCCCTGCCCCGTGTCGAATAAGATTTTTCGATCCCCAGCCTCGATAAAAAAAGAAAGCCCGTGTTCACCGATAAGACCCTTGCCCTTGGGCACGGTGTTTTCCACGAGGGTGATGATTCTAAATTCCTTGGACATACCTCAGACCATAGCGGCCATTTTGTCTGCTATGGCTGCAAAAGCTTTGAATACCTCGGAATCGTCATGATGCTCCTGGTAACAGGTGCCGGAATCTCCACAGGTGACCATGCCGGGATCAAACGGGATTTTGCCTAAAAAGGTCAATCCCATATCACAGGCGACTTTCTCACCGCCGCCGGATCCGAAAA
>Ga0100377_1001589_pt1 | contig 19432 bp, 16 predicted proteins | sample CryGeymeta201501_FD_83664 | JGI IMG/M metagenome (GOLD analysis project Ga0100377, IMG submission 83664) | Groundwater microbial communities from Crystal Geyser aquifers in Utah, USA - Crystal Geyser metaG 2015-01 | ecosystem: Environmental > Aquatic > Deep subsurface > Groundwater | place: USA...
AACAAACAATCTGACTGCGTTATATTTTTTTGCAATAGCTAAGGCTATTCCAAAAAGAATATGCCTTACATCTTATTTATTATCTTTGTTTTTTGAAAGAAATCAATTTTTAGAACCCACCTTTAGTCTATTTTTTATCGCAATAAAGTTATAGTTCCTTTTATCAAGAATTCTTCATCAGTTGTATTCATGTACTTGATTAAATAGAAATAAGTTCCTTCTACAACCTCTTTTCCATTGGTTTTACCATCCCAATTTAATTGATGGGCATTACTATTAAATACTACTTTTCCCCATCTGTTAAAAATAGTAACAGATGAAGAATAAATAAAATCTATTCCAGGAAAAAAATCGTTGTTGTTATCCCCATTGGGAGTGAAAACATTCGGAAAATTAAAATCTGTTGAAATAACTTTAGTAATAGAATCAGAACACATGGCATTGCCTTCTGTTAACTGAATGGTATAAGTTCCTAAAGAAGTATAGGTATGAATAGGGTGGTGTGCTGTATCTGTTTGATTATCTCCAAAATTCCAAAATGAATTTGTTCCACCAGAACTTAAATTGCTAAAATTAATAGTCGTGTTATCGGTAAAAAATAGATTGTTAGTAGAAAAAAAGGTTGGTGACAACGAAAAATCTACCAGTAAAGGAAAATAAATGGTATCAATCGGGATTTGTAGATTATTCAAAACCCCTCCAGCACATCCTGCAGAACCTCCATAATAACTACCTCCAGCAACTCCATTTATTCCACCAACCAAAGTAACAATAGCACTATCTGGGACAGTAGCATTGCTAAACCAACAAGTTCCACCACCACCACCACCACCTGGTCCAAAACCAGCAGCAATAGAACTTCCTCCTGAACCACCCGTTAAGTCAATGGTGACTTTACTTACGAAATCCTCAACAAATAAGATAGCACTTCCACCACCTCCAGCACCACCAACGCCATCACCATAAGCTCCACCACTTGCTGAATTATTTCCTCTGGCAAAAATGGAATGTTCATTACCAGCTATTGCTTTACTGGTTATGATAACAATTCCACCACCATCTGCACCACTCGTTCCATTTCCAAAATGTTCATGTCCAGCACCACCACCACCTCCCATAAAAATTTTATTTTCAGCGTTAGAATAGATTAAAGGATAACCACCAATACCAAAAATAAGTTTTTCATCACCGCTTTGGTCAATAGGGTAACCCCAACCACCATCACCACCACATCCAAAATTTGCACCACCACCACCTCCAGTGGTATGTATATTTCCGCCACCACCAGCATTTGCAGGAGCACCTCTTCCAGAAGTATAAGGTTCATAACCATAAAAAGCAATTCCTTCTCCTTTTAATGCATAGTATTGTGGGTCTGGTGATTCAGCGATATAATCGTATCTAATGTCGAAAATGTGATTGGCATCATGAACTATTCCACCTCTAAATCCTTTTCCAGTCGCATTGATGTGGTTATTCATAACGATGGTGTCTAATGCATCAATGGCTATAACTCCCCCAGTTTTACCGTTCCAACTCGGACAAGTTAAAATCCCATTAATAATTGGCTTTTTATATTGTGGTACTTTTACAATTTGTACATTTCCTTCAATTTGATAGGAGCGTAGCAGAGAATATTGTAATGTTATGGTATTGCCACTAACAGATTTCACTTTTGCAAACTCATAATTCCCTGTATTACTGTAATCCATTATTGTTCCATAACTAGGTGCGTTAGTGCCATCAATTTTTGCTCCTTGCATTTGAATAATTAATATTAAATCATCAGCAAAAAAATTGGTGGCATCTGCTACTTGAAGTTGGTAATCGCATTTTTTTAAATCGTTGATTAAATAGCTGTAAGTGTTTACAACTCCTGAAATACTCGGTGAGCCATCTTTTCCATTTCCTATTCCAAGAGCGAAACAAAAAGAAGAATTTATTAAGAATAAAATACTTAATAAAAAATATAGAAATATATATTTTTCAAATTTCATGTTACTTGATTACCGAAAATTTTAACATTTCAGAAATATCCAAAAATCCTTGTCCACTAATCACAGTTAGTTTACAAAAATAGATGCCATCAGCAAAACTGTTTATTGGGATGGAAATATTCTCTAAGCTACTTTGATAGGAATAGGAACCAATTTCTTGCCCAATTACATTGTGTATAGCTATTTTAACGACATCTCCTTGTGAGGTACCTAAAATTTTAACGAATAAATTTTCACTTGTTGGATTGGGATAAATGTGGATTGAAAAAGGTGGAGGAGGGGGAGGTAATGGTGGAGGACAAACTGCAATTGGAGTAGGAGAACCACTGTTGTGGTACAATTCAACCCCTCCACCATAATTTCCAATTAGTAACTCTACCGTTCCATTTTGATTTAAATCTCCCCCAGAGATGCTTGCTCTGTCTCCAACATTTAAACTTAAGAATAAAGAATCTATTAAGGTGAAATTTCCATTCATTTCGCTATCAATATTCTTATAGAAGTAAATATAACCTCTTTCGGAACCCACTAGTAGTGAAAATTCACCAGTGCTATCCAACACTGTTAAAAAGGGAGAACTATAGCCTGTTAAATCTCCTACTTTTTTTACATCAACGCCTCCAATGTTATTACCAATTAAGGTGAATTCTGCAACAGTTTTACTTCCAATATTTTTATAATAATTTAAAGTGCCATCTCTTTCTCCAATTAATAAATCCAATAAACCATCACAATTGACATCTACCAATTGTGGTGTGCTGTTTCTTCCAACATCAATGCCTTTATAAAATGGAGCTGCTAAAACAAAATTTGCAGGATTTCCACTAGTAGCGGTATTCACAAAATAATATAAATTTCCTTCACTTTCACCAATCAATAAATCTTGGTCTCCATCTCCATCTAAATCGCCAAACGTAGGATAAACACCTAATAAACCATAAGAAGAAATGTTGACATAATCTCTCGTTATTAATTGAAAAAAAGGAGTAGTTGCTGTTCCTATGTTTTCGTAAAGCGAAAGATTAGAAGTATAAGGAGAACCAAAGTTGTAATAACCAAAATTTCCAATGACTAAATCTTGAAGTGAATCGCTATTATAATCAAAAAATACAGGATTAGCACCTTCACCAACTTCAATCATTCCATTTTGTAAAAATGCATTTGATACAAATGAAAAATAAGGAGAACAATCGGTATTGGTATTTTCATAATACCACGAACCCGTAAAATTTTCTGAAACATGCAAGGCATTTCCTGCTGCTAATAAATCTCGTTGCCCATCGTTGTTTACATCTACATGAAAAGCTGAAGGAAACGTATGGAGGTCTAAAGGAAAATCTGGTGGGTAAACAACATCTACGTTAGACATTGCTGCAGTAGTACTATTTCCTCCATTAGTTAGCATATAAGCTTTTGTGCAGGTTACATCTCCAATAATTACTTCCATATCATTGTCACAATCTAAATCGAGTGCTAATGTGGTAGAACCAGCATGAAATGCTTTGTCAGTTTTACCTAAACCGCAGGTATCAAGTGTAACCGAGCAATCTCCAAAAGCTTCTTCAAACTTCCCCCAACAACTATCTTGTAGGGTATATAACAACGAATCTGGTGTTCCATAAGTTTCTATAGAAAGGTTTTTATAATATTCCATTAAAGCACCAGAAAATTCAAAAGTTAAGATATCTACATCACCATCGCCATCCATATCTTTAATTGCTGGCAAATCCCATTCGCTAATAAAAATAAAGGAACCATCAGCAAGAAGTAAGGTGTCCACTAATGTAAATTGTAAACCGTTAACAACCGTATAATCATTTCGGTAAACTTTTACACCAGTATAAGCTGAAGTATAAATATCTTTTTTTCCGTCTCCGTTATAATCTACTAACAAAGCCCAGCCCCTTATTTCTGGGAATTTGGTTTGATATTCAGGAGCATGTTTGTAATCAATAATATTGGGAGTACCACCATTTAAAAATGTAATGATTCTATTCCCACTTCTATCAAAAACAAATAAATCTAAAATTCCATCACCATTTAAATCAATATCAGAAAATTGTGGATTGTTTAAACCTCCAGCCCAAGGGTAGTTTAGGGTGTTATTAGCGATAACTACAGGAACAGAGTCCCAACGAGAAAAATTAGATTGAGCAAATAAGGATATAGTTGAAAAGAACAGAAAAATAATGACATTCGAAATACCTATAACTTTAACTAAACCAGAAGAAATGTTCCTATTCAGAATCATCGATTAAATTTAATTATTTTTTGTTGTATTACAGGTTTTCCATTTTGATGAACATTAATAAAATAGATTCCTCCAGTTAATTCAGCGATGTTAATTTGATGAGTTGTATTGGTTGAATTAATTTGTATTTGTTTAGCACTAATTACTGTTCTTCCTTTCACATCCAAAACACTTATGTAGAGTTCTAAATTTTTGTTGGAGTTAAAATCGATATTTACGACATCTTTTGCTGGTAAGGGATAAACTTTTTCGATGGTAAAATCAGGAGTAGCATTCAATTCATTTATACCAACTGTTCCTTCATAAAGTACTAAGGTGTCAGTGTATATGTTATCTCCAGAAGGAGCATTATTTCCATTTGCGGCAACAAATGCAACATAAAAAGTAACTGTTCCTGCTCCAGCCGAAGGAGCTTTCCAGTTAAACATCCAATCGTGCATGTTCGACATTACAGGTTGTACTGCTCCTGTTGCAGTTTGTTCAGCATAATCAAAACCTCCGCCAGAAATAAGTTGCGTGTTGGTGGGCTCAGTAATCGTTATAGTTCCTGCATTTAATCCACTAGTTAGTCGGGATACAGCTTGAAAACCGCCTTTTAGTTTTGTAGTATCAACGATGTAAGGCATCATATCATAACTTGAATCTGGAAAGTAAAAATTTCCAGCTGGAATCCCTCCCATGATGGTCATTTCTCCAAAACCAGTACCAGTATTTGGAGTGCCTCCATGACAAGCTGGACTAGCAAAGCAAGTATTTTCACCAGGTGCATTAGTATTTCCTGCAGGTGGACCAGATACATAGGAGCTAATAACTAAGGATAAACCAAAAAGAATAGCAATCATTGGTAACAAGTAATAACTGATAATTTTTTTCATAACAATGTATTTTTTAACTTATTGATTAAATCATTTAATCAAAATGAAAGCGTAATATCAAAGTTAGTAAAAAGATATGAAATAATGATAAATGAAAGTGAGACGAACCGTTATTTTTTCTATCAGTAGTTATTTTTATACCGATAGTTTTTTGAATAATAACTTATTTTTTTATCTTATTTTGGATGAGATAAGTTATTTTTTGAAAACAAAATACCTCATTAGCAAAAAATTATAAAACCAGCCAATGGCTATTGCGGTTACTAATTTTGATAGTTTATAATCGATAAGAAACCAATCGGTTAATAAAAAAACAAAGGAAGTATTAAGTATTAAACTACCCATAGAAACGATAGAATATTTAAACATTTGGTTTTTTAAACTGTTTTTTGAACCTGAAAAAGCCCAATAACTGGAGATGAAAAAGTTAATTAAAGTACCAGCAAATGCACCTAACGTAGTAGAAAATACATACCAAACATGAAATGCTTCGGTAAGAATAATAAGCACACCAAAATCGGCAAAAGTAGCAACTACACCAGCTATTTGGTGTCGAAATAAATTACTTAACCAATAGTCTTTTCTCATAAAAAGCGAACAATAATGAGTAATAAGATATTGGAATAAATTCCAGCCAACATATCATCAGCCATCACACCAAGACCTCCATTAAAATTTTCCATTTTTTTAATTCCTAATGGTTTTAGGATGTCAAAGAAACGAAATAAAATAAAACCAATTAAAATTGTTAACCAAGTAAGTGGAACAAATAACATGATTATCCACATGCCTATTACTTCATCAATTACAATAATTGAAGCATCTTTTCCTAATTCATTTTCGAGTTGATTACTAGCAACAATTCCAACAATTGTAGTAATAATAATTAATCCAATAAATAAAATTGGGGTGGATGTTGTTGAAAGTAGATTGAGTTTTTCAAAAAGCCATAAACTAGTGCAGGCAACAATTGCTCCAGCAGTTCCAGGAGCAAATGGCGAATATCCTACACCAAAAACTGTTACAAAAAAAAGGGATATGAATCTCATGGGACAAAAATAAAAAAGGCTGTTACTTTATTAAAGTAACAGCCTCTATTTTATAGCTATAATTAATCTTCGTAATCTAATCCTAAATGAGTAATCAACTCTTCGCCTTTTAAATGACGTAGCGTATTTTTAAGCTTCATTTCTTGTTGAAAAATATCATGGATGGGTAACAATTCTGGTTTAATGGTTTGAGGTGATTTAAAGAAAAAAGACAACCATTCTTGAACGCCACACATTTCTGCTCTTTTTGCTAAATCTAAGAAAATAGCTAAATCTAAAACAAGCGGTGCTGCTAAAATGGAATCTCTACATAAAAAATCTACTTTTATTTGCATTTTGTAGCCTAACCAACCAAAAATATCTAAGTTATCCCAACCTTCTTTGTTGTCACCATGAGGAGGGTAATAATCTATTCGTACTTTATGGTATAAATCTTTGTATAAATCAGGATTTTTTTCAGGTTCAAAGATGCTATCTAAAACGCTTAATTTAGATACTTCTTTAGTTTTAAAACTAGCTGGGTCATCTAAAACTTCACCATCTCTGTTTCCTAAAATGTTGGTAGAAAACCAACCTGCAACTCCTAAAGATCTTACTTTTAATCCAGGAGCTAAAATGGTTTTCATTAAAGTTTGACCAGTTTTAAAATCTTTACCACAAATAGGTACTTTATTTTCTTTTGCTAGTTTTACTAAAGCAGGAATGTCTGCAGATAAATTTGGAGCACCGTTGGCATAAGGAATGCCTTCTTTAATGGCTGCATATGCATACAACATACTTGAAGGAATATTAGGGTCATTGTTTTTCATCCCTTCTTCCAAAGCTTCGATGGTTTGGTGTACTTTTGTTTGCTCAATATAAATTTCTGTAGAAGCAGTCCAAACCATTACCAATCTATCGCAATTATTTTTTGCTTTAAAATCTCTAATATCTTGTCGTAAAGCTTCGGCTAATTCAAATTTATTATTTGCCTTTTTAATGTGTGTTCCGTTTAATTTGGTAACATATTTGTTGTCAAAAACTGCTTTCATTGGTCGAATGGCTTCCAATTCAGGTTTTAATTGTTCTAGAAGGTATCTGTCCAAAACGCCAGCATTTTGGGCCGATTCATACATGTTTACATCAAAAATATCCCAACCTCCAAAAACGATATTTTTAATATCAGCTAATGGAATAAAATCTTTGATTAGTGGTGTATTGTTGTCTGTTCTTTTACCCAACCGAATTGTACCCATTTGGGTTGTTGAACCTATTGGTTTAGAAATTCCTTTGTTTACTGCAAGTGTACCAGCAATAACTGTTGTTGCTACTGCACCCATACCAGGTAAAAGAATTCCTAATTTTCCTTTGGCACTTGCGATGTCTTTACTCATGTTTTTTAGTTTTATATTTTTATAAATTTAAGAGGACAAATATAGTAATTCAAATGGTTTAAAAATGAATTTTTTCAACAATTTGATATAATTTAGGGATTAAGTTAATTTCTAGAATTACTCTTTTTTTAATAACTCTTTTTTGGTGTAGAGTAACCGCTGAATCGCAGTTATATTAGCCATAATAGAAACAAATGTTATAGGTAAGGTGAAAATAGAAATTGTTTCAAAAATGGTAAAGTTAGTATTTGGAAAATGAAAAATAAAGGATCCAAAAAAGAAATGAACAATGCCACAAATCATGGCAGCCATACCAATAGTAACAACTCTAGCAGGTCGTTGCATCATGCCTATACTACAATTTATTTCTAAGGCTTCTGCTCTTGCTCTAGTGTAACTTACCATCATAGAACCAATTAATGCAACAAAAGCAAATAAAGAACTCATAAAATAATTTTGTGAAATTAGGAAGTAACAAATGCCTAAAAACATAACCAATTCACTATATCTATCAATAACAGAATCGTAAAAAGCACCAAATTTTGAGGATAGATTTCTTATTCTTGCCAATCTACCATCCATCATGTCAAAAAGCCCAGCAATAAGGATGGTAAAACCTCCCCACCCCACAAAGGTCATGTCTGTTCGGTCTGGCTGTTCAGCTCCGATAATGAAAAGAATTGCAGCCAATATATTTAAAAACAACCCAAAAGAAGTAATCATGTTAGGGGTAACTCCTAATTTATACATTAATTGAATAAAAGGGTTTAAGATATTATAGATGACTAATTGTGCTTTACTTTCTTTTGCCATTTATTTAAGTAATGTGTTTAATTAATTCGAATTTAATGGCAAAAATAGACAAAAGATTAGTTTGTATTTTATTCGATTGTCATTATATTTTTCCCCTCTCTCGCAGGCATTTGCTTGTGAGCTATTTCAACATAACAAATCCACATCTATCCATCCTTTTTGTCTTGAATAATCAATCGCCTCCCACTTTCCGAAGTCTGAAGTGAGTTGGAAGCTACAGACCTCATAATAGCTCAAATTTTAACATATTTCAAACATAGCAATTAAAATTCATTTATTTTTAATTCTTTATTGATTTTGCTCACAAGCAAATGCCTGCGAGAGAGGGGTTCATTAAACTACTTGAAAACGCTGTAAAAGACGAAAATTGTTTACTAAATTATAAACCTAAAGGAAATCCTCGTGAAATCGTTAGTAGAGTAAAAAAGCAAAAGACAACAATGTAATAATACGGCTATGTACGTATTTTTATTCAATGTTAATTTTATTGTCATTTTTGATGAAAAATGGGTAATTTTTTTTATTTAGTTACAGTTTGATAGTTGCTAAATTAAATTCAGCATAGCTAATAAAAAAAACAGTTTAAAATATGAATAAGTTCATGCTTATTAAAAAAAATAAACATTACATTTGAAAGTATAAACTATAAACAACACAATATGGAAACAATAGTGGATAAAAGTGGTTATTTGTTTGAGTTAGGGGAGATTTATAAATTTAAAGACCTTATAGAAATAACAGACAAAGCAATCATTAAAGAAATAATTGTGGATGGTGATGAACAATCGATGGCTTATTACAACGAATTTATTAAGTTGGTGGCGATGGAAGCAGCTCACGAATTGAACAAAACAGAGTTTCGCAATTTAAAAAATACGTTGATTGCTAATATGAAAAAACACTTGCAGAGCAAATAAATAAACCAACTCATCCGATGAGTTGGTTTATTTCATTAAAAAATTAAAGTCAGCACCAACTTTTAGTTCATAAAACTCCTGTTGGTACTTAAAAATTCGTATTTCTTTTTCTCCAATTAATTGGATGTTATTCTCATTGATTTCCAATACACTTCCTTCTCTTAAGCCAACAACAGTTATCTTTTGGTTGACTTCCAAAAACTCTAAAATACGTTGTTCTCTAGTTTCTCCATTATGTCCGGGAGGGTTGCCATGTAGGTAATGCGGATTAATCTGAAAAGGAATAAAATTTAATGCGTCAAAAGAAGGTGGTGCAACAATTGGCATATCGTTGGTAGTTTTAATAGTAGGACACGCCAAATTAGAGCCTGCACTCCATCCAACATAAGGGATGCCGTCTTTTACTCTTTTTTTAATAATTTCTAGCAAATCGTTTTGGTAGATTTCGTTTAATAGTTGAAAAGAGTTGCCACCTCCAACCATAATTGCTTCAGCTTCAATGATGGCTTTCTGTTGGTCTTCAAAATGGTGAATGCTGGTAATTTGTATATTTTTATTATCCAACCCTTTGATAACTTTACTTTCATACTCATTGTATGAAAAAGTAACGGCTGCAAAAGGTATAAATACAATTTGTTTGGCTCCATTTTTGGCTAAAAAAGTAGTTATTTTTTCTTTACAAAAGTGTAAGTAGGGTTCGCCTTGAAGAGAAGAGTTACTGGATAATAATAATTTCATTTTTTATGCTGTTAAATAAACCTCAAAAATAGAGAAAATGAGTCAAACGAAAAGTAGGAGAGAGATAATAATATGTTATGTTTTTTCAAAAATAACTAAATAATTAACGAGATAAACCCTATTTTTGAAATCCTAAAATAAAGATATAAACATGACAAAAATTAAATTTGGAACAGACGGTTGGAGAGCAATTATTGCCAAAGAATTTACAGTTGATAATGTTGCAAGAGTGACCACTGGAGCGGCAATATGGTTAAAACAAAATTTTAAAAATCCTTCCGTTGTTGTTGGTCACGATTGCCGATTTGCTGGTGAATTGTTTGCGGAAACTGTAGCCTTAGTATTTGCAAATTCCGGAATTAAAGTTTATTTAGCCAAGGGAGCTGTTTCAACACCAATGATATCTTTAGGAACGTTAAAACAAAAAGCTGATTTAGGAATTGTGATTACAGCATCCCATAATCCACCGAGTTATAATGGGTACAAATTAAAAGGAAGTTTTGGTGGACCATTATTACCAAAAGAAATTCAAGAAGTAGAAGATTTAATTCCAACAACCAATGGTGTAAATATAGATAAGTTAGAAGTTGAAACTTTTGTTGCTAAAGGATTAATCGAATATATCGACTTAGAAACCATGTATCTAAAGCATGTAGAAGCAAATTTTGACATGGAAGCCATCAGAAATACTTCTATGAATTTTGCTTTTGATGCCATGTATGGTTCTGGTCAGGATGTGATGAGAAGATTATTACCAGATATTGATTTTTTGCATTGCGACCACAACCCAAGTTTTAATGGAATTTCTCCCGAACCAATACATCGAAATTTACAAGAGTTTTCTGAAATGATAAGATTATCAGATGGAGAAATTGATTGTGGATTAGCCGTTGATGGAGATGCGGACAGAATAGGTTTGTACGATAGCAAAGGAAATTTTGTAGATTCACATCACATTATTTTGCTGCTAATAAAATATTTGGTAGAAGTAAAAGGAATGAAAGGCAAAGTGGTCAATGCCTTTTCGGTAACGCCTAAAGTTAAAAAAATGTGCGATATTTTTGGATTAGCCTATCAAGTTGTACCAATTGGATTCAAAAATATTGCAGGAATTATTTTAACAGAAGATGTATTATTAGGAGGAGAAGAATCTGGTGGTATTGCTGTAAAAGGACATATCCCTGAGCGAGATGGAATTTGGATGGGATTAATTATATGGGAATACATGGTAAAATCAGGCAAAACCTTAGAAGAATTAATACAGGGAGTTTATGATATGGTTGGTGAATTTAAATTTGAACGGATTGATTTGCACCTAAAAGAAGAACAAAAATTAAAGATTGTTGCCAATTGCAAAGCAAATTTTTATAAAAAATTTGGTGATTTAGAAGTAAGAAGAGTAGAAAATATAGATGGATTCAAATACTTCTTTGATAATGATGAATGGGTGATGATAAGAGCTTCAGGAACAGAACCAGTACTTAGAACTTATGCCGAAGCTGCGACTAATGAAGCAGCTTTTAAGATATTAGAAAGAGTGCACAAAGAATTTAAAAAGTAGAAAGCCATAAAAACCAAAAAAACTTATCAATTTGATAAGTTTTTTTGATTGGGTTAGGTACCAAAAAAACTAAAAATTTTCTTCAGTTACAAACACTACTTTTATTACTGCATCAGAAACACCTTTTAATGCAACATGAATCGATTCTTGGATTTTTGTGCCATAAGCCCGATATTCATCATTAAAACCTTCCATGTCAAGACGATTTACTGTCATCACATTTTTTTCCATGACTACTTTAATTCTTAATTTCCCTAAAACTAAATTATCAAAAGATGATTTTATCATTTGCATCAAAATAGTATCCACTTCAGGACTAATTTTTCCTTTTGGATCGTTTGATGTCATAACTACTTTTCTTTTCAATTCTGCCATTTTATATATTTTTTTTAGTTAATACCAATATACAAGTGTAGTAAAAATTAGAATATATGGATATAAAATTATACTTTTATTTTCTATGAATCGAAAGGTAACAATAATTACATTTTTTTTAAGCATCGTATTAGTTTTAAATGGCTTAACTACCATAGCACAAACAAACAAACTTGACAGTTTGCAACAAGAATTAGCTACTGAAAAAGATGAATTAAAACAAATTGATATCCTCAATCAATTATTTCAAGAGCAATATAGTACCACTTCCAATTATGAAAAAACACTTCAATACGCCCAGGAGGCATTAAAAAAATTGAAAGCCATTGACAATAAAGATGAAAAGATTTTAAAAAAAATTTCTACCAGTGCTAACAATGTGGGTACTAGTTATTTACTTTTGGATGAGTATGAAAAATCGTTAGAGTATTTATTAATGGCTCTCCAAACTGCTGAATCAATTCAAGACACCAATAGTATGTTAAATGCTTTATACAATCTCAGTACACTCTTTAGTTATAGAGGCGAGGATGAGAAAGGAAATTCTTATTTAGAACAAGCCATTCACTTATCCGAATTGAGTGGAAATATTAAATCTGCTGCATTTGGATATAGCAGTATGGCTTCCAATTATTTCTTTGCTTCCAATTACAATAAAGCAATGGTTTATTATGAAAAAGCAATGCGATTTGCTAAATCGCTAAACGATTTAAACTTAATGAGTAATCTTTATGGAAATAGAGCAGTAGGTCTTGTTCGGTTAAAAAGGTATGAAGAAGCATTAAAATATCACGAATTAACAATCGCTTTAGATATCCAATTAGAAAATAAGGAAGGCTTAAAAACTGATTATTTGAATATTGCTGATGTTTACATCAAAATGAAGAATAATGAAAAAGCCCTAGAATTTAATTTTAAATCTTTAGAGCTGGCATTAGAACAGAATTCAATAAACAGTATAATGATGGCCTATTCTGGTTTGGCTGAAAGCTATCAACAAATGGGTAATAATGCAAAAGCATTAGAATATCTTCAACTTTATACCAATTGGAAAGATACTTTGTACAGCCAACAAAATGCAGAAGCAATAGCAGAAATGCAAACCAAATATGATACAGAAAAAAAAGAAACCGAAAATAATTTATTAAAAACACAACAAGCGTTAGACAAAGCAGAGATAGATAAAAAAGCTACACAACAATATATGCTTTTATTAGGATTAGGATTGGCATTAATCATTGTTTTTTATGTTGTTTATAGCCTAAACCAAAAGAAAAAAATTAACAAAATATTAAATACTCAGAATGAAATTATAGCAGAAAAGAATAAGGACATTACCGATAGTATTAATTATGCACAACGACTACAAGGTGCTATATTACCTGAAATGTCTATTTTAAACAAGCATTATGAATCCTTTATTTATTACCAACCTAAAGACATCGTTTCTGGCGATTTTTATTGGTTAAAAGAAATGGGTGATAAAATTTATTTTTCGGTAGTGGATTGCACTGGACATGGCGTACCTGGAGCTTTTATGAGTATTATAGGATATAATTCCTTAAACAGAATTGTTGAGGATTTTAATGTTGTTAAACCAGGTGATATTTTGGACGAATTAAATATTCAAGTAAATAAAGTATTAGGAACACAAGAAAATAAAGGATTAACGATTAGAGATGGAATGGATATTTCTATCTGTTGTATAAATAGAGAAACTAAAATTTTAGAATATGCAGGAGCAAATAATTCCTTATATTTATTAAGAAAGTCGCAAAATGAATCATTGGATTTGGAAACCACTATGGAAGAATATGGTATCTGTTTTTATGAGATAAAATCAAATAAAATGCCTATTGGAGGGGGAGATAATACAAAAAATTATCAAACACACACTATCAAATTAAATAAAGAAGATACTATATATCTTTTTTCAGACGGTTTTGCCGACCAGTTTGGTGGTCCAAAAGGAAAAAAATTCATGTATAAGAATTTTAAAAAATTATTGCTTTCCATTCAAAAAAATAGCATAGAAAACCAATTGAAAGAATTAGATAAAACAATGGTGAAATGGAAAGGTGAATTAAGCCAATTAGATGATATTTGTGTGATGGGAGTTAAAATTAGCTAATTGATATTAATTTAACATTCTTAATGAATAAATCAGTAACATATCATTTTTTAAAATCAGTATTAACACTAGAAAATCCTTTTCTCTCAACAGCCGATTTTATGGATTGGTTACAAGAGAAAAAAAATAAAGTAAAACACAGTATTACCCCAATTCCTTTTGCCGAGTTAGAAAACTGGTCTTTTCATCCTATCACAGGAAATTTAGTACACGATTCTGGTCAATTTTTTACGATTGAAGGAATAAAAATAAAAACCAATTGGGGTGTTGTTGCCAATTGGAATCAACCCATCATCAATCAATTAGAAATTGGTTTTTTAGGAATTATTTGCAAAAAATTTGATGGGATTCTGTACTTTTTAATGCAAGCTAAAATAGAACCAGGAAACATCAATGTTGTTCAACTTTCACCAACTTTACAAGCAACAAAAAGTAATTACACGCAAGTTCACAAGGGGAAAACTCCTTTATACTTCGACTATTTTTTTGATAAAAGAGCTGATGTTACCATTTTATTAGATCAATTGCAATCTGAACAAGGAGCACGATTTTTAAAGAAAAGAAATAGAAATATTATTATAGAAGTTATTAATGACATTGAAGTGAAGGAGGATTTTTGTTGGTTAACATTAGGTCAAATAAAACAATTGCTCACCTTCGATAATGTAGTCAACATGGATACTCGAACTGTTATTTCTGGTATTCCGTATGGCAATCTCGACACGTTGGAAGTAATAAAAAATGTGAAACAAAACAGTTATGAAAGAGCATTGTTAATTTCAGAACTAGACCCCAATAATGCGCTGCATAGTGTTGAAGATATTATTTCTTGGATTACCAAACATAAGGTTTATGCTGAATTAGAAGTAGAGAAAATTCCATTAAATAATTTAACAGATTGGGGGAAAAATGAAGATAGTATTTATCATGTAGCTCATAAATATTTTTCTGTAATTGCTGTAAAAGCCGAAATAGAAAACAGAGAAGTTCATAGTTGGACTCAACCCATGATAAAATCTGCACAAGAAGGAATTATTGCTTTTATTATTAAAAAGATAAATGGAGTTTACCATTTTTTAATTCAGGCAAAATTAGAAAGTGGAAATTTTGATATTATTGAATTAGCACCTACTGTACAATGCTTAACAGGTAATTATCGTAAGGGTTTTAATGAATATGAAGTTAACTTCATAGATTATGCTTTATATCCCGAACAAAATAATGCTGAAGTAAGATATTCAACTTTTCAATCGGAAGAAGGTGGACGATTTTATCAAGAACAAAATAAAAATATGATTATAGAAGTGGGTGATGATTTTAGAGAAGATGTTCCTAATGCGTATATTTGGATGACTTTAAATCAACTGAAAACATTTATTAAATTTAATAATTATTTAAATGTTCAGGCTAGGAGTTTGCTTTCTGCTGTAAAATTTGTGTAACAATGCAAAAAATTAAAATAGGAGTATTAGGTTGTGCTAGCATTGCTGAACGCTCTGTTATTCCTGCAATTTTGTCTATTCCAGTATTTGAATTAATTGCTGTTTCAAGTCGTTCAGCCGAAAAAGCGAAAAAATTTGCCCAACAGTTTAACTGCGAGGCAGTTGTTGGTTATCAAAACCTACTTAACAGAAAAGACATAGATGTAATTTATATGCCTCTTCCTACAGGTTTACATGAAGAATGGGTATTAAAAACATTAGCCGCAGGAAAACATATCTTAATTGAAAAATCAGTAGCCAGCAATTATGTTTCTGCCAAAAAAATGGTTGAAATGGCAAGGAAGAAGGGATTGTTGTTGATGGAAAACTTTATGTTTCTACACCACCAACAACATCAATTGGTAAAGCAGTTGATTAAAGATGGGAAAATTGGCGAAATAAGAAGTTTCAGGAGCTCTTTTGGTTTTCCACCATTGTCGGCAGCTAATTTTAGATATCAGAAAGAGTTAGGTGGTGGTGCATTGTTGGATGCTGGGGCTTATACGGTAAGAGCTTGTCAGTTTTTTTTAGGAAATGAGTTAAAAGTGGAAGCAGCCACTTTAAATTATCTAAATTTTGAGGTTGACATTTTCGGTGGAGCCTTTCTAAAATCTGCTAATGGAATGTTTGCAGAAATAGCTTTTGGCTTCGATAATTTTTACCAATGCAATTATGAAATTTGGGGAAGTAAAGGGAAAATCACAGCTTCCAGAGCATTTACACCAAAGGTTGATTTTAGTCCAACTATTACTTTAGAACAAGATTCAGAAGTATTTGATTATAAAGTAGAAGTAGATAATCATTTTGTAAATATTTTAAATGAGTTGATAAGATGTTTAGCTGAAAATGATTTTGAAAACAACTACCAAGAAATATTAAATCAAAGTAGCTTATTGCAAGAGTTAAAAGATAAAAGTGAATATTCCTCTCTAGAGAGGGGATAGAATTTCAGGCAACTAGTTGCCTAGAAATTCTTGGGGTGTGTTATACCGTTAGCTAAATGTAATAGTCCAATAAATTGTTTTAAACATTTATTGCAACGGCGTTAATCATTGTAAATTATAAAATGTCCTTTGGACTATTTTATAATAACAATTGATGTTAAATAAATTATGGAAAAAGAAAGGCAGTTTGATAATTTTGATGGATTTGCTAAAGGTTATCGGAAAACGCACAACAAAGCAATTAAAATAAGTGGTGCTGACAGCGATTATTTTAGTGAATACAAAATTATTGAACTCTTAAAATTCGAAGATTTCAATCAACAATTAAAAATCTTAGACTTTGGTTGTGGCGATGGAAACAGTGTTGTGTTTTTAAGAAAACATTTTCCTAATGCGAGTATAGTTGGGGTAGATGTTTCGGAAAAAAGTATAACTATTTCAAAAAATAAAGACATCACCAATTCAACTTTTACTGTTTTTAATGGCATCAAATTGCCATTTAAAAAACAAGAGTTCGATATTGTATTTACCGCTATGGTTTTTCATCATATCGCACACCAATTTCATAACCAAGTTTTAGCCGATATAGTTAGGGTATTAAAAATGGGTGGAAGGTTTTATAATTTCGAACACAATCCATTAAATCCATTTACAAGGAAGGTTGTTCGTGAATGTGAATTTGATAAAGATGCTGTTTTATTAAAGCCTTCCTATCACCGTAACCTTATTATTAATAGTGGTTTAACATCTTTATTAGTAAACTATACCTTGTTTTTTCCTCGACATAAAATATTCAAAATTTTTCTAGGGTTAGAAAAATTACTATCTTGGTGTCCGATTGGAGCACAATATTACGTAAGAGCTGTGAAAATGTATGAAGGTGAAGGTGAAAGGGAAAGGGACAAATGACTATTTCTAATGAATAAACGAACTTTAAACCATGAACTCAATAATAGAATTATCCATTGTTAGTCCAGTTTACAAAGCTGAAAATAGTATTGATCAACTGGTTGAACGAATAATAGCTGCTGTTTCAAAACTTTCAAATCATTACGAAATTATTTTAGTGGAAGATGGTGGTTTTGATAATTCTTGGAAAAAAATTCAGGAAAATTGTCAAAAATTTCCAATCGTAAAAGGAATAAAATTAAGTAGAAATTATGGTCAACAACATGCCATTCAAGCTGGTTTAGATGCTGCTAAAGGTGAATATGTAATTACCATGGATTGCGATTTACAAGATTTACCAGAAGAAATTGAAAAATTATTAACTAAAGCCAAAGAAGGCTACGAAATAGTAGTCGCCAGTAGAAAAAACAGAAAAGATGACCTTTTTAAAAAATTGTTATCACAACTATTTTATAAAACTTTAAGCTACTTAACCGAAACGAAGCAAGATAAAACCATAGCTAACTTTGTTGTTTATCATCGCAAAGCAATAGATGCAATGGCTCGATTAAAAGATCACAACAGGTATTATCCGATGCTACAACAAATGATAGGATTTAATTACGCCAAAGTGGAAATAAACCATGCCGAACGAGCTGATGGAAAATCTTCATACTCGTTTAGCAAAAGATTAAGATTGGCTATGGATACTATTTTAACTTTCTCTGATAAACCTTTACGGTTAACAGTAAAATTTGGTGTTTTATTATCGTTTCTTTCCATTTGTGCTGCATTAACTATGGTAGTGTTGTATTTTTTTAGTGATGTAAAATCGCAAGGTTGGGCAAGTTTAGCACTTTTGATAAGTTTTTTTTCAGGTGCCATCATTTCTGTTTTAGGAATGGTTGGATTGTATGTTGGACGAACTTTTGAAAGTGTTAAAAATAGACCAACCTACATTATTCAGGAAAAAATAAATTGAGAAGGATAACCTTTCATATTATCCTATTAATGCTACTTGGTTTAGTTAGTTTCCAAACTGTATTTAGTCAAAAATTTGCTGACAAAAAGTACTATTTAGTGGATAGTTTGGAACTCAAAATCCTGTCGGTTGATGATAGAAAATTAATAGATTCCTTATTGGTAATTTATCACCAAACAAAAGAAGATACCTCTCAATTATTTCAATTAAATCTACTTATTGCTGACTGTGAAAATGACATTTGGATAAAATACAACCAATTGTTAGTGGAGAAAGCTACACAATTGATAAAACAAAATAGTTCCAATAATAAGGTTTATAAAAGATACTTAGCATCGGGTTATAACAATTTAGGTTTTTATTATTTTAGTTTAGATGATAATAATAAAGCAATTGATAACTTTAATAAAGCCATAGCACTTAGTAAAGAAATAAATAATTTAATGGTGATACCTGTTGCTTTAAATAATTTGGGTTTTATTTATAAGCAAGAAGGAGATATATTAAAAGCACTGGATTATTACCACCAATCACTTAAACTTAATCAGGAACTAAAAGAAGAAAGTGAAATTGCATTGGCACTTAATAATATTGGCGGAATTTATTTTAAACAAAAAGAATACGACAAAGCATTAAAATATTATTTAGATGCGTTGTTGATAGAAAAGAAAAGTGGAACAAAAAATGGAGAAGCTCGACTGTATAGCAATATAGGTTCAGTGTATAAAGAACAAAATAAATTGATTGAAGCGATTGATTATTTTAATTATTCTGTTAAAATATATACTCAAATAGGAAATAAAAAAGGATTAGCTACTTCTTTAAGTAAACAAGCTTCATTAGAGCTAAAGATGTTAAGCAATGAAGAAGATAACAATGTTCAATTACAAAACATTTTAGCAAAGCATCAAAAAGCATTGGAAATATACACTGCTATTGATGATAATGAAGGAAAATCTTATGCATTAAACAACATGAGTCTTACTTATAAAAAAATTGGAGCCATTCAATTGGCATATAATTATGCCCAAAAAAGTTTAAGTATTGCTCAAAAATT